>ENA-OWOI01000004-OWOI01000004.1-gut-metagenome-genome-assembly--contig:-NODE-4-length-131699-cov-15.940139_pt1 | contig 131699 bp, 127 predicted proteins | sample MGYA00248258_ERZ651800 | MGnify/ENA primary metagenome ERZ651800 (study PRJEB26908, sample SAMEA4031704) | gut metagenome | biome: gut; feature: normal infant; material: stool | place: China | collected...
GAAACTGGATATCACGAAATCTGTGATACCATTCAGCTGGAAAAGTATCGTTATCTTTTTCAATGCGCAAAGGAAAGCAATGATTTTGATTCATTTATGAAATTCGCAGTGTAGTTTTGTGCAATTTTTCAAATTTGCTCATTTATAGGTGAAAAGACAGTTTATACTGGAGGTTTTGATATGACAAGAAAATTAAGAGCAGTGATACCGGCGATCTTGTGTGTTGCCCTGGCAGCCAGTGCCTGCAGCAAAAAGGAGGAGACTCCGACTTTTACAGGAGATAAGACTGAGGAGCCTTCGTATCAGGCTAATCTGGATTTTGTGACACCGGCAGCTTACAGCAATATACAGGGGCTTAATCTGGAGCCGGGTACTTATATATCGATCATCGGAAAGGATGAGAGCTCGTCTTATTGGAAAGAAGTAAAAAAAGGTGTGGAACAGGCGGTAAAGGATCTGAATAAGACTCTTGGATATAGTGGGGAAGATAAGATCAAGGCAACCTTTAATGCACCGGACGGAGAGGATATTGATGAACAGGTCAATATTCTGGATGAAGAACTGGCGCGGTATCCGGATGCGTTAGGAATCGCAAGTATTGATGAGGATGCATGTAAGGTACAGTTTGATGCGGCAGCAGAGAATGGGATTCCGGTCATTGCTCTGGACTCCGGAAATACGTATCAGGGAATCCAGTGTACTGTAAAGACGAACAATACAGAGGCTGCAAAAACAGTCGCATATCAGCTGTGCAATGGAATTGAGGATGCGGGAGAGGTTCTGCTTCTGGCGTCTGACAGTAATTCGGAAGTGGCAAAAGAGCGTTTGGCAGGATTTCAGGAAGAAATCAAGAGCGGACATCCGAATGTGCAGATTGTAGATACGATTTACTGTGACCAGATGGATGATCTGAAAAAAGAGATTGCAGAGCAAAAGAATGCTGCAAAGAAGGCAGAGGAACCAGAGATCACAGCAGATGATCTCAGCGATGAAGATGTGATCCTGTATTATATGGAACAGCATCCAAATCTCAAAGGAATGTTCGGAACGAATGTTACGGCAGTGCAGCTTGGATTGTCAGCCTTGAAAGAGGCAGAAAAGACAGATGAAATTGTTCTTACAGGATTTGATGCCGGAGAAGCTCAGATCGAGGCATTGAAAAATGGGGAGATTGAAGGGCTTGCAGTGCAGAATCCATTTGGAATTGGTTATGCTTCTGTAGTGGCAGCAGCAAGGAGTATCCTTCAGACAGGAAACGAAGCTCTTGTGGATACAGGATATGTGTGGGTGACAAACGAGAATATGGAAGATGCGTCCATTAAAAATATGCTCTATAAATAGAAGAGATTCTTCCTATGTTGTTGGAGAAGAAGATCACAAGGTTTTCTCTGACGGATTACGATACGATTGACGGAATCCAAAAAGCAAGGATGCTTAGCAGAGATCGGATCACATTTATTTCCGGGATTGAATTTACATGCCAGGAGAAGACTCCGGATGCGGTTTCTCTGCCATTTTCCATTCATCTGCTCGGCTATGGCTTTGATGAGAATGATCCGGATCTGATCAAAGCACTGGAGGCGCGAAAACAGAGGGTTCTGGAAGTGTTTGAGTCTTTGTTGAATGCCGCTAATATTTCAATAGAGCAGGCAATCCGATTGATTCATAAAGCCGGGGGACGTGCTGTGTGGGCACATCCCCTCTTTGTTTATCGCAATTTTGAAAAACGAAAATTGGAAAAAGAAGAAATTCAGGTGATTCTGCAATATTTAAAAACGTGCGGTCTGGACGGAATAGAAGCAAATTATTCAGCATTTGATTCTTCTGAAAAAGAATGGATATATAGGGTGGTGCAGGATGCAAAGTTATTTTGTACATCCGGCAGCGATTTCCATGGATCCAAGGGAAGGGACTTCATGGGAATGAAAGTATTGCATGAAGATTGGATCGGGTAAAAAGACATATTAAAAAAAGTTGATATATATATTGACAAAAGATGCATTCAGAGGTATGATACACATATCAAAAATATTTGATGTAAGGTGAAGGGTATGGATGATTATTCAAAAGATGTAAAGATTTTCAAAGCACTTTGTGATGAAAAACGACTGGCGATTTTAAACCATTTGAAAAGCGGTGAAAAGTGCGCCTGTGTTTTAATTGAGTATATGAATATCGGACAGTCCGCTTTATCCTATCACATGAAAATACTTTGCGAGTCAGGGCTGGTAGTCAGCAGGCAAGAAGGAAAATGGACACATTACAGTCTCAGTAAAAGTGGAAGTGAGTATGCTTCCAGACGTCTGTTGGAACTGACAACACCAGAAAGTGAAAAGCAGTCAAAATGCTGTTGATAGAGGTCATCTTCGGATGGCTTTTATAAAACCTCAATACATCAAAAAAAGTTGATATATCAAAGAAGAGGAGTGATTTTTTGGAATTTTTAAATACAATCTGGATATTTTTTCAGGATCAGATACTGGGGATGAAGTTTCTGAATCTGTTGATCGGCGATGTATTATCTGTGGCAGGTGTGGATATCGGCGGCCGCCTGGGCGGAAGTATTCAATTTTTTCTGTATGACGTGGTCAAAATTACAATTTTGTTATGCTTGTTGATTTTTATGATTTCATATATCCAGAGTTATTTTCCACCGGAAAGAAGTAAGAAGATTTTAGGAAAATTTGACGGAATAGGAGCAAATGTGATATCCGCTTTACTGGGAACAGTTACTCCTTTTTGTTCCTGTTCTTCCATTCCGTTGTTTATCGGATTTACAAGTGCCGGATTGCCATTGGGAGTTACCTTTTCGTTCTTGATCTCTTCTCCTATGGTTGATCTGGGAAGTCTTGTATTGCTGATGAGTATTTTTGGAGCGAAAGTTGCAGCAGCTTATGTTATTCTCGGGTTGGTCATTGCGGTTATGGGCGGGACATTGATTGAAAAACTGCATATGGAAAAATATGTAGAGGATTTTGTGAAAAATGCAAGAAGTGTTGATATCAGTTCACCGACATTAACCAAAAAAGACAGGGTACAATATGCCAAAAAGCAGGTGATAGGAACTTTTAAAAAAGTATTTCCATACATTCTGATTGGGGTAGGAATAGGAGCAGTGATCCATAACTGGATTCCGGAAAGTTGGATCGAGAGTGTTTTGGGAAGTCGGAATCCTTTTGGTGTGATTTTGGCAACGCTGGTTGGAATCCCGATGTATGCGGATATATTCGGTACAATCCCTGTTGCAGAAGCTTTGTTATCAAAAGGTGCAGAGCTGGGAACAATTTTATCATTTATGATGGCAGTAACAACATTAAGTCTGCCGTCTTTGATCATGCTGAAAAAAGCTGTAAAACCAAAATTACTGGTATTATTTATTGGGATATGCACGGCAGGGATTATTATTGTCGGTTATACTTTTAATATCTTCAGCGCAGTATTTATTTAAAGGAGAACGTGAATTATGGAATTATTTGAAAAAAAGGAAGAATGAATTAAAAAGAATATTGGAAGAGAAGGAGGCGTAACAGATATGGATAAAATGAAAGTGGCTTTTATATGTGTTCACAACTCATGTCGCAGTCAGATTGCGGAAGCGCTTGGTAAATATCTTGCAAGTGATGTCTTTGAAAGTTATTCTGCCGGAACAGAAACGAAACCGCAGATCAATCAGGATGCAGTTCGCTTAATGAAGGAAATATACCAGATTGATATGGAAGAAACACAGTACTCAAAGCTGTTGTCAGATATCCCTCCTGTAGATATTGTGATCACAATGGGATGTAATGTGAACTGCCCGACTGTTTCATGCAGGCACAGGGAGGATTGGGGATTAGAGGATCCTACGGGAAAAAGCGATGAAGAATTCCAGAAGACAATAAAACTCATTGATTCAAAAATTATGGATTTAGCGAATAGAATTAAGGTTGATTTTATCACGCAAAGTGTCGTCTGAATCCATTGTTTCGTCTGTCTGCTGTAATACAGCAGCATCTGCGTTACTCGGTGTAGGAGGCGGATTTGCATTCTGCTATATTTTAAGCTTCATTCCGAAAATAAAAGAGGCACTCCCGATCCATTTGCTGGATGGGGTACCTCTGCTTGCGGGAAGTGTTGATATCAAGGACTATTTTGCGGCGATTGCAGTCACACTGCTTGTTGGTATCGTGAATCTTGCAGCAGCTGTTTTCATATTTAACAAAAGAGACCTGTAAGGATTTAAACCTTCGTCAGAGAGAAGATGAACTCTGTGCCAACGCCCTCTGTGCTGATGACATTGATATGTTCATCGTGAGCCTGAATGGCCTCTTTGACGATGGCAAGTCCGAGACCGGTTCCTTTTTTATCCTTTCCGCGGGACAGGTCGGACTTGTAAAAGCGTTCCCAGATTTTATTCAGTTCTTTTTTTGGAATTCCCATTCCGGTATCCTTGACAGAAACAAAAACCTTCTCATTCTTTTCGGTGACCTCAATCGTGATCGAAGAGTCGTTTCCGCTGAATTTGATCGCATTATCAATGAGATTGTAAAGAACCTGCTGAATCTTCCGTCGGTCTGCATACACGAGAATATTGCCTGCCAGAAGCAGAAGCTCAATGGAAATCCGTTTGCTTGTGCAGGTGCCTTCGAAAGAGGCGGCAGTGTTCTTGATCATCTGCTGGATATCAAACTCTGTCTTGTCCAGGATCATTTCATTCCGGTCAAACTCGTTGAGTGTCAAAAGATCCTGTGTCAGATCTGTCAGACGTTCCGTCTCAAAGAGAATGATATTCAAATATTTCTGATGCAACTGGGGCGGAATCGTGCCGTCAGTCATCGCCTGCACATAGCCTTTGATCGAGGTGAGCGGAGAACGGAAGTCGTGAGAGACATTCGCTACAATCTTTTTCTGGTATTCCTCCATATCCTTCAGCTGTGAGGACATGTAATTCAGAGAAGCAGAAAGATATCCCATCTCGTCGTGCGTTGTTACAGGAATCTCATAGGTCAGATTTCCGGATGCATACTGAGTTGCCGCTTCTGTAATCTGTCTCAGTGGACGGAATACAAAAAATTCAAACCCAATCAGAAAGAGAAAGGACAGCAGATAGATCACGGCCATCGTAATGTATACCGGCAGGATCAGAGAATGGCATGTCTGCTTCAGGCTTTCGATCGGACGATGGATCAAAAGATAGCCCTGCACGGAAAAATCCTGGGTGACAGGTGCCATGACAGTGATTACATCTTCCTCAAAGTATCCATGATAATTTCCGGAGATAAACTGATTGTTTCCAATCTCGGCAGGGTCGAATTCCAGGATCTGTTCCGGGGCTTCGATTCCATCCAGAGGGGCAGAAGTAATCAGTGTGCCGTCTGTTTTGACAAACCAGACGGACGCGTTCAGATACAGCTGCATGGCCTGCAGCTGAGAATGAACAGACCAGGCTGAAAGATCATTTGAAAAGTATGAGGGCAGGTAGGAGGTCGCAGTCTGATTTGCAATCCGGTACATATTTTGTGAGGAATCCTGTTCCAGTTTATTGAGCAGAAGCTGATTCGACAAGAGGGATACCGTGAAAATACTGAGAAATCCAAAGATAATATACAGCATGATAAATTTTAAACGCAGTGTACTTTTCATAGTATCCATCCTTTTTTGTTTATTTTACTTCGAATTTGTAACCGATTCCCCATACGGTGCTCAGTCCCCAGCCCGGATGATCTTTGATCTTTTCGCGGAGACGTTTGATATGAACATCTACTGTGCGGGTGTCGCCGATGTATTCATAGCCCCAGATCTGATCCAAAAGCTGTTCTCTTGTAAATACCTGATTTGGAGAAGCAGCCAGAAAGTATAAAAGCTCCAGTTCTTTTGGAGGCATGTCAACGTTCTGGCCGTCGCACAGTACGGAATAGTTTGTAAGATTGATGGTAAGTCCGTCGTACTCGACACATTTTACCTTTTCTGCGGCAGGTGCTTCCGGCTTGACCGGCTGATAACGGCGCAGGACAGCACGCACTCGTGCTACCATCTCTTTGGAGTCAAACGGCTTCATGATATAGTCATCTGCCCCCAGCTCCAGTCCCAGTACTTTGTCAAATACTTCTCCTTTTGCAGAGAGCATGATGATCGGTACCTGTGATTTGGCGCGCAGTTCCCGGCAGACTTGATAGCCGTCGATTCCCGGAAGCATCAGATCCAGAAGAACAAGGTTTGGCTGATATGTCTCAAAGGCAGACAGCGCATCCTCCCCGTTTGACACAATTTTCGTATCAAAGCACTCTTTCATCAGATAGAGCGAGATCAGTTCTGCGATATTCTCATCATCGTCCACAATTAAAATTTTCTGTTTTGCAATCATAAATACTCCTCTCTTATAACCCCGTTTATTTTAACTCCACGATCGTGACGCCGGCGTCTCCTTCTCCGAATTCCCCGAGACGGTAGGACTTAACATGCTTCTGACGGCGCAGGAATTCGTGAATTCCTTTTCGGAGTGCTCCCGTTCCTTTTCCGTGTACTACCCGCACTGTGCTTAAATGGGACAGCAGAGCATCATCCAGATATTTGTCCAGCTCAGAAACTGCTTCGTCTACAGTCTTTCCAAGCAGATTGATTTCAGGGCTCACGGACAGAGATTTGCTCATTTTCAGCTTGCCTTTTGACGTACGTTTGAATGATTTTGGTGCATAAGGATTCGCCTCTTCGATAATCTCCAGATCTGAAATGTGAACCTGAGATCTTAAAATTCCCATCTGCACTGTCACATTTCCGCGGGAATCCGGAAGGGAACTGATGGTTCCGGTCAGATTCATGCTCAGTACTTTTACAGATTCTCCGAGTTTGAAATCAGTTGGTTTGTATTCCTTTTTCGGTTTCTGTACTTTCAAAGATGAAGATGCGGTATTTTCCTTCATCTTCTTGCGCAGACGTTCTCTTTCTTTTTCCATTTCGGCGGCTGAAATATTTTCTTTTCCGAATTTGCGGAAATTTTTAATCGTCTCATCAGCCACATCTTTGGCATCGCGCAGGATTGTATTTGCCTTTTCGCGGGCTTCGGCAAGAATCCGCTCTCTTTGTTCCTCGATGCGTTCTTGTTTTTGCTGCGCCTGACTTTTCAGTGCTTCGATTTCTTTTTTATATGCTGCAATCTCTTCCTGTTCTTTTTCAATCGTGCGTTTGCTTGTCTCCAGATCTGAGATCAGATCCTCAAATGAGACATCCTGTTCGGAAAGTCTGGTTTTGGCATCTTCGATGATATAATCCGGAAGGCCGAGCTTACCGGAAATCGCAAATGCATTACTCTTTCCCGGGATTCCGATCAGAAGGCGGTAGGTCGGGCGCAGACTTTCTACGTCAAACTCACAGCAGGCATTCTCAACTCCGGGAGTGGAAAGTGCGTAAACCTTTAATTCACTGTAATGAGTGGTAGCCATGGTGCGGATTCCACGTCCGTGCAGATAGGAGAGAATGGCGATGGCCAGTGCGGCTCCTTCGGTAGGATCCGTTCCGGCTCCAAGCTCATCAAACAGAACCAGAGAATTCTCATCTACATCATGCAGGAAAGAGACAATATTTGTCATATGAGAAGAGAAGGTACTCAAGCTCTGCTCAATGCTCTGCTCATCTCCGATATCTGCATAGACCTGTTTAAACACTGCCAGTTCAGAACGGTCTCTGGCAGGAATGTGAAGGCCGGACTGTCCCATCAGGGTAAAAAGTCCTACGGTTTTTAAAGATACCGTCTTTCCGCCGGTATTTGGTCCTGTAATGATCAGAAGAGAAAAATCGTCTCCCAGAGAAACCGTGATCGGAACTACTTTTTTCGGATCCAGAAGAGGATGTCTTCCCTCACGGATGTGAATGCGTCCATCTGTGTTGAGGAGCGGACGGCTGGCATTCATAGAAAATGCCAGTGCACCGCGGGCAAAGATAAAATCAAGATCCGTCAGAATACGGTAATCCGTGCGGATCTCTTCAATATACTGCGCGGTCTCTTCGCTGAGACGGGCGAGGATGACCTGAATTTCTTCCTGTTCTTTCGCATACAGTTCTTTGAGGTCGTTGTTCAGTTTTACGACTGCCATCGGCTCGATAAACAGTGTAGAACCGGTGGAGGACTGATCGTGGATCATCCCGTTGACCTGACTGCGATACTCGGCTTTGACCGGAACACAGTAGCGGTCTCCGCGCATGGTGATGATCGGATCCTGCAGATAGGTGCGCAGAGAACCGTTCACCAGATTTGTCAGAGTTGCATGAACTTTATCGTTGATGTGTCCGATGCTGCGGCGGATATTCTTTAATGTGCTGCTGGCATCATCGCTGATCTCATCTTCCCCCTGAATACAGCGCTCAATCTCGGCAGTCAGAGGAAACAGAGGTTCCAGCTGTTCAAAATAGACATCCAGGCAGTCACAAAGCTCTTCCTGTGTGTCGTGACGTCCGTAAGCCTTTACTTTTCCGGCATTCTGTAAAACTTTGCAGATGCGAAGAAGCTCTCCGCATCCAAGTGCACCGCCGATCTCCAGACGTTTTAAAGACTCTCCGATGGGGAATGCATTGCCAAAAGAGATGCGTCCCTTTTTGACGATCCGTGTAAATGCCGCTTCGGTCTGCTCCTGTGCAGTGTTGATCTTTTCCGGATCGGTCATCGGTTTCAGCTTGCGGCAAAGCTGTTTTCCGCGCATGGAAGAAGCCTGTTCCTCCAAAAGCGCAGTAATTTTATAATATTCTAATTTTGTCAATGTTTTTTGATTCATATTCTTTCACCTTTTATAATTCGAACTCACAGCTATATTTTACCTTATTTGTGGGGGAATGAAAAGGATAAATATTGAACAATCCGGGGGAATCGGTTATACTATACAGCAGAGGAGATTAGCAATTATGCCGTGGAATGAAGACCCAAAAGAAAAGTCCCCCAAAGACTTGAATGAAGAGCAAAAAGAGGATAGTTTTTCTTTTCTGCAGGAGACGATCAAGCCGGAACCGATCACCGGAAAACAGGTGAGAAAACAGCTTCTGAAACTGGCTGTTTACGGAATCGTGGTAGGTGCGTTTGCCTGTCTGGGTTTCTATGCCCTGAATCCGTGGGTACAGAACTTATTTCCGGGATCTCCGAAAACTGTGACCATTCCGGAAGACAGTGAAGAGACGCATCCGGAAGAAGACGAGGCGCAGGAGCAGGATTCGCAGGAGAAGAGTCTGAGAGCAGAAGATTATGAAGCCATGATGCAGAGTGTTTACCAGATTGCAGCAGAGACCGCAAAAAGTGTGGTCACGGTTCGGGGTGAGCAGGATGCGGCGAATCTTACAAAGGATGTAAATAATGAAGATATGGGATGTACAGGGCTGATCGCAGCAGACAATGGACAGGAGCTTTTGATCCTCAGCAACAATTCTGTCTGTGGGGAATCCAGTGTCTGGAATGTGCAGTTTTCAGATGGCAGCACCTGTGAAGCATCGCTGAAAAAGCAGGATAAAAACAGTCATCTGGCGGTGTTTGGTGTCAGAAGAAATCTGATTTCTGAAAGCACGTGGGATGAGATTAAAACAGCGGCTCTTGGAAATTCAAATATAGTGGCAGAGGGAGATCCGGTGATCGCGCTTGGAGATACATTTGGATATTCAGATGGAACAGGATATGGTATGATCAGTTCTAACGCACATGAAAAAGCAATTCCGGATCATACATTCAGCGTTCTGGCGACAGATATTCCGTCAGCGGATTTTAGTTCCGGTGTTCTGTGTAATCTGGACGGGGAGATCATCGGGCTCATTGATTCCGAGATCTGGACAGAGAATCAGGGTCATACTGCCAATGCATATGGGATTTCTGATTTAAAACCGATCATGGAACTGCTTTTAAACAGTCAGTCGGTTCCCTATGCAGGGATTTACGGAGTGACGGTCAGCAGTGATATTTCGGAATCAAAGCAGGTGCCGTCCGGAATGTATGTGACCCAGATACAGGCGAACTCTCCGGCAATGGCAGCGGGAATCCAGAGCGGTGATGTAATCCAGTCTGTGGACGGCGAGGAGATTGCCTCTATGGCTCAGTATGAAAAGGTACTTCAGAAGTGTAAAGCGGGAGATACGATCCGGATTCAGGGAAAACGTCTCGGTGCAGGAGGATACGTGGAGATTTCGTTTCAGCTGGTACTTGACAGCCGTGAGTAAAGAATAGCAAAAATAGAGAGGAAACAAAATTATTATGAGATATATCAAGGATTTACATGAAGGCGAGACAATCAGGAATGTATACCTGTGTAAAGGAAAACGTTCCGCAGAGACAAGAAACGGAAAGCCTTATGACAATCTGATTTTACAGGATAAGACGGGAACACTGGATGGAAAAGTATGGGATCCGAATTCTCAGGGGATCGCAGAGTATGATGAGAAGGATTTCATCGAAGTATTTGGTGATGTGACAAGTTATAACGGAAGTCTGCAGATGAACATCCGTCAGATCAGAAAAGCAGAAGAGGGTGAATACAATCCGGCGGATTATATGCCGACTTCTGAGAAGAGTGTGGACAGTATGTATGAAGAACTGCTCGGATTTATCCGTGGAATTTCCAACATGTGGCTGCGTCAGCTGCTGGAATATTACTTTCTGAAAGATGAGGAGTTTATCCGTGTGTTTAAAGGACATTCTGCGGCAAAAACAGTTCATCACGGATTTGCAGGAGGACTTCTGGAGCATACGTTAAGTGTTGTGAAGATGTGTCGGTATTTTGCGGATACCTATGAAATCTTGAACAGAGATCTTCTTTATACTGCGGCAATGTGCCACGATATTGGAAAGACAAAAGAGCTTTCTGCATTTCCGGATAATGATTATACGGATGACGGACAGCTTCTGGGGCACATCATCATTGGTGTTGAGATGATGAATGATGCGATAAGAGAGATTCCGGGATTTCCGGAAAAACTGGGAAGTGAATTGAAGCATTGTATTATTTCCCATCATGGGGAGCTGGAGTATGGTTCTCCGAAAAAGCCGGCCCTCGCAGAGGCGATGGCATTGAATCTGGCAGATAATGCAGATGCCAAGATGCAGACTCTGACGGAGATCTTTAAAAATAAACCGGGAAATGACTGGCTGGGTTACAACCGGATGTTTGAGACCAACCTGAGAAGAAGTTCCATTTAGAGACAGAGAAACAAAAGAGGGTGACCAAAAGAAATTTTGTGCGCCCTCTTTTTTCAGATAAAGGAGAAAAACAGATGCAGAAGAATGATGTAGTAAAGGTGACGATTGAAGATATCGGAGTGAACGGGGAAGGAATCGGAAAAAATGACGGCTATACGCTGTTTATCAAGGATGCGGTCATCGGTGATGTGGTGGAAGCAAAAATTATGAAAGCCAAGAAAAATTATGGATATGCGAGAATGATACAGATTATCGAACCGTCCAAAGACAGAGTGGAGCCGAAGTGTAAATTCGCAAGACAGTGCGGAGGATGTCAGATTCAGCAGATTTCCTATGAGAAGCAGCTGGAGTTTAAAAACAGAAAAGTGTTGGGAAATCTGGAGAGGATCGGCGGCTTTTCGCCAGAACTGCTGGAAAAAATTGCAGATCCGATCGTGGGAATGGAAATCCCATTTCACTACAGAAATAAGGCGCAGTTCCCGTTTGGAAAAGATAAAAATGGAGTGACAGTGACAGGGTTTTATGCAGGCCGTACTCACGATATTATTGCAAATACAGACTGTGCACTGGGAGTAGAGCAGAATCAGGAGATTCTGGAAACCATCCTGTCATTTATGGAGCAATATCAGATGGAGCCATATGATGAAAAAACAGGGAAAGGCTTACTTCGTCATGTCCTGATCCGGTATGGCTTTACAACCAAAGAGATTATGGTCTGTCTTGTCATCAACGCAAAAAAAATCCCTCATTGTGAAAAACTGGTTGAATTACTGCAGAAAATCGAAGGAATGACCAGTATCACGATCAGTGTGAATCAGAAAAACACCAATGTGATCATGGGAGATTCTTATGAAGTGCTGTGGGGACAGGCATTTATTACAGATTATATCGGTGAAATCAAATATCAGATCTCTCCACTGTCCTTTTTCCAGGTCAATCCAGTGCAGACAGAGAAATTGTACGGACTTGCACTGGAGTATGCAGACTTAAAAGGAGATGAGACGGTCTGGGATCTCTACTGTGGAATCGGAACGATATCCCTGTTTCTGGCGCAGAAGGCGAAACAAGTCTACGGTGTGGAGATCATTCCTCAGGCCATCGAGGACGCCAGAAAAAATGCGCAGATCAATGGAATCGAGAATGCAAAGTTTTATGTTGGAAAAGCAGAAGAGGTTCTGCCGGGATATTATGCGGATTATGCCAAGGCACATCCGGGAGAACAGGCCCACGCTGACGTGATCGTGGTGGATCCGCCGCGGAAAGGCTGCGAGGAATCTCTGCTTGAGACTATGGTGCAGATGCAGCCGGAGCGGATTGTGTACGTGAGCTGTGATTCTGCCACACTGGCACGGGATCTGAAGTATCTGTGTGGGAATGGGTATGAACTTGTGAAAGTGAGGGCGGTTGATCAGTTTTCGCAGACGGTGCATGTGGAGACGGTAGTACTGCTTTCCCACAAAAAGCCAGACGGACATATCAACGTAAAAGTTGAGTTTGGCGAGGGTGAGGGAAAAGTTCCGCTTGATAATATCGCTAAAAGAGCCGAAGAATATAAGCCCAAAGAACGAGTGACCTACAAAATGATAAAGGAGTACATAGAAGCTAAATACGGCTTCAAGGTACATACCGCATATATCGCAGAGGTAAAGAGAGATTTAGGCTTGCCAATGTACGATGCTCCTAATGCGGTAGAGAAATTGAAACAGCCGAGGAAGCATCCGACAGCAGAGAAAGTGGAAGCCATAAAGGATGCGTTGAAGCATTTTGAAGTGATTTAATTGTAGCAGGGAAGGGGTGCAAATGAGTATAGATAATGTAATTTCCATAATTATTAGTATATTAGGTTCTTCTGTAATAACGTTGATTTTGTCCACATTTATTTTTCAACCATTGCAAGATAAGAAAAAGTATGTTTTTGAGGAAAAAAAGAGAGTATATGAATCTATAATTGTATTTGCGCAAATTGTACTTTTTCCAGCCGAAGCGAAATTTTCTTTAGGAGTTGCAAGGTATAATATACAAGAGCTATCAGATGATGAAAATAGAAATAATGCAATAAATGATTTGAAGATGGCAATTCCTAAGTTGAAGTTAATTTCAAAAGATGATGGTCTTGTCAAGGAATTAGAAAAATTTATTTACCAGAAAAGTGAGGAACAATTTAATATACTTGTAAATCGATTGAGAAAGGATTTATACAAATAAAACTAGGTGTCTTGCGGAGGTTTTTATGGAACAAAAATTTTATGATGAGATAAAGAACATCTTGATAACAGCAAGAAATAAAGTCTATCAAACAGCCAATTTTGCAATGGTCGAAGCCTATTGGAATATCGGAAAATCAATCATTGAAGAACAGGGCGGTAACGAAAAGGCGGAGTATGGGACAGGTTTATTGAAAGAATTATCGAAACAAATGACTCAAGATTTTGGAAAAGGATTTACTGTTGCCAATTTGAAAAATATGAGGCAGTTTTATTTGACATTTCCAAATGGCTACGCACTGCGTAGCGAATTGAGTTGGACTCATTATCGGCTTTTGATGCGTGTGGAAAATGATAAAGCACGAGAATTTTATATGCAGGAAGCTGTAAAATCACAATGGAGTACCAGACAGCTTGAAAGACAGATAAATTCTTTCTTTTATGAAAGATTATTATCCAGTAAAAATAAAGAGCAGGTTGCGGCAGAAATTCAGACATTGGAGACGGCAAAAAGCCCAGAAGATGTTATCCGTGACCCATATGTACTGGAATTTCTTGGACTGACACCCAATGATGATTTTTATGAAAGTGATTTAGAGCAAGCGTTAATTACACATTTGCAGAAATTCCTTTTGGAACTTGGCAGAGGCTTTTCATTTGTCGCAAGGCAGAAAAGAATAACGTTTGATGGACGCCATTTTAGAATTGACCTTGTATTTTATAATTACATCTTAAAATGTTTTGTATTGATTGATTTAAAGGTTGGAGACTTAACACATCAGGATTTAGGACAGATGCAGATGTATGTTCATTATTATGAGCGAGAGCTTATGAATGAGGGAGATAATCCGCCGATAGGTATTGTGTTATGTGCAGACAAGAGTGAGTCTGTAGTTAAATATACATTGCCGGAAAATGAAACACAAATTTTTGCTTCAAAGTATAAATTATATTTGCCAAGCGAAGAAGAATTGTTGAGAGAATTAAATCAGGAATATCGAGCATTGGAAGCTGGCAAGACAGATGAAGAATATATTGACGGTATGAAAAAAGAATAAATTTTACATCAGGGTGGTGCAAAATTTATGGAACTAATATTTTGTGGGAAAGAGGATGCACGTGCAGTATTAGTACTGTATAACTATTGATCATATTTCTGTGGTTTTGTGGAGATATGTTTTAATTTGGTATGCATGTGGAGACGGTAGTACTGCTTTCCCACAAAAAGCCAGACGGACATATCAACGTAAAAGTTGAGTTTGGCGAGGGTGAGGGAAAAGTTCCGCTTGATAATATCGCTAAAAGAGCCGAAGAATATAAGCCCAAAGAACGAGTGACCTACAAAATGATAAAGGAGTACATAGAAGCTAAATACGGCTTCAAGGTACATACCGCATATATCGCAGAGGTAAAGAGAGATTTAGGCTTGCCAATGTACGATGCTCCTAATGCGGTAGAGAAATTGAAACAGCCGAGGAAGCATCCGACAGCAGAGAAAGTGGAAGCGATAAAGGATGCATTGAAGCATTTTGAAGTGATTTAATGAGGATAGGCGTATCATTAGAAATAGTGGTACGCTTATTTTTTTACATAGTTGTCTTTTCGTTGACCAATATTTTATTTGGTTATAAAAGCGGAGGACAGATTTTATACTAAACTGCCTAATTGATAGAATTAAAAGCGTTCACTTTGCTATTATTGACTTAAAGAGAAAAATCAAATATAATATAGTAAAGTGCCCAATCGTTGGCTTGATTAGGGGCGATTGAATAGAGGTGAAGATATGCTTCAGAATAAAGATATTGAGACACTGAGAATGTTGTTTAGCAGTCATAATTATGTTATGACTACTGCTGAACTTACAGCTTCAAAGTTATACTATGCAGATATAAAACAACTTTTAGATGAAGGATTGATTGAAAGAGTCAGGCGAGGTTACTATCACTGGACTCAAGATTATGGAGAAAGTGAAGTTGTCATTATCAATCGATTGTTTCCCGATGCAGTGTTCTGTATGGAGACTGCCCTATTCTATTATAGATACAGTGACAGAAATCCTGCTGAATGGAACTTTGCAATAGATAAAAATGTCTCTAAGCGGCGAACAAAAATCGATTATCCGTTTATAAAGGCATATCGTGTTGAGTCAGAGTTGGTTACGCTGGGCGAAACCGAAGGTGAAATTGATTTCCACAAAGTCCGCATTTATGACCGTGACCGTACTATTTGCGATGTGCTGCGAAATATGAACAAGATAGATAAGGAGGTTTTTAATAAAGCAGTACAAGGCTATGTTAAGGACCCGAAAAAGAATATACCGAATCTTATAGAATATGCGAAAGTTTTGCGTGTTCAAACGCGTGTAAAAGAATTGATTGGAGTGTGGTTGTAATGGCAGATATAGCAGCTTCCGTTCTGGCAAAGCTGAGAAATAAAGCAAAAGCTTCTGGTATCAGTTACCAGCAATGTTTGCAGCTTTTTGTGCAGGAAGAATTTTTGAGAAAGTTATCAAAATCTGGGTGTGAGGATACGCTTATACTCAAAGGTGGATTGTTCATTTATACTTTAACTAATTTTGAAAGTAGAGCAACAATTGATGTCGATTTCTTGCTCCGTGGATACTCTAATACAATAGATGATGTAAAAGAGTTGATTTGTAAAATCATCGACACGCCGACTGGTAACGATTATATAGAAATGCGAGCAAAAGGCTTTGAAGAGATTTCTCCGCAAAGAAAATATCACGGTATCAGTACACAAATTATTGCTCAAATAAAAAATGTGCGTGTGCCGTTTAATGTTGATATAGGCGTGGGCGATATTATAGTCCCCCGTGCCGAAGAACGCACAATCAACACTCAGCTTCCAGATTTTGAAGCACCTGTAATCAAAACTTATTCCCTTGAAAGCACCATTGCTGAGAAGTTTGATGCTATACTGCAACGTTTTGAGCTGACAGGCAGAATGAAAGATTTTTATGACATCTATTATCTTTCAAGGACATTCAATTTTGAGGGTGCAAAATTGCAGGCAGCTATATTTGAAACCTTACAGCGGCGTGGTACTCCCTATGATAGAGATAGTTTTAAGCGAGTTGTTGCACTTGGCGATGATGAAGATATGCAGAAGCGTTGGAAATTCTTTTTGAAAACCATAAAAGATAATACGCTTGAGTTTTCATTCATCATTACGGAAATCCAGACTTTTCTTGAGCCTGTGTTTGATGCGATTGTGAATGAGAAAGAATGGCAAGAGCAGTGGAACTTTATTATGAAATGGAATAAAAATGAAAGGAGTCCCAAATTATGAGTAGCGTACTTACTGTTGAACAGCGTGAGCAAGCAGGTTCTGACTTGTGATGCATAAGGGGAGGGGAATAGGCATATGGGTACGGGTCGTATAAAAAAGAATACATTGAGAGCGAAGATGCTTGGCATACTGATGCTGTGTGCGATGACTAGCCTTCTGGCTGCAGGAATCGTCTCTTATATGGCGCTGAGAATGATACAGAATGACAGTATAGAGGATAATATGAAGATGTATCTGGATCAGATCACGCGGAATACTGACGGCGCCTATTATGATATGCTCAGTATTATGAACTACATGGGTCCGGGAGGGCTGGTCGGAAATGTGACGGACAGTTATCTCGGTGCAACGGATAATTTTGACAGGTTTATTGAACAGCGGACACTTAGGGAAGAGATGGCAGGACTTGGTTATGTCAACACAAAACTGGTAGGTGTCATGTATTATGACCGGGAGGAGAAGAAGGAACTTATCAGCGGCATGAATGTCAGGGCGCTGGACGGAAGCCATGCTTCACTGCCCGAGGTTGTGGAGTGCGCGGGAAATGTCATACAGGCGGCCCATTCGTCTATTCTTGGGAGTGGCGAAGAACCGGTCTTTTCCGTCATGAGAGAGGTGGTCTTCGGAAACGGGAAAAGGCTGGATGTTTATGCGGAGATCGAGGCGGACATGAAAACTCCTGAAGAAATAAATAAGGCAGGACGGCCCTACACTTATATCCAGACGGATGAGAGAAGAATCACGCGGTACAGTACAAATCCTGTCATTATACAGGGACAGAAACTCTTCTCCACAACACTCTCAAAGGGAGATTACCAGGTTGAGACAAGAGAGGGATATAAGATCATGGCATACCGGAGCCAGATGGGATACATTAATGCAGTGGCGCTGCCGGACAACATGTATCAGAATGAGATCAACCATTGGAGAATGAGGATGACGCTCATCATAGTTGCATCGTTTCTGATCTTCGCCCTGTCTGTTTTTTATCTTTATCGGATAATCTGCCGGCCGTTGAATCAATTTCGAAGGCAAATGGTACAGATTGGAAACGGCGCTCTTCAGGCGGTGCATGAAGAGTCGGATATCGCGGAGTTTGACAGCCTGATGAGGGAAGTAGAACAGATGAAGTGTCAGATCGAGAATCTCATCAGCAATATGGTAGAAAAGGAAAAGAGTATACAGAAGACGGAGTATGAGAAACTTATCTATCAGATCAATCCACATTTCCTTCTCAATACGTTGAACTCGGTCCAGTGGATGGCACAGATGAGCTGCCAGAGAGATATCAGCGAGTTTGTGCAGAGATTAAAGAAGCTTCTTTCGTATAATCTGGGCAAAGAAGGCAGTCAGACGACGCTGCGGATGGAGTTGGAGATCGTAAAGGAATATATTGCCCTTCAGCAGATGAGGTATGACTTTGTTATCGAGATGCATATCGAAGATGGTGACTATCTCGACCAGCCGACGGTCCGCATGCTTTTTCAGCCGCTTGTAGAAAACGCGATCCGTTATGGACTTGGGGACGATGAGAAGATCAGTATCCAGGTGTTTGAAGATGTGGCGAGACATCTTGCTGTCGTGACTATCTCTGACAGTGGAAAGGGACTGACTCAGGAGGAAATCGATGAGATCAACCAGCCATTTGATTATGACTGGGAATACCGGAAGAATGAGAACAGAGGCATCGGGCTTCGCTACGTCAAGGCTATGCTGGAATCATTTTATGATGGACAGACAAGTCTGTTTGTAAACAGCAGAAAAGGAATCGGGACAAGGATTACAATCCTCCTCCCGATCCGGGATCTGACAGAACAAAAGGGGAAGGACACAGAGGTTACATTGGAAGAAGATAAGGTGGGACAAGCAGATGAACGTATTGATCGTTGATGATGATAAACTTGCCAGAAAAGGCCTGATCGCTATTATGGACTGGGAAAAGTATGGATTCAAGGTGGCGGGAGATGTACAGAACGGAAGAAAGGCTCTGGAATTTCTCCGTACTCATCCGGTGGACATCGCGTTTACGGATATTGATATGCCGGAGATCGATGGACTGGAACTGATGCAGATGTGTAAAGAAGAATTCCCGGATATTAAGTTTGTAATTTTTTCTGTGTATGAAAATTTCAGTTATGCACAGACTGCGATTCGTATGGGGGCGTTGGACTATATCTCGAAGATCAGTTTTTCCCCGGAAGAGTGTGAACAGATACTGGAGCGGGTCAGCGCAAAGTACAGGCAGACAAGCAGAGACGGGCAGGCAGACGGGGAAGACCGGGAAAAACTCAGGGAACTGAGCAGAAGATGGATGTACACCGGATGGATCTTCAATGAGAAAGAATTTGAAGATCTCTGCCGGGAGACTAAGGAAATCAGTCTGAGGAGTGCTGAGAGGATTTTTGTAAAGAGCTTTCACGATATTCAGATCCTGTCAGGCGGGGAAGGAGAGTTCCCGTCGCTGGATACGGTTGAGGAGATGCTGGACTGGGTTCGCCGCTGGCGGGAAAACATCTATGAAGTATGCCGCAGTACGCCGCAGAAAAATGATATCTGTGCGTTTGCTGCTGTCATCCTGTATGTGGATGAGCACATCGGGGAGGAGCTGCGCTCTGAAGACGCGGCTGAACAGATCGGGATGAGCAGGAGTTATTTCAGCACAAGATTTAAAGAAATGACAGGAGAAACATTCCATCAGTATGTGATACACAGGAAAATGAAAGCCGCGGCTGAGCGGATAGAGGAGGGCGGGAAGAGCATTACCCAGATCGCCACCGAACTTGGATATGACAATTTCCACTATTTTGCAAGAGTATTTGCAAGGGAGCATGGGTGTAACCCTTCCGAATATCGAAAAGAGAGAAAAAATGTCTGATTTTCATCGGACATTTTTTTTGTGATAAAAAAACATTTGGTAAATCAGAAACAATATCATCTGGCAGGATATGGGTGTAGAAGATAAACTGTTTACAAAAAGGAAGGGAGGTCTTAGTGTGTATATCAAACGATTTGTGAAGCATTACTACATTATGCTGATCCCGGCGCTCTTATGGCTGTTTTTCTTCAGTATCGTTCCGATGTTCGGTATCGTCATGGCATTCCAGGACTATAATCCGGGCAAGGGAATCCTGCATTCTGAGTTTGTCGGGCTTGAAAATTTTGTGTATATGTTTCAGATGAACGACGTCAAACAGGTGCTGTGCAATACCGTTGTGATCGCGGTCGGAAAGATTATCGGAAATATTATCATTCCGCTGCTCTTCGCACTTCTGCTTAATGAACTCTGCATTAAGCGGATCAAACGGCCGATCCAGACTATCGTGTATCTGCCTTATTTCCTGTCCTGGGTTATCCTGGCAAAGATTGTTCTGAACATCTTCGGATATACAGGACCAATTAATCAGCTGATCGAGGCGTTCGGAGGAAATCCGATCAATTTCTTCGGGGAGCCGTCACTGTTCCAGTCTCTGGTAATCGGCACAGATATCTGGAAAGGATTCGGGTACAATACGGTAGTTTACCTGGCAGCAATACTCGGGGTAGATCAGAGTCTTTATGAGGCTGCGGCGGTAGACGGAGCAGGAAGGTTCAAACGTATCTGGCATGTGACGCTTCCGGGAATAAGGACAACGGTCGCACTCCTGGCGATCCTGTCACTTGGAAACGTGCTCAACGCAGGTTTTGATCAGATCTACAATCTGTATAATCCGCTTGTTTATTCTACAGGTGATATCATCGACACCTGGGTATACCGTGCAGGTCTTGAGAATCTGCAGTACTCGCTGGCGACGGCAGTCGGCTTGTTTAAGTCGGTGATCAGCGTTATCTTGATCGTTATAGGATATAAGCTGGCAGATAAGTTTACCGGTTACAAACTATTCTGAGGAGGTGCAGTAAATGATAGAAAATAAAGGTATAGGATCGAAAATATTCGATGTGATAAATGTCGTGATCCTTGTTCTGATCACGCTGATCTGCATCCTGCCTGTATGGTATGTCCTCTGCGTCTCTCTGAGCAGCAGGGAGGCTGTCAATGCAGGACAGGTTGCTCTCTGGCCGGTGGGATTCAATCTCCTGTCATATCAGAAGATCCTGGGGGAGAGTGATTTCTTTGGTTCCTTTCTCGTATCTGTCAAGCGAGTTGTGTTAGGAACCGGGGTCAGTATGGTGTGCATACTTCTGGCAGCATATCCGCTGTCAAGAACAAAAAAACAGTTTCCGAAGAGAGACATCTTCATGTGGATCTTTGTATTCTGCATGCTGTTCAACGGAGGTACTGTTCCGTGGTATGTCACAATGAAAAATTACGGTCTCATGGACAGCATATGGGGACTTGTTCTTGGTATGGGTCTTCAGGTTTTCAATGTTATCCTGGCAGTAAACTTTTTCAAGAATCTGCCTGTTGAACTGGAGGAAGCGTGCTTTGTAGACGGCGGCGGACCATGGAGGAATCTGTTTTCCATCTACATTCCTCTGGCAAAGCCGATGGTTGCGACGATCTCCCTCTTCACGATCGTTCAGTACTGGAATGAGTTCTTCCAGGGAATGGTGCTGAGTACGAGACAGAGCAGCTATCCGCTCCAGACATACATACAGCAGATGGTAGTAACACTTGATTATTCAAATATGAATGTCGATCAGATCGCACAGGCGATGAAATTGAACAATCTGTCGCTGGACGCGGCGAAGATATTTATCGCCATGATCCCGGTACTGATCATATATCCATTCTTGCAGAAATATTTTGTATCCGGCATTACTCTGGGATCGGTAAAAGGATAGTAGCGATACGGGAAAGTGTTCGGTGAAAATAGAGAACAGTAAAAAAAGAAAAGGAGAAAATGGATTATGAAATTAAAAAGAGTAATCGCTATAGCGTGCACTGCAGCTATGACGGCGTCTTTGATCTCAGGCTGCGGCGGTTCGTCTGACGAAGGGCAGAAAGAAGCGGTCAAGGAAGCAGAAGGAACAGCAAAGGAAGATCTGCCTCTGGCAAAATATCCGGAGACAGTTACAGTACATCTGGGCGGGAAAATGAATCCGAATGCGAAGATCCCGGAAGGAATGTCGTTTGAAGACAACTCCTATACAAGACTGTTGAAAGATGACCTGAACATTGAGGTAGTATACGACTGGGTTGCATCTATGTCAGACTATGATGAAAAAATGAGTCTCTGCATCGGAAGTAATACAGTTCCGGAAATCATGAATGTAAATGCAGCTCAGTACAGAGCTCTTCTAAAATACGATATGATACAGCCGTTGGATGACTATTTTGATGATTATGCATCTGACGCCCTGAAGAGTTATGTAGAATCCGGCGGTGATGAGCTGATGGACTGTATCACAAACGATGACGGTGAGATTATGGCAATCCCTGCACCGAACCTGACTGCAGGCGGCGTGAACGAGATGTGGATCCGTCAGGACTGGCTGGATGCTCTTGGACTGGAAGCACCCCGTACATGGGACGAGCTGGCACAAGTGGCAAACGCATTTGTTACAGAGGATCCGGATGGAAACGGAGAGGACGACACGATTGGTATTCTTGGACCAGGAAATGCGGATCATATGAATGCAGTCGGCGGCAACCAGTTCGGACTTGACCCGCTGTTCAGCTGCTATCAGTCTTATCCGCAGTACTGGCTGGAAGGCGAGGACGGAAAAGTAGAGTATGGTTCAATTCAGCCGGAGACAAAGACTGCACTGGAAAATATCTCAAAACTTTATGCTGATGGAGATATCGATCCTGAGATGCTCGTCAGAAGCGACAGCAAGGAACCTCTTCTTGCCGGAAAAGTTGGAATCTTTTTCGGACCGTGGTGGTGTGCATATACATTTGCAGATACAACTCTGTCAGGTTCAGCAGACTGGAGGGCATATTTCACACCTCTTTCCGAAGACGGAAAATATTATACTCATATGGCAGAGCCGACGACGCAGTATGTTGTGGCAAGCAAGGACTGCAAAAATCCGGAAGCTGCATTTAAAATCATCAACTACCTGATTGCAAACGAACAGACATGGGTAGAAGAAGGAGTAACATCTACAGAGATGGGAACGGCAGATTTCTATCCGCTGTACAATGCATATGACAATGCGGATGAGATCGAGACATCTTATGAAGTGCTGACGCAATATCTTGCAGGAGAGGTCGGCATTGACGATGTAGATTTTTCAACACATAAACTGCTGAAGAACGATATGGAAGCAATTACGGAACTCAAGAAAGAGCCTTATGATGACTTTAGTCTTGAATACTGGAATCTTGACAGTGACCTGGCACAGGGGAACCTGCCTCGTCTGGTAGCGATCATGGTAGGTGACGCTCCGCTTGTCAATGAGGAGTATGTTCCGATTTACAATGTTTACAACGGACAGACAGAAACCATGGAAGCGAAATGGGCAAATCTGAAGAAGATGGAAGAAGAAACTTTCGCAAAGATTATCATGGGTAAAGCTGATATCAGTGAGTTTGATACCTTCGTAGAGAACTGGAAGAGCCAGGGCGGCGATCAAATCCTGAAGGAAATCAACGAGGAACTGGGCAAATAAGGAATTAAAATAGGGGGCGGTCAGGCCGCCCTAAATATTGAGGTGCTTCGATGAAAGAGAATAAAATCGTATATGGCCTGATCGGCTTCGGCGGCATGGGGAAATGGCACACCGAGATTTTGGAAAATGTGCCGGAGATCGAGCTCGCCGGGATTTATGACATTAAAGAAGAAAAAAGAAAACTTGCAGAAGAAGCAGGATTTCATACATATGAGACAGAAGAAGCCATGCTTGCAGATGAGAGTATAGATGTGATTCTTGTGGCAACACCGAATGACACACACAGACCGATCGCACTGCGCGCCATGGAGGCGGGGAAAAATGTCATTGTAGAGAAACCCGCTACTCTCTCTCTCTGAAGGAACTTACAGAACTGGAGGACATGGCCGGAAAGACAGGCCAGTTCCTGACGGTACACCAGAACAGACGATGGGATGAAGATCTCCTGACAGTCCGGGAGATACTGAAGGATCAGACGATGGGAGAGATTTTCCGCATAGAGAGCCGGGTACATGGATCCCGTGGAATACCGGGAGACTGGAGAAAAGAAAAAGCACACGGCGGCGGAATGGTGCTGGACTGGGGCGTCCACCTCTTTGATCAGATCTTTCGTCTGACCGGGGAACGCAGGCTGAAGACGGTATATGCCACTTTGACCAATGTGACAAATCAGGAGGTAGATGACGGGTTTACCGCTGTTCTCCGGTTTGAAGGCGGCCTGGAAGTTCTTGTGGAAGTAGGTACGAATAACTTTATTTCTCTGCCCCGCTGGTACGTTCTGGGAGAAAACGGAAGTGCCGTTGTTGAGGACTGGGACCTGTCCGGAAAGATTGTAAAGGCTTTCTCAGAAGAGGAGAAAGAAATAGTTCCGGTGCGGACAGCAGCAGGACTTACGAAGACGATGGCTCCAAGAAGAGAGGATACGATCCGTGTAGAAGAGCTTCCGAGAGTGCCCGGAGATATCGCCGATTTCCATCGAAATGTCGCTGCTGTACTTTTAAGAGGAGAAGAACCGGCAGTGAAGCTTCCGGAGGTAAAAAGAGTAATGCGCCTGATGGAGACAGTGTTCGAGTCTGCCGAAAAGAATCATGTTATGGACTTTGAATGAGGAAGGGAGAGAGTGAACAATGAAACAGATCAAGATCGGAACATGCATCCAGGGACCAAGGGCAGAAGAGTGGCTACCGGGATTTCTGGGAAAAGGATTTGAAACATTTTCTCTGAATTTTCATATGTCTCTGGAAGGGACAGATCTGGAACAGCTTGCCGGAAAGACAGAAAAGCTGCTGGAAGGAAGACCGGAGCGCATCAGCACGATTGGATTTTACTGCAATCCGATCCAGTATCCGGAACACAGGAAGACGCTGGAGCAGGTTATCAGGACAGCGGGAAGATTCGGAGCTGATCATGTAAGCACTTTTGCAGGGGCATTTGAGGACCGCCCTGTAGAGGAATCTTTCGCCGAGTTTGGTAAAGTATTCAGGGAACTTGCAGACCTGGCGAAAGAGAACGGAGTCAAACTGGGAATAGAGAACTGCCTTATGGACGGAACATGGGAAAAAGCTACATGTAATATTGGTTTTCATCCACGTGCGTGGGAGGCAATGTTTGAAGAGGTAAAACAGGACAATTTCGGTCTGGAATGGGAGCCGACCCACCAGATGGTACAGCTTATAGATCCGGTTTCTCAGCTCAGAAAATGGTGTCATAAAATCGTGCACGTACACGGCAAAGATGCAACTATCGACTGGAATGCTGTACGTCATGGAGGCATTTCAGGGGCGGAGACTTTTGTATGGCACAGAATGCCGGGCTTTGGCAACACAAACTGGAGCGATATTATTTCTATCCTGAGGGCAAACGGATATGAAGATGATATCTGTATCGAAGGATATCATGATCCGGTTTACTCAGGAGAGTGGGAGATGACAGGACAGCTCCATGCTCTCCGGTATCTGAAATGGTGCCGGGGCGGCGATTATGAACCGGTTCCATGGGAAGTATAACAGGAGAGTAATGCCGGAGTTAAGGTGAAAATGTTGACGAAAGGATACTCCTGCGCAGAGGCCGGGAGGAAGAAGGAGACAGAAATGAAACTTGGATTTATTACATCAATTCTCGAAGATTTTACTTATGAAGAGATGATCGACTTCGCCTCAGAGCATGGATTTGAGTGCGTAGAGGTGGCGAGCTGGAAGAAGGAAAAAGCAGAACGCAGATATGCCGGAGTAAGTCATATTGATGCGGAGAGGGTTCTTGGCGATGACAGTTATGCCGCACATATTTCAGGATACGCGAAAGAAAAAAATGTAGAAATTTCGGCTCTTGCCTATTATCCTAACGTGATGGATGCGGATCGGAACAAGGGTGAGGCTGCGGTGGAGCATTTAAAAAATGTCATTCTCGCCAGCGCAAAACTGAATGTGAACATGGTGACCACATTTATCGGGAGAGATCAGACAAAGACTGTGGAAGAGAATCTTCTTTTAGTAAAGAAAGTATGGGAACCGGTCATCCGGCTGGCAGAAGAAAACGGCGTAAAGATAGCAATAGAAAACTGTCCGATGCTGTTCGGACCAGATCAGTGGCCGGGCGGTCAGAATCTTATGACGACTCCGGCAGTGTGGAGAAAAGTTTTTGAGATCCTGGACAGCGACTGTCTGGGTATTAATTACGACCCGTCGCATTTTGTATGGCAGATGATAGACCCGATCCGTCCGATCTATGAATTCAAAGACAAGATATTCCACGTGCACTATAAGGATATCAAGCTGTATCCGGAACGTCTCAATGACTGCGGCATTATGGCTTATCCTCTTGATTTCATGTCTCCGAAGATCCCCGGACTTGGAGATGTGGACTGGGGCAGATATGTATCTGCTCTTACAGACATCGGTTACAATGGTTATTCATGCATTGAGATCGAGGACAAGGCGTTTGAAAGTTCAAGGGAAATGATTGAAAAAGCGCTTGTTCTGAGCCAGAGATATTTGAGACAGTATGTGATTTAGAAAACAATATCAAGAGACATAAATGGAGGAGATAACGATGAAAAAATTACGTGCAGGTATCGTAGGATGCGGGGGAATTGCCAATGCAAAGCATCTTCCGGCAATGGAAAAGTGCGGACTCTATGAAGTGGTCGCATTCTGTGACATAATCCCGGAGCAGGCACAGGAGACAAAAGAAAAGTTCGGCAGCAGTGACGCAAAGGTATTCACTGACTACAGGGAACTGGTAAAGGAAGATCTTGATGTGGTATATGTGACGACACCGAACAGATCGCATTCCGAAATTTCCATCGCTGCCATGGAGGCGGGCAAGGATGTCATGTGCGAAAAGCCGATGGCAAGAACTTATGCGGAAACAGAGAAAATGCTGGAGACGGCAAAGCGGACAGGGCGAGTGCTGAATATCGCATACCAGAACAGGTATCGTCCGGACAGCGCCTACCTGAAAGAAATGTGCAAAAACGGAGAGATGGGAGACATCTATTTTGCAAAGGCGCATGCGCTCAGAAGGAGAGCGGTGCCTACCTGGGGGGTATTTCTTAATGAAGAAGAGCAGGGCGGCGGTCCGCTGATCGATATCGGTACTCATGCGCTGGATCTGACGCTCTGGATGATGGACAACTATGAAGTGGCTTCTGTGACCGGAGCGGTGTTCCACAAGCTGTCTCAGCAGACAGATCAGGGAAATGCATTCGGGAACTGGGATCCGGAGCAGTTTAAAGTAGAAGACTCGGCGTTCGGATTCATCCGGATGAAGAACGGGGCTCTGATCGAACTGGAATCAGCCTGGGCTTTAAATACTCTGGATGTGGACGAGGCAAAAACAAGCATATGTGGAACAAAGGCCGGAGCGGATATGAAAGATGGACTTCGCATCAACCGGATCCATCATAACACCCAGACTGTAGAGATACCGGATCTGTCAGGCGGCGGAGTGGCTTTCTTTGCAGGCGAAGAAAAATCTGCGGCAGATGTAGAACAGGAACTTTTCTACCATATTGTTGTTGACGGACAGGAACAGATCGTAAAACCGGAACAGGCGGCGGTAGTAACCCGCGTTCTTGAAGCAATATACCGTTCAGCAGAGAGCGGAGAGACAATTTACTTTGATTGAGGGAAAAGGAGATTATGGAGGAAAGAAAATTAAAACAGCTGCTGTCTGAGATGTCGCTTCGAGAAAAGATCGGACAGATGATACAGCTGACCGGAATTTACTTTGATGAGGATGCAGTTCTTACCGGGGCGGTGGGGGAAGGCCAGCCGCCTCAGTGGGTGATCCGGTACGCCGGTTCAGTGCTTGGTATGATCGGGGCAGAAAAGCTCAGGGCGATCCAGAAAAAATATATGAAAGAACATCCGCATCACATTCCGCTGCTGTTTATGGCGGATGTTATACACGGGTGCAGGACCATAGCTCCGATCCCTCTTGGTCAGGCATGTTCCTTTCATCCGGAACTGGTTGAGAAGATGGCGGGGCATGCCGCGGCAGAGTCTGCTGCTGAGGGGATCAAGGCCACGTTTTCTCCGATGATGGATGTGTCCAGAGACCCGAGATGGGGAAGGATAATGGAATCTTTCGGGGAAGATCCTTTCCTTAGCGGGGTCATGGGCACAGTAATGCTCAGGGGATATCAGAAGGGAAACGGTAATGATCAGAAGGGAAGCAGAGAAATACCGGAGTCCGGCATTGCCGGATGTCTGAAACATTTTGCCGGTTATGGAGCGGTGAATGCGGGCAGAGAATACAATGACGTGGAAATATCTCAGAGGACGTTCCGCGAGCAGTACCTCAAACCGTTCCGCATGGCGATGCATGCAGATCCCGCGATGGTGATGACTGCTTTTAATGCAGTTGACCGCAGACCGGTCAGCGGCAACAAAGAGCTGCTCGAAGATATTCTCAGGAAAGAAATGGGGTTCAGCGGCACGGTGATCTCCGACTGGGGGGCTGTGGGCCAGCTGGAGGAACAGAATGTAGTGTCAGGCCAGGCAGAGGCTGCAGATGCGGCAGTACATGCAGGAGTTGATATTGATATGATGAGTCCGGCATACATGTTTCATCTGGAAGAACTGGTCGAAGAAGGTCATGTCCCCGTTTCGCTGATAGATAGAAGCGCGTGGAATGTGCTGGTGATGAAGAACAGACTCGGACTGTTTGAGGATCCGTTCGCAGGAATGGAGGGAGAAGAACAGCTGTCTGCGGAGGCAAAGAAGATCGCACTTGCCCTGGCATGTGAGAGCTCGGTTCTGTTGAAAAATGCGGATCTGCTTCCGCTGAAACCGGAACAGAAGGTGTTCTGGGCCGGCCCTTATGTGGAGTCGACGGAACTGCTGAGCAGATGGGCGATCTTCGGCCGTCACGACGATGTGGAGACGATCAGCGAAGTTCTGAGAGACCGGAAGCTGCCGGTCAGGTTTGTTCCGGGCTGTGAGATACTCACAGAAGAAGAAAGACGGCTTTGGCAGGCTGATAACTGCCGGATTCAGGGTGAAGAAGAACAGAATAAAGAAATGTCGGGATCGTGCGGTGACCAATACGCAGACCTTGAAGAAATCGGACCGGAGGATACAGTGGTACTTGTGCTTGGAGAACATGAAGCACAGTCCGGTGAGGCGGCGAGCAGGGCATTTCTTGATCTTCCGGAAGGTCAGCAGAAGTTTTTTGACGCAGTAGCTGAGCGCACCTCCCATATTGTAGCGGTCATCATGTCAGGACGTCCGCTGGATATACGGAAAATAGCAGAAAAGTCCCAGGCTGTCCTCCTTGCCTGGAGACCGGGAACGATGGGAGCCGAGGCTGTCGTCCGTCTGGTGTACGGAGAAGAGACGCCTTCCGGTAAACTGTCAGTGAGCATACCGTGGGGTGTGGGACAGGTGCCTGTCAGCTACTGGGATGTAAAGACCGGACACCGGATGACGGAGACGAATCCGGAAAACCGCTTTACGAGCCGGTATATGGATATTCCGAATGAGCCGCTTTATCCGTTTGGATTTGGTCTCTCTTACACAGGATTTACCATTACACCTCCTGTACTTGAGAAACAGGAGAGAGAAGATAAGATCGGAATATTATGTAAGGTGAAAAATGTGGGAGAGGTGCCGGGGGCGGAAGTTGTACAGTGTTATGTCGAGACACTCTGCGCTCCGGTCGTACGGCCGGCCAAAGAACTTATCAGGTTCCGGAAAGTTTTCCTGCAGCCTGGTGAAGAACAGAAAGTCAAATTTACGATTGACCGGAAAGAACTGGCTTTTTACGGAGCGGATATGGAACTCATAGATGGAGGCATTCCGCTTCGGATTACCGTCGGGAACAGCAGCAGGGCAGAAGCAGGGGACGTCAGTCTCCAGCTAGACAGAAGATCGTAACACAGAAGGTCAACAGACAGATCGTAAAACTGAACAAGGGGCGACGTAAGCCCCATTGTTTCCATATATCAGCTGCCGTCAGGAGCTGAAAGAATATATGCTGCGTTGAGGATTTCTCATAAACGAGGGTGTCCCAAAAGTCATGAAATGACTTGAGGGATACCCTCGTTCTTTTGTAAAAAAATAGAGAACGGTTACCACGCCAATGTCATTTAGTTAAGACATCCGCTGTGGAAACAATACAGGTGCTTCTGTCTACGATGACAGAGGAATTTTGTTCATATAAAAATGGAGCCCTTGTTTTTTATACAAAAAGCTCCATTACTGTTTATTTATTTGAATTTATGATTCCTTCAATATCACGGCCACCGTAGAATATTCGAGCTACTGTAACTGCCCTTTTCTCGTCATCAACAAGATAATACACAATAAAGTTATCTACCGGAAGGTGATGCATTTTCATCGAATGCCAAGGCTCCCAGTCAACTAACGCATAACGAGCCGGCATGAAATCCAATGAACGAACCTCTTTTCGTATGTGGCCCAGCTGAGCAGTAGCAGTCTCCGGAGCCAGGAGTTCATTCGCAATGTACGAATAGATTTCACGTAAATCGTCAAGTGCATCTACAGAATAGCCGACCTTATAGCTATCCGTCATATGCCAAATTCCTTTGCAAGTGCCGCATCGATTTCATCTGCAGAATATACCTTTCCTGCTTTGATGGAATCAACACCCTTCTGGAGTTCTGCATCAAGCTGTTCTCTGGTCATTGCACCAACAGCTAATGGCTTAGAAGAAGGAAGTTTCAATTCAAATGGCATACCCTTCTTCAGTACAATCTGGCTATAAAGCATCTGAATTGCACTGGATGGAGAAATGCCAAGCTGAGAAAGAATGCTCTCAGCATTATCCTTGAGATTGGTATCTATTCTTGCATAAACAGCGGATGTATTTGCCATAGTATCGCCTCCTTTTTCTTTATTATATTCGCTTTTGCTTGCGATTGCAAGCATTTGCATAGATTGTTTTATGACGAAACTTTGAATTTTATACGCCCTTTGAGGCAGAAAGGAATATTTATGGGATTTTTATCAGGACTGTTTCATTCCAGAGACAAGCCCACCAACAGCACCAACGGCAGCGCCTATTGCTTTCTCTTTGGTGGAAGCAACTCTGGCAAAGCCGTTAATGAACGAAGCGCCATGCAGTGAATAACTAGAAAAATTATAGTGAAAGAAAATAATGGATATAGTTGAAAAGGAAAGTTAGGCAAAAGCTTACCATTATCGTAGAATATTTCTCTAACAAGGTTTCTCTAACAAGCGTAAAAAATATCATTGACACATTATTTCGTTTGTGCTAAAATCCAAAGCAATTTAACATAGTAAACCGGTGAAGCGGAGATAACGGCAATGATGCCTTTACAGAGAGTCTGAGGTGCTGAGAATCAGGCAAGAAACAAGTTGTCAAATGGACCGCTGAGGGTGCAGTCAAATGGGATCTTTTCCCAGAGTATTCTGCAACGTGTGGGCATACGTCAGTTGCCGGGGATATGTTGGTATCCTGCTAAGCGCACGGGTTATACCGTGAATCAAGGTGGCACCGCGGGTAGAGTCATACTGTAGATGCATCTATTCGTCCTTGACAGAGGCTATACTTCTGTCAGGGACGTTTTTTATTTTTATAAAGCTTCTTTGACGAGAGATATCAGTCAAAGGAGCTTTTTTAAAAGGAGGTTGCAATATGCTGTTGACGAGATATTGGCGGTGCTTTTGTGCGCCGGATATAGAATTTAAATAAGAATCTTGATCGTAACCGAAATTAATGTAATGTTATCAATTTGGAGGTGCAGGTAATGAAAATTCTTCCAACGTTAGCTGAAGTCAGAGAGATTGCTTCAGATGTAAACTACAATGTGCTGCCGGTCAGCTGCGAAATACTTTCCGATTTCACAACCCCCATCGAAATCATAAAGATACTGAAAAATGTATCGACTCACTGTTATATGCTGGAATCCGCCCAGGCGAACGAAACCTGGGGACGTTATACATTCCTCGGCTTTGATCCAAAGATGGAAATTACTTGCGTAGATGGTGAAATGAAAATCGGAAATCTGAAATTAAAAACCGAACATCCGTCCGACTATCTGCGGCAGATCCTTGCAGATTATAAAAGCCCGCGCTTTGATTATCTTCCGCCATTTACGGGAGGTCTTGTCGGATATTTTTCATATGACTATCTTGGTTACAGTGAACCAACAGTGAAATGCGACGCCAAAGACACAGAGGATTTTAAGGATGTTGATCTGATGCTTTTTGATAAGGTCATCGCTTTTGATCATCTCAGGCAAAAAATCGTTCTTATTGTCAATATGCTGCTTGATGATGTTGAGGTCAGATATAATAAAGCAGTTATGGAACTGAAGCGACTGATTGAACTTCTTAGAAATGGAGAAAAGAGGGGGGAGCCAGGCGGAAAACTTCTGGGAGAGGTTACATCGCTGTTTGGCAAAGAACAGTTCTGTGCCATGGTGGAAAAGGCAAAACACCATATTCATGAGGGAAACATCTTTCAAATTGTGCTGTCAAACCGACTGTCTTCTCCCTTTGAAGGAAGCCTGCTCAATACCTACCGTGTTCTCCGAACGATCAATCCGTCTCCTTATATGTTCTATTTTTCAGGAACGGATGTCGAGGTTGCAGGCGCTTCGCCTGAGACCTTGGTAAAGCTGGAAAATGGTGTACTTCACACCTTTCCTCTCGCTGGTACCAGACCGAGAGGAAAAAACGATGAGGAAGATAAAGCACTGGAAACAGAGCTGCTTGCAGATGAAAAGGAGCTGGCCGAACATAATATGCTGGTTGACCTTGGCAGAAACGATCTTGGTAAAATCAGTAAGTTTGGCACCGTTCAGGTGGAAAAACTGCATTCTGTTGAACGATTCTCCCATGTTATGCACATTGGCTCTACTGTACGGGGTGAAATAACAGAGAAACACGATGCACTTGATGCCATTGAAGCGGTATTGCCTGCCGGAACACTTTCCGGTGCACCGAAGATCCGGGCTTGTCAGCTTATCGGAGAACTTGAAAACAACAAGCGGGGAATCTATGGCGGCGCCATTGGATACATCGACTTCACAGGAAATATGGACACCTGTATTGCGATTCGTATCGCCTACAAGAAAAACGGGAAGGTTTTTGTTAGGAGCGGAGCCGGGATCGTGGCAGATTCCGTACCTGAAAAGGAGTATGAAGAATGCATCAACAAAGCCAGATCCTCGCTGAAAGCGTTGAAACTTGCACAGGAGGCAGAATTATGATCTTACTTATCGATAATTATGACAGCTTTTCTTATAACCTCTACCAGCTCATTGGCGAAATAGATCCGAATATCAAAGTCATCCGTAATGATGAAATGACAGTTGATGAGATAAAAGAACTAACACCCGACCGCATGATTCTTTCTCCCGGTCCGGGCAGACCTGAAGATGCAGGCATGATTGTTGAAGCCGTAAAAATACTCGGGAAGGAAATTCCGATTCTCGGTGTTTGTCTCGGACATCAGGCAATATGTGCGGCATTTGGTTCAACCATTACTTACGCAAAAGAACGAATGCATGGAAAACAATCGGATGTCAAATTTGACATAAATTGTCCGTTGTTTGTGGGTTGTCCTGAAACTGCTCCCGTTGCCAGGTATCATTCTCTTGCAGCAGATGCCGACACAATTTCCGAATGTCTGAAAATCACCGCTTTCACTGCGGACGGAGAGGTAATGGCAGTGCAGCATAAAGAATATCCGATCTACGGGGTACAATTTCATCCCGAATCCATAATGACACCGGATGGAAAGCAAATGCTTAGAAATTTTATAAAGGAGATATGAGTCATGATCAAAGAAGCCATTGTAAAAATCGTCAATAAAGAAGACCTCACTTACGATGAGGCATATTCTGTTATGAATGAAATCATGAGCGGTGAAACAACTGCGACGCAGAACGCTGCATTTCTTGCAGCTTTGTCAACCAAAAGTGCCAGAGCAGAAACAACCGATGAAATTGCCGGATGTGCGGCCGCTATGAGAGCGCATGCCATGAAGGTCGAAACAGGAATGGATCTTTTTGAAATTGTAGGAACCGGTGGTGATAATGCGCACAGCTTCAATATTTCCACTACATCAGCTCTGGTTGCCGCTGCAGGAGGTATGAAAGTGGCCAAACATGGAAACCGTGCAGCATCCTCACAATGCGGAACGGCAGATTGTCTGGAAGCCCTCGGCGTAAACATTCAGCAGAGCCCTGAGAGGTGCCTGGAACTTTTGGATGAAGTGGGAATGTGTTTTTTCTTCGCACAGAAATATCATACTTCAATGAAACATGTGGGAGCAATCCGCAAGGAGTTGGGATTCCGTACGGTGTTCAACATCCTCGGCCCTCTTACCAATCCGGGGACACCTTCTATGCAGCTTCTCGGTGTGTATGACGAGTATCTTGTGGAACCATTGGCACAGGTATTGATTCAGCTTGGTATCAGGCGCGGGATGGTTGTGTATGGGCAGGATAAGCTGGACGAAATCTCCATGAGCGCACCAACCACGATATGTGAGATTCGAGACGGCTGGTTCAAATCTTCAGTGATCACGCCGGAAGATTTCGGGTTCGAAAGATGTACGAAAGAAGATTTGAGGGGTGGTGCGCCTGAAGAAAACGCAAAAATTACCCTTGCAATTCTGAACGGAGAAAAAGGTTACAAGAGAAATGCTGTGCTTTTAAATGCCGGTGCGGCACTTTACATTGGTGGAAAATCAGACAGTATGAAAGAGGGTATCGCACTTGCCGCAGAAATCATTGACTCGGGTAAGGCGCTGGAAACACTGAATAAGCTCATTGAAGTCAGCAACCGTTCGGAGGTGTGAGTATGACGATTTTAGATCAGCTTACCGGCTGCGCCCGAGAGCGCACCGTGCAGGCAAAGTTAAGAATATCACTTGAAGAGTTGAAACAGCAGGCGTTATCCCTGCCGAAAGGCAATTTTACATTTGAAAAAGCAATCAAAAAACCGGGACTTTCTTTTATCTGCGAGTGCAAAAAAGCCTCTCCATCCAAAGGAATCATCGCTCAAGAGTTTCCATATCTGCAGATTGCAAAGGACTATGAAGCGGCAGGGGCAGACTGCATCTCGGTACTGACCGAACCAAAATGGTTTCTCGGAAGTGACCAGTATCTGAAAAAAATTGCCGACGCTGTTTCTGTTCCCTGTCTGCGCAAGGACTTTACGGTGGATGAGTACATGATCTACGAGGCAAAGGTGTTAGGCGCATCAGCGGTGCTTTTGATCTGCTCTATATTGAGTGAGGAACAAATAAAAGAATATATCAGCATTTGCGATGAGCTGGGACTTTCCGCTTTGGTCGAGGCACACGATGAATGCGAAGTGAGAATGGCATTAAATGCCGGGGCACGTATGATTGGAGTCAACAATCGCAATCTCAAAGATTTCTCGGTGGACACCGGTAATAGCGGCAGATTCAGAAGGCTGATTCCACGCGATGTGCTGTTTATTTCTGAAAGTGGTGTAAGCAGTGCCGAAGATGTAAGAAAACTCTGCGAGATCGGTGCGGATGCTGTTTTGATTGGAGAAACACTTATGAGAGCAGAGAATAAAGCAGCAAAGCTTGCCGAATTGAGAGGTGTGCTATGACAAAAATGAAACTCTGTGGACTGTTTCGTCCTTGTGATATAGATGCAGCCAATCAATTGAAACCAGAATATATTGGTTTTGTGTTTGCACCGAAAAGCAGACGATATGTAACGCCTGAAGAAGCAGCAGAATTAAAAAAACTGCTTGCTCCTACCATTCAAGCAGTTGGGGTATTTGTAAATGAAGCGGCTGAACGGATTGCGGCTCTCTTAAATAAAGGAATTATTGATATTGCCCAGCTTCATGGCGTTGAAGATGAAAATGAGATCAATCAACTGAGGGCGCTTACGGATAAACCGATCATCAAGGCTTTTTGTATAAAAAAGTCAGAAGATATTACAAATGCTGAATCCTGCTTAGCAGATTATATTCTGCTTGATTCCGGCGAAGGGACAGGAACTGTATTTGACTGGAAGAAGATACAAAACATACAAAGACCGTATTTCCTCGCTGGCGGACTTTCCATTGATAATGTAGAAAATGCGGTGAGACAATTAAACCCGTATGCGGTCGATGTCAGTTCAGGCATTGAGACAGATGGGCTCAAAGATAAAACGAAAATGGCGGCATTTGTTGCTGCTGTCAGAAAGGAAGAACGATTATGACGAATCCAAACGGACGCTTCGGGATTCACGGTGGACAGTATATTCCCGAAACATTGATGAATGCAGTGATTGAACTGGAAGAAGCATATAACAACTATAAAAACGATCCCGAATTTAACCGGGAGCTTACAGAACTTTTGAATGAATACGCAGGCAGACCATCCAGATTGTACTATGCAGAGAAAATGACCAAAGACCTTGGCGGCGCCAAAATATATCTCAAACGTGAGGATCTCAATCATACCGGTGCGCATAAAATCAACAACGTACTGGGGCAGGCTCTGCTTGCAAAAAAGATGGGAAAAACAAGGCTGATCGCTGAAACCGGAGCAGGTCAGCATGGTGTTGCAACTGCAACTGCTGCAGCCCTTATGGGGATGGAGTGCGTGGTGTTTATGGGCGAAGAAGATACCGTTCGCCAGGCGCTAAATGTATATCGTATGAGACTGCTCGGAGCAGATGTGATTCCGGTTAAAACAGGGACGGCAACTCTGAAAGATGCGGTTTCTGAAGCAATGCGTGAATGGACGTCCCGTATTTCAGATACGCATTATTGTCTCGGCTCAGTCATGGGACCGCATCCGTTTCCGACGATCGTGCGTGATTTTCAGGCAGTGATCTCCAAAGAAATCAAAGATCAGATGCTTGTCAAAGAAGGAAGATTGCCGGATGCGGTGATAGCCTGTGTAGGCGGTGGTTCCAATGCGATTGGCAGTTTTTATCACTTTATTGAAGATGAGAATGTCAGACTGATCGGCTGTGAAGCGGCAGGAAGGGGCGTTGATACATTGGAAACAGCAGCCACGATTGCAACCGGCAGACTTGGTATTTTTCATGGAATGAAGTCTTACTTTTGCCAGGATCAGTACGGTCAGATCGCTCCTGTTTACTCCATTTCCGCCGGCCTGGATTATCCCGGGGTAGGTCCTGAACACTCTTATCTGCATGACATCGGAAGAGCCGAATATGTGCCGGTCACGGATGATGAGGCAGTAAATGCATTTGAATATCTTGCAAAGACGGAAGGCATTATTCCGGCAATCGAATCGGCGCATGCAGTTGCTCACGCGATGAAGATTGCACCGGCAATGGATCCGAATAAAATCATTGTGATTACGATTTCAGGCAGAGGTGATAAGGACTGCGCCGCGATTGCCCGTTACAGAGGGGAGGATATTTATGAGTAACATTAAAAAAGCATTTGAAAAAGGAAAGGCTTTTATCGCCTTTATTACTTGCGGCGATCCGGATCTGGAAACAACAGCCAGGGCTGTCCGGGCTGCCGCAGAGAATGGTGCAGATCTCATCGAACTTGGCATACCGTTCTCTGATCCTACCGCAGAAGGTTCCGTCATTCAGGGGGCAAATTTAAGAGCATTAAAGGGAGGAATCACTACGGATAAAATATTTGCATTCGTAAAAGAGCTGCGGAAAGATGTAACAGTGCCGATGGTTTTTATGACTTATGCAAATGTAGTTTTCTCTTACGGTGCAAAAAAGTTTATTTCTGCGTGTCGAGAGATTGAGATTGACGGATTGATTCTTCCTGATCTGCCATTTGAGGAAAAAGAAGAATTTCATCCGATCTGCAGTCAGTATGGTGTGGATCTGATATCTTTAATTGCTCCAACCTCTAAAAACAGGATTGCAATGATTGCAAAAGAAGCGGAAGGTTTTATTTATATCGTTTCCAGTCTCGGAGTGACAGGTGTGAGAAGTGAAATCAAGACGGATTTGGATTCGATCGTAAAAGTGATAAGAGAAAATACGGATGTACCCTGTGCAATCGGATTCGGCATTTCCACGCCTGAGCAGGCAAAGAAAATGGCAGATATCTCGGATGGAGCCATTGTAGGCTCCGCGATTATCAAGCTTTTGGAAAAGCATGGAAAAGAGGCGCCGGATTACATAGGTGAGTATGTAAGATCCATGAAGAACGCCATAAGATAAATCTGTTGTTTGATCAGTCTTTTTTGAAAAAAAGAAAAATGATAAAATAAACATGACATACAGATGTCTTGTTTGTTCTGGTATGATTACAAATGTAAGGAGTTCATATGAAGATAGAGAGATTGATCGGGATTTTTTCTGTGCTGTTGCAGAAAGAAAAGGTTACGGCACCGAAGCTGGCGGAAAAGTTTGAGGTATCACCAAGGACGATTCACAGAGACATTGAAGATTTATGCAAGGCTGGGATTCCCATTCGTACAGTTCAGGGAAGTGGCGGAGGAATTTGCATCATGGATGGCTATCGGATGGACAGGACATTGCTGACGTCAAAGGATATGCAGATGATTCTGGCAGGGCTTCGAAGTCTGGACAGTGTGAGCGGCAGCCATTACTATTCACAGTTGATGGAAAAAATTCACGCAGGATCATCAGAATTTGTGAGTGGGAGAGATTCGGTTTTGATCGATCTTTCTTCCTGGTATAAGGATTCATTGGCACCCAAGATTGAACTGATACAGATGGCAATTGAAGAGCGTCAGCTGCTTTCGTTTCAATATTATGCGCCAAAGGGAGAAAAGCGTAGAGAGATAGAGCCATATTATCTGATTTTTAAATGGTCCAGCTGGTACGTGTGGGGATGGTGTAAAGCAAGAGAAGATTTTCGGCTGTTTAAATTGAATCGCATGGATGAGCTGGAAAAATTGTCGGAAAAATATTTACCAAGAAGTGTGCCATTGCCGGATCTGTCAAATAAAAAAATCTTTCCGGGAGGAGTAAAAGTAAAAGCAGTCTTTCAACCGGAGATGCGCTGGCGGCTTGTGGAAGAATTTGGTCGGGATTGCTTCGAACCACAACCGGACGGGACGCTGTTGTTTCAATGGGAATATACTGAGAAGGAGAACCTGATCAACTGGATTTTAACGTTCGGAAATCAGGTGGAAGTATTAGAGCCGGGAGAGATTCGCCAGGAACTTCTGAAAACAGCAAAAAGTGTAATGAAAATCTATCAAGAACAAGGAAAGGACAGGTAAGTGAGATGGCGTTTGACTATAAAAAAGAATATAAGGAATATTATATGCCGAAAAATACACCACAGATTGTACAGGTACCGAAAATGAATTTTCTCGCAGTGCGGGGAGTCGGGGATCCGAATGAGAAAGGCGGGGCATATCAAGATGCAATTGGACTGTTGTACGGGATTGCTTTTACTATTAAAATGAGTAAAAAAGGAAGTCATAAGATTGATGGATATTTTGACTACGTGGTTCCGCCGCTGGAGGGATTCTGGTGGCAGGAAGGAAGAAGCGGAATTGATTATTCGAGAAAAACCGATTTTCACTGGATTTCAGTGATTCGACTTCCGGATTTTGTGACAAGAGAAGATTTTCGATGGGCAATAGAAGAGGCGGAAAAAAAGAAAAAGCAGGACTTTTCAAAAGTGGAGTTTCTGACCATCGAAGAAGGGCTGTGCGTACAGTGTATGCATATCGGTCCTTTTGATGACGAACCGGGAACCATCGCCAGAATGGATCAGTATCTTTTGGAAAACGGGTATGAAAATGATTTTTCAAAAGAGCGGTTTCATCATGAAATTTATCTTTCAGATGCAAGAAGAGTTGCACCTGAGAAGTGGAGGACAGTGATTCGACATCCGATAAAGCGAAGATAGAAGAAGGCTGAATAGGCACAAAATGTCTGTTCAGCCTTTTTTGGATAAAAAGAAAGCTTTTCAAAGATAGAATTTCTGACCATTGAGCAGGGGTTGTGTGTACGGTGTATGCATATAGATTCTTTTGATGACGAATCGAAAAGAGGAGTCAGAATAGATCAATATCTTTTGGAAAAAGGGGGCGGATATGATAAAATAAAAAATACGGAGGTAAAATCATGGAAGAATTTCAACGACGAGAAAAGGTTTTATTGGAGATAGTGGAAACGAGAGAAGAAAAGGAACACTTTCATCAGGATATAGAATTGTTGTATGTACTTGAGGGGAAAATAGAGTTATATATAGATGGACAGAAAATTGTTATGTATGATGAAGATGTGATGATCATTAATGCTAATAAGCGTCACTATTTAAAAAGTCTGGGAGAAGTGTTATATGTAAAACTTACTATTATGTATGAACTTTTTAGTGATATTTTGAATAATTATGAAATGTTATTTCTATGTGATTCAGCACGAAATATTGATGTTGCCTACACTGGACTAAGAAAGTTGATTCAGCAGCTTTTGGGACATTATCTTAGCAATAAAGGAAAAGTGACAGATTTTGCATATATTTCGTTATGTTATCAGATCATGGATTATATTTGCATGCATTTTTTGATACAGTCTTCAGATTTGCCGGAGAAAGAAGAAAGTGATAAATATCAGTTAAGAATACAACAGATTGATAATTATATCCGGACCAATTACAGATCAGCAATTAGTATGAAAGAGCTGTCAGAAAAATTGTATTTATCCAATGGTTATTTATCCCGATTTTTTAAGAAAAATTATGGAATGAGCTTTGCAGATTACCTGACGAATGTGAGGCTGCATCATGCAGTGGATCAACTTCTGTATACAGATATTCCGATTACCCGGATCGTATATGATAACGGATTTTCAAGTGTTGCACTTTTTAACAAAGCATTTAAAAAAGAATATGGGGAGACGCCTTCTGCAGTAAGAAAAAGGGGCGCTGGAAACAAGAAAACAAAACAACATACGATCACGAAAGAAATGGAAAAAAAGCTGGAAAATGTACTTTGGAAAGACAGTGGGCAGAAGACAGATGCGGATATGGGAAAAATAAGTGGAGAAGTTTCAGCAGCTGTTTCAAAACCATTGAACAGAATCTGGCAGAAGGTCATCAATGTTGGTTCTGCACAAGATCTGCTCCGTTCAGAGGTGCAAGAACATGTGATGCTTCTAAAAGATAGTTTAAAGTTTACATATGTGCGATTCTGGAATGCATTTTCAAAAGAGATGCTGATCGATATCAATAATCCGGAGCATAAATATAATTTTTCCCGTTTGGATTCCGTTCTAGATTTTCTTGTGGAACATGATATTTATCCGTTTATCGAATTGGAGAATAAGCCAAAACGAGTGGAAAAAACAACTTCAAGCTCTCTGCTTTTTGAGCTTTTTGAAGATATTACATCCTTGGAAAACTGGGAAAGTATTTTGGAAGTTTTTTTAAAACATGTGGTATCCCGATATGGAAGAGAAGAAGTTGGACACTGGAAATTTGAACTTTGGTTTGATGCGGAGAGAATCAAAGAGGATATCAGAATTTTAAATTATGCAGAACGATTTAAAATTGCAAAAAAAATTATTCATACATATACAGATGCACAGATAGGCGGATGCGGGATGCACGGGTATTCGAAAACAAATGAAAAAAAATCCATTTATATCCGTGCATTTTATAAAAAATTACAGTCTTTTGAGATTATTCCAGATTTTCTGACATTGTATGCTTTTGCTTATGACAGTTATGAACAGGACAGAAAGTATGTGTCTCACCCCAGTTCCGATGTTGAGTTTATGAGCCATGTCGTTGACAATATGGAACAAGACTGGCCGGAATTAGCAGAAAGACTGGATGTATATTTTACAGAATGGAATCTTACGATCAGTGACAGAAATCTGATCAATGACAGTTGCTTTAAGGGTGCCTATATTCTGAAAAATTATATCGATTTGATCGATCGTGTGGAAGGAATGTCTTATTTTGTGGGAAGTGACCGGGTGTCGGAGTACTATGATACAGAAGAGCTGCTGTTTGGCGGTACAGGTTTGTTAACAAAAGATGGAATACAGAAACCTGCAATGTTTGCATTCCATTTTCTGAACCGTCTTTATTCAGAATATGTAGGGAAAGGCTCTCATTATCTTGTGACAAAAGATGGGCATGGAAATTATGGGATTGTATGTCACAATTGCAGGAAACTGGGATATAATTACTATTATGTGGAAGAGGATTGTTTGGATCAGGAACATTTTTCTAAGTATTTTGAGGATTTAGAGCCACTGGAATTAAATCTGAATTTGACAGATATAGCCGATGGAATATACAGAATCAAAATATACAGAATCAATGATGAAAATGGTTCTATTCAAAAAGTATGGAAAGAGATGGGATATGCAACAGATCTTTCAAGAGAGGATTTGCGCTATTTTCAGCGAGTATGTGAGCCGAAAGTGACGATGCATACAATAAAATCAGAAAATGGAAGTATATGTTTGAAGATCCCTATGTTGCCAAATGAAATTGCATATCTTGATATTAATTGCAAGTGATAGAAAAAGGTCAAAAAGGTCATTTATAATGATCATATTTTGACCTTTTTTATTTGCAGAAAGTGAAAAAAAGCATAGAAACCTGTAATAAATGACATAGTTTAGAACAATCTCTATCGTTATAATGAAGGCAGAAACAATCAAAGGTTAGGAAGGAGAACCGTTATGAAGATAGGATTGATCACATCAATTTTTGAAGGAATGGGTTTAAAAGAAGTTGTGGATTTTGCAGCGGAAAGTGGATTGGAATGTCTGGAAGTGGCATGCTGGCCGACTTCAGGAGGGGAAAAAAGGCGCTATGCAGGAGTCAGCCACATAAAAACAGAAAATCTGACAGCAGAAAAGGCAGAAGAAATCAAAGCATATATGAAAGTAAAGGGAGTGGATATCTCTGCCTTGGCTTATTACCCCAATATGCTGGATCCGGATGAAGAAAAGAGAAGAACATACGTGGAACACCTTTATAGATTGATCGATGCTTCCGCTTTATTGGATGTCAATATGGTTACAACATTTTTGGGAAGAATTCCCAATCAAAGTGTATCCCACAATTTAGAAGAGGTTAAAAAAGTCTGGCCTCCGATTTTGGAATATGCACAGACAAAAGGCGTTAGAATTGCAATTGAAAACTGTCCGATGTTATTTACAGAAGATGAATGGCCGGGTGGACAGAATTTGATGACCACGCCTGCAAATTGGAGAAAAGTGTTTGAAATCCTTCCATATGATAATTTAGGAATCAATTATGATCCTTCTCATTTTGTCTGGCAGCAGATAGATTATATCCGTCCGATTTATGAATTTAGAGATAAAATTTTCCATGTACATTATAAGGATATTAAAGTATATCCGGACAAACTGGCAGATGTAGGGATCATGGCTACTCCGCTGCAGTTTATGACTCCTAAATTACCGGGATTAGGTGATGTAGATTGGGGAAAATATGTTTCTGCACTGACTGATATCGGATATGATGGTTATACGTGTATTGAAATTGAGGACAAGGCTTTTGAAGGAAGTATAGAACAGGCGAAAAAGGCTGTTCAGCTCAGTCTCAGATATTTACGTAATTTCGTGATTTAGATTTTGAAAGGAGAGCGTTATGAAAATAAAATTAGGAATTATCGGATATGGCGGTATGGGAAAATGGCATGCCGAAAATGCACCGAGAGCAGGTGTTGAGATTGCAGCAGTATGTGACATAGATGAAGTAAAACAAAAGGAGGCGGTTGATGCAGGGTTCAAAATGTATCAAACAGCAGAGGAACTGTTGAAAGATCCAGAAGTAAATACAGTCATTTTAACAGTTCCTAATTATTTACATAAGGAAATGTGTGTAAAAGCAGCAAAAGCAGGTAAAAATGTAATCACAGAAAAACCTGCCGCACTGAATGTACAGGAGTTAGACGAGATGGAGGCAGCATGTAAAGAAGCAGGAGTTTTCTTTACATCACATCAAAACAGACGGTGGGATAAAGATATGCTGATCGTAAAAAAAGCATATGACGAAGGAATGCTTGGCAATATCTTTACCATAGAATCAAAATTGCATTCCGGAAACGGATATATGCATGAATGGCATCTTTATAAGAAATACGGCGGAGGAATGATCTATGACTGGGGCGTTCATCTGATCGACCAGATTTTGTTTATGATGCCGGATGCAAAAATCAAATCGGTATATGCAGATATCAAAAATGTGTTACATGAAGAAGTCGATGATTATTTCAAAATTATTCTAAAAATGGACAATGGAGTTACTGCACATATTGAGTTATCGACGTATATTTTAAAGTATCAGCCAAGATGGATTGCGGCAGGCGACAAAGGAACGATGGTTGTGAATACATTTGGTTGTGATGGAGCAATCTACAGAACAGGAAAAATGCTTGAGAAACTTCCTCCGCAGATTACAGAAACTGAAGCAGGGCCAACAAGACAGTTTGCGCCGGTTCCGCCAGGAGGAATTGTGGAAGAAAAGCTTCCTGAGATTGAGACAGACTGGGTAGATTTTTATAGAAATGTGGATGATGTGCTGAATAAAAAAGCAGAATCAAAGATTAAGATTTCAGAAGTCCGCAGAGTCCTGTCTGTCATGGAGGCTGCATGGAAGTCTTCTAATACAGGAGAAGCAGTACTATTTGAATAGAAGGTCAAAAATCCGCTGGGATTATGATGATATATCATCGTGATCCCGGCATTTTTTATTGACAGGAGATTTGCAGGATACAGGAGGTTAAAATCTTATATATGATTTTTGACCTTTTGAGAAAAAGAAATTTCAGAGCATCAAATACAGGGGTGCTTCTGGTTTGTTGAGGTAAGGTACAAGAGCATATAAAACGGTAAGATATAACCAGAAACAAGCAAAAAGCGAAAAAGAAAAGGAGAATCGATTATGAGTAAAATTAAAGTAGGAATTGTAGGATGTGGAGGAATTGCAAATCAGAAACATTTTCCGGCATTAAAGAACAATTCAGATTTGAATGAAATCGTAGCATTTTGTGACATTATTGTTGAAAGAGCAGAAAAAGCATGTAGTGAATTTGGTGCAGCAGGAGCAAAAGTTTATCAGGATTATCATGACCTGTTAAATGATCCGGAAGTTGAAATCGTACATATTTGTACACCAAATGTATCACACAGTGAAATTGCAATTGCAGCTTTTGCAGCAAAAAAACACGTATACTGTGAAAAACCAATGTCACATAGTCCGATCGAAGCGTTGAAGATGGTAGAGGCATGGAAACAATCCGGAATGCAGTTTACAGTTGGATATCAGAACCGTTTTCGTCCGGAAGTTCAGAACCTTCATGCAGCATGTGCGGCAGGAGATCTTGGAGAGATTTATTACGGAAAAGCACATGCAGTCCGCAGACGCGGAGTACCGACATGGGGCGTATTTATGGATAAAGAACAGCAGGGAGGAGGTCCTCTTATTGATATCGGAACACATGCACTGGATATTACTTTATGGTGTATGAACAACTATGATATCGACAGCGTAAGCGGTTCTGTCTTTTATAAGTTGGGTGCCCTTCAGCAGGCAACCGAAGGCAACCTGTTTGGACCATGGGATCCAAATACTTATGAAGTGGAAGATTCTGCGATGGGATTTATTAAAATGAAAAACGGAGCGACAATTAATTTGGAAGCAAGCTGGGCACTGAATATTCTGGAATCCAGGGAGGCTTCTACAACACTGTGCGGAACAGCGGCAGGTGCAGAGATCCACTCAGGTATGAGTTACGGAAAAAATGAACTGATTTATAACCGTGGACGCAATGGTCAGCTGATGGAAGAGACACTTTCTCCGGTAGGCGGTGTTGCATACTTCGGCGGAGGCGGCGGAGAAGAAGGTACAATTGACTGCCGTCAGTGGTTGGAAGCAGTAAAAAATGGTACCCAGCCACTTGTAAAACCAGAAGAGGCACTTGCAGTTACAAGAATTTTAGATGCAATCTATCAGTCGTCAAAAGAAAACAAAGAAATTAAATTCTAATACAGGAAATCAAGATTGAGGTGGAATTATGGCATTTGCAATGAGAATGAAACTGAATTCTGAAATTATTAAAAAGAATTCTTTTAAAAACTTATATATCAATGGACGGAAAAATGGATTTGAATTCGACGTACAGCTTGCATATTACAGAGGACATTATCTTTCAGATATTGATCTTTTGGAAGTGTATCTGGATGGCGAAAAAATGCCGCAGGAAGCGGTTACCTTTGAAATAAAAGGGAAAGAACTTCCAGTGTATAAACTGACGCATGCTGTGACAGAATTCTGGAGTCAGGTGGAACCGGCGAAAATCCGCGTGATCAAGAAAGGCGGAGTAGAAGCAGGGGAGCATGAAGTCGAATTAAAACTGATGTTAAGAGTTCCATATATGCAGATTGGACCAGATCATAATTTTATGCCTCTTGACAGTGGCGATCATGTAGTGGTTCAGGTAGCGGAATAAGTGGAATGGAGGAAGAAAAATGAGTAGTGTAAAACTTGGAGCAACATTATTTTGTTATGGAACAGAATATGCAAGATTTGAATATGACTTTGAAGAGTGTGTCAGGCAGGCAGCACTTGCAGGTGCGGAAGGATATGAAATTGTAGGGACACAGATGCTTCCTTCTTATCCGAATGTAAGTGATGAGTTTCTTGGAAAAATCGAAGAGTTAAAAGTAAAATACGGAATTGGTCCAGTGTCATATGGAGCAAATAATGATAAAGGAATGCGGTGTGACAGAAATCTGACAGATGATGAAATGCTGGCAGATGCGATCATTGATCTGAAAACAGCAAATAAACTTGGCTGTAAGGTAATGCGGGTACAGTATATGATGTCACCAGAGGCGTTTGAACGTCTGGCACCATATGCGGAATTATTTGATGTGCGCTGTGGAATTGAAATTCATAATCCAGAGACCCCGGGATCCCCATCTATGCAGAAATATCTTGAGGTGATTAAAAAAACAGGATCGAAGTATCTTGGTTTTGTTCCGGATTTCGGATTCCTTTCTGTTCAGCCCAATAAGCCGCAGTGGATGAAGGCTCTTCAGGCAGGGGTAAAGGAAGAACATCTGCAGATGGCAGCACAGCTTCGCAGAGAAGGCGTAAGTCAGGAAGAGGCGGCCCAAAAAGTAATGGAGGCTGGAGCATCACCGGCAATTATGCCTGCTTTGGCAGGAATGTTTGGGTTTGTTCAGTTTCATGATGAGAAAGACCTTCCTCAATTACTTCAGGAGTTAAAAGAAATTTTACCATACAGTTTTGAATGTCACGGCAAATTCCACTACCTGGATGAAGCCTGCCATGAAGCAAGTATTCCATATAATCATATCCTTCCTCTTTTAGCGAAAGAAGGGTATAATGGATATTTAATCTGTGAATATGAAGATGAGCTGTACTGTGGTGGAACAGAGTTTACAAAACGTCAGATGATTATGGAAAGAACATTGCTCGGGGATTAAATAAATATAAATACAAACGTAATAAAGGAGATTAACGATGAGGGAAAATGGCTCAAATCCTGTCAAAAGACTCAGCAAAAAAACACTGTTTGCGTATGGATGCGGTGATTTTGCAAGTAATTTGACAAATACATTTATGGGAAGTTATTTATCTATTTTTTACACAGACGTAGTCGGATTGGCACCTGCAGTTGTTTCCATGATCATGGTGATCGCGCGTGTATGGGATGCGATCAATGATCCGATGTTTGGAGCGATTGCAGAACGGACCAATACAAAAAAAGGAAGATTTCGTCCGTATATCTTCTATTTCACTCCGTTTCTGGCACTTGCAGCAGTTCTGACTTTTACTACCATGGGAGGAAAAGGTGGTGCGATCTATGCAGCAGTTACATATATTGTGTATGGAATGCTTTATACGGTAGTAAATTTGTCATATGGTTCGTTGTCCACGGTTATGACAACCAATCCGGAAGATATTTCTCAGCTTACGAGTTGGAGAATGATGGGAACAAATCTCAGTTCAGTTGTTCTCTCGGCATTGTCTCCAGTGATTATGGGAGCACTGTCAGGTGGAGAATCATTTACGGCTAAGAGTTACTTGCTTACGATTATTATTTATGCAGCTTGTTCTATTCCGCTATTCTACTTTGTTTATGCAAATTGTAAAGAAGTAGTAAAGCCTGTAAATGATGGCCAAAAGGTGCCTCTTTCAATGAGTTTAAAGGCGGTTGTGTCTAATAAACCTTTGATGCTGGTATTTGGAATACAGCTTTTCGCTATGTTTGCGTTTTTTGGACGTATGGGTGTGGTAATCTACTATATTATTTATGTAATGCAGAAACCACAGTATATCAGTGTATTTATGGCTCTTCCATCTATTATGACAGTCATTGGAATTCTTCTTACCAAAAACTATATTGTGAGATGGGGAAAGAAAAAAGTAACAGCAATTGGATATGCAGGTGCAGGAATTACATTGATTTTGATGTATTTTATGGATCCATCAAATCTCACACTTATGATTGTATTGCATGCACTTTATGGTTTTTTTTGTTTCAGTTTTCCAATCCCGATGTCCATGATACCAGAAGCAATCAATTATCAGGAAGATCGCATTGGAATTCGTACAGATGGTCTTGCATATGCGGCAACGTCTCTTTCTACAAAGGTAGGAAATGCGTTTGGTCCGGCAATGGCACTTATGATCATGGGAGCCTTTGGATATGTGGCAAATGCACAGCAGTCGGTTGAAGCAATGAAGGGAATCAATCTTGCAACAAATCTGGTGTTTGGAATCTGCTATTTGTTGGCGTTAATACCATTATTCCTGTATCCATTAAATGCTGAAAAGAATGCTCAGATCCAAGCAAGTCTAGATGCAAAGAGAAATGCGCGTCAGGCTGGAATGGAAAAAGAATGATTAAGGAAAGGCAGATAGTGATGAGGCGATATGCATTTGGAGTTGATATTGGAGGAACTACAGTAAAGATTGGATTGTTTGAAACAAGTGGAATCTTATCAGATAAATGGGAAATACAGACAAGAACTTCTGAGAGCGGCAGATATATTTTAGAAGATATTGCAGATGCGATAAGAAATAAATGCAAGGAAAAACAAATAGCTCAGGATGAAATTCAGGGGATTGGAATTGGAGTACCAGGTCCTGTCTTTGAGGGAACAATTGTTAATAAATGTGTAAACCTTGGATGGGGAGTTATTAATGTTGTAGAAATCATGGAAAGGCTTACGGGAATTAAAAACATTGTGGTAGGAAATGATGCAAATGTAGCTGCCTTGGGAGAAATGTGGAAGGGAGCAGGAGAAGGACATAAAAATGTAGTTATGATAACACTTGGAACGGGTGTTGGCGGTGGTATCGTTATTGATGGAAAGATTGTTTCCGGAAGATTTGGAGCAGCCGGTGAGATTGGTCATATCCAGGTTGAAAAGGAAGAGAAACGTTTTTGTGGATGCGGAAAACATGGGCATTTAGAACAGTATGCATCTGCGACAGGAATTGTCTGGAAAACTACAGAGTTATTAAAAACAACTACAGAGTCTTCCATGCTTAGAAAGATAGATGAAATCACAGCAAAAGCGGTATTTGATGCGGCAAAGACGGGAGACAGTCTGGCGCTAAAAGTGGTTCAGTTTGTAGGCGAAAAAATGGGACAGGCATTGTCATATATTTCCTGTATTATCGATCCGGAAGTATTTGTAATTGGAGGCGGCGTATCAAAAGCAGGTAGTATTCTTGTCGATGAAATAAGAAAATATTACAAAGGAGCGACATTTCATGCATCTGAAAAAACAGACATTGTATTGGCTATGTGTGGAAATGATGCAGGAATGTATGGTGCAGTTAAAATGGTTTTAAATTGATAGGTATTTTTTACAATAATTTCTTGCTTGTTTTGGGAAAAACAGTTGTGAAAATAAACAATAAAGTTTTCTGTAGAAAATATTCATATAACAGAAATTCTTCTTAAAAAGTGATATATAAATAATATTATGTTGTTTTGCACAAAAACAAAAGTGCGATATTGTGCAAAGTATCTAAAAATGATATGATTAATGTATCATTTTAGAAAAGGAGATGCTAGAAATTATGAATAATATTGTACTAAATAAATATGTTGCACAAAACAACGGTAAAGAAAAAACAGAAACTTTATGGAGAAAAGTAAGTAGACTCTGGCGTGAATCAGTTGAGATTATAGCACCGGGGGTATGTGCAATGAATAATACATATTACCGCCCGGTAAAATAGAGGAAATTAAAAGTATGTTTTGATTTCGTAAAAATAGAAAACGGATAAGAAGTCTGGTCATTGAATCGGGCTTCTTTTTTCATATTTTTGGGAAAATCTCTTCTGGAGAATTATGAACTTCGGTGGTAAAATGGATTATCATACAGGAAAAGGAACGAAAAGCATGCATTCAATACTAATTGTAGAAGATGATATGAACATAAACGGGCTGTTAAAAGAGGCTCTTGAGAAAGCGGACTATCTCTGCACACAGGCATTTTCAGGAACAGAGGCGCGTATGCTTCTTGCAATGAACCGGTATTCGGTAGTGCTTCTGGATCTGATGCTGCCGGGAATTTCCGGGGAAGAGGTGCTGCAGGAGATCCGAAAGCAGGGAAATACTCCGGTTATTATTCTGACAGCGAAGGATACAATTGATGATAAGGTGGAAGTGTTGCAAAGTGGTGCGGATGATTATGTGACGAAGCCATTTGACATCAAGGAGGTACTGGCTCGTGTTGCAGTGCAGATCCGGAGAATGGAAGGGAGTTTCAGTGAAGGCAATTTGGTTTATCAGGGTTTGGAACTGGACAGAGAAAATTTTTGTGTGAGGGTGGATCAGACAGAGCTCCCGAAAATTACAAGGCAGGAGTTTTCTATTTTGGAGCTTCTTTTAAAGCATCCGAAAAAGGTATTCAGTAAAGAAGAGATTTTTGAGTATGCCTGGGAAGAGGCCTATATGGGAGAGACAAAGACGCTGGATGTACATATCAGCAATATTCGCAAGAAGATAAAATCTGTGACCAGCAAGGAATATATTGAGACGATATGGGGAATCGGATACCGTCTTCATCCGTAAATTTACTCTTTTTTTACTTTTTATTTGCGATGGATTAGGAGTTGCCTCGTAGAATAAGAGCAGATCAAAGGAAAAGGAGAAATAAGGATGAGCGAGTATTTACTGAGTACAAGCGGACTGACAAAGCAGTTCGGGCATCATAAGGCAGTCAACAATGTAGATCTGCACGTGAAAAAAGGTGCGATTTACGGATTTATCGGAAGAAACGGCGCCGGAAAGACAACATTTTTAAAAATGATCAGCGGATTATCAAAGCCGACCGACGGTGAGATCCAAATGTTTGGATATAGAAATGAGGAACTCAAAAATGTCAGATCCCGTATCAGCTGTCTGATTGAAGCACCTGGGATTTACGGGAATATGTCAGCGTATCACAATCTTGCGATCAAGTGTAGATTATTCGGAATCAATGATTCAAAATATATTGAGAATATTTTGAAGATTGTGGGGCTTTCGGAAGTCGGAAAGAAGAAAACAAAGCATTTTTCGCTTGGAATGAAACAGCGTTTAGGGATTGGGCTGGCGCTTGTGGGAGAACCGGATCTTCTTGTTCTGGATGAGCCGATCAACGGTCTGGATCCACAGGGGATTGCGGAAATCCGTGATATGCTGCTGCGGCTGAAAGAGGAGCAGAATATGACGATCATCATTTCCAGTCATATCCTGGAGGAATTATCAAAGATCGCGACACACTACGGAATCATTCACAACGGAAGTCTGATCCAGGAGCTTACAAGAGAAGAATTGATGACTCGCTGCAGTGAGCGGATGGAGCTTACGCTTGATGATCCGAAGGCGGCGCTTCCGATCCTGGATCAGATGGGATTTACCAACTATCAGGTTGTGAACCAGAGTACAATCCATATTTATGAGAGGCTGAATGAAAGTGCAGCTGTCAATATGGAGTTGGCAAAAGCAGGAGTTCCGGTAAAAGGGATCGGAATCACAAACGAAGAACTGGAAAACTATTTCTTGAATCTGACAGGAGGTGCCCACAATGCTTAATATGATTCGGATGGAACTATATCGGATGTTCAAAACAAAAAGTTTGTATGTGATATGGCTGGTTCTGGCGGCGGGAATTTTGTTTACTACAGGGCTGTCAGCGGATGAAATGAAAACATATACAATGGAAGAAAAGCAGGAAATGTATGAATATGCGACAGGGCAGCAGAAAAGCGACACTGTCAATCTTGGAATGGACGTAACTGTGCCGACAAAACCGGGAGATACGGTTTCAGTATTTGACCTGTTTTATGGAAATATCAAAGGAAAGTTTCTCGCACTTTTTATGGTGATTTTTGCAGTGTTATATTCCACGGCAGATATGACGAGTGGGTTTATCAAAAATATTGCGGGGCAGGTAAGAGACCGCAGGGGACTCGTATTTGCAAAAGGAGTGTCTCTGTTTGTCTACACAGTTTTAACGATGCTGATTTTTACAGGGATTCAGACGATCAGCAATGCACTTTTCTTTGATGAGCTTGTATTTGGACCTGTAAAAGAATTTCTGCAATATGCGGGAATACAGACGCTGTTACATTTTGCACTGCTTATCATCGTGATGTGCATTGCGATCGTACTGCGCAACAATGTCATCAGTATGATGCTGAGTGTTTGTCTCTGTATGAATGTGCTTGTAATCTTTTACAGCTTTCTGGATAATCTGATCGCAAAGGCACATATCAAGAATTTTCATGTTCTGGAATATACAGTGACGGGAAATATCTCGTTCCTGGAAACAAATGTCACGGCAAAGATGGCAGTAACGGCATTGGCAGTAAGTATTGCATTTGTCATTGTGATGATCGAAGTATGCAGTACCGTATTTAAGAAGAGGGATATATAGGGATGTACATCGTGATTGGAGTGTTATCCATAGCAATTCTTATTTTCATATGTATATTGGTAAATTATAAGCGGCAGATAAAAGACATCTGCCGCCAATTGCGTTTCCTGCAGGAACATGAAAGTAATATGCTGATTACGAAAGAAATGCAATGGGGACATATTGGCGAGCTGACAGAGCTTTTGAATGAGATGCTGAAAGAAAGGAAAAAAGAGCGGACAGCCTATCGGAAGAAGGAGCAGATGATCGCGGATATTTATACGAATCTTTCTCATGATATCAGAACACCGCTTACTTCTCTTGACGGGTATTTTCAGCTTTTGGAGGAAGCGAAAGAAGAATCTGACAGAAAACGTTATATCGGCATTATTCAGGAACGAATCGGAAGCCTTAAGGAGATGCTTGAGGAATTATTTACCTATACAAAGCTCCAGAACGGGACATATGAATTAAAGCTGGAACGTCAGAATATGAGTCAGATTTTAAAAGAGACAGTATTTTCTTATTATGATAATTGGATGGAACAGGGAATTCGTCCGCAGTTTGAGATAACAGAAGAACCGGTGTGGATACAGGGCAACCGGCAGGCGCTGAGACGTACCATGCAGAATATCATCAAAAATGGACTGGATCACGGAAATAAAGAAATCAATATTCAGCTCACAAAGAATGGAAATGAGGCGGAGCTTGTCTTTCGAAATAAAGTGACAGATCCGGGAGAGATTGATATCAAAAGGGTGTTTGAACGATTCTATAAAGCGGACAGAGCAAGAAGCAAAAATTCTACCGGACTTGGGCTTTCCATATCCAGAGGCTTCGTCTGGAAAATGAACGGGGAGATTACTGCGGAAATAGAGGGAAACTGGTTTTGTATTAAAATCCGATTTGCTTGTGAGCAGTTTGAAGGAATCCATTGAATATACGGAAAATCTATTAAATCTGGAAGCATTGTCTATGCAGCTTTGAGACATACTATATAGAGGCAGACAAAGCTCGGTATGAAACGAAAAAACAGAGAAAGAGCCATTATACAGTGACAAGAGGGAAACGCTGAAGTGGATGGAATAGTCAAAAAATGCAGCCGCAGGTTACAAAATGCAGAGAACCTGCGGCTGTGTTTTTTATGCCTGAATATCTTTTCTGCTGTACTTCCAATAAGCGGTTAAAATCCCGATTACAGCAAACAGCATCCCCGTCAAAACCATACCGGTATCCAGACTGCCGTTTTCAACAATATCTGCTCCGTTTGCATAACCAAACGGGGTGATATATTTCAGAAATTTTGCCTGATCGGAGATATTGGCAATAATGTTCAGGAAATACATCATTGTGGCAATGCCAAGTCCGATGCCGAGTCCGCTGCGGCGCAGGAATGCGGAGATTCCAAAACAGATGCCGGCAAGCTCAATCTGGATCAGAAAATAGGCAAGATGCAGCAGGCAGATTTCTTTCCATAGTATTTCTTCACCGATCAGTGAAATGGATCCAAAGGAAAACAGGAACACGATCACATTCAATATCAGAAGCTGGAACAAGACAGAGGTCAGTTTTTCCGTGAGAATCTTTTTTCTGCTGATCGGGTGTGCGAATAAAAATTCTGCGGTGTGTTCTTTCTCCTCTTTGGCAAGGCTGCTGACTGCAATAAGAGATGCAAAGAATGCACCGCCCAGCCCTAAAATATTGCCACATTCTGTTGCGTAGAAACCGATCAGAGTGCCAAAATTCAGACGATCCATACCAAATGCTGAACTAAAGGCTCCCATAGAGGAGAACATTTCGTTCATGTCTTCCATTTCTCCCTTCATTTCCGGATACAGGAACACACAGATGATAATAAAAAATCCGATAGAAGCAGTCCAGACGGCAAGTGATTTCCATCCCTGTTTTAATTCATGCTTGATTAGAATCATACCTGTTCACCTCCGTTTTCATAGTAGTGCAGAAAAATTTCATCCAGATCAGGGTCCGAAATGGAAAGATCGGTGATCGTTCCGGCTGAGAGTGTTTCAAGGAGCCGATGGATATCTCCACCGTAAAGAAAGCTGAAAACACCGTCATTTTCCTTCAGGTCACGAATTTCTTCCAGAGAATCAAGCGATACCTGTCCCTGTACGCTGATCCGCTTGGCATTTGTTTTAGAAAGCGCCTCCACACGGTCACAGGCAATGATCCGCCCTTCTCGGATGATCGCGGCTCTCGTACAATTCCGTTGAATTTCTGAGAGGACATGGCTGGAAAGAAATACGGTAGCTCCCTGTTCATTGCGCTCCCGGATAATATGGAAAAACTCCCTCTGCATCAGAGGATCCAGACCACTTGTCGGTTCATCCAAGATCAGAAGCTTTGGCTGATGTTGGAGTGCAGATACGATTGCTACTTTTTTTCGATTACCGAAAGATAATTCATCGACCTTCCGGTTGACATCCAGCTGCAGGCGTCTGCATAGTATCTCTCTTTCCACAGAACAGTCTTTGTAATGAAGATCAGCAGATAATTTTAACAGGTCTTTGACTTTCATTCCACGGTAGAACACCGCCTCAGAAGGCAGGTAGCCGATGTGGGAACGAATTTTGGGATTGCGCTTCCGGATTGTCTCATCAAAAATCTTTGCCTGACCGGATGAGGGCGTGATCAGGCCGAGCAGTGTACGTATCGTGGTGGATTTACCGGCGCCGTTTGGACCGATAAAGCCAAAGAATTCCCCTTCTTTTACATCCAGGTTTAAATTTAAGATTCCCCTGGATTTTCCGTAATATTTGGTTAGATTTGATAGTTGGATCGCATTCATAAAGTTACCTCTCTTTCTGCAAGTAAATGGATTTCCAGAAATCAATCAGTTTTATAAAATCCGCTTCGATCTCATCAACATTGATATGATCATGCTGCAGCTTTTCCCAGATATATCCTTCAGATGCCCATAGCATATCGAGATACATCATTTCCAGATCAAGTCCTTCAATAAAATGTTCCGGATTCAGATTTAACAGGACGGTATTTGTCTTAAAATCAGCGTATTTTGCAATGCTTTCCTGAATCGCAGGGCGTACATCTGGATCTTTTTCATAATATGCTTTCATTACAAATGTACCCATATGCGGATATCGGCGCATGATCTCCAGCTTTGCCTGAAGACCTAAATTCATGGAATCGAACAGATCAGTCTGCTCATAACAGCCGCTTTTTTCCAGAGCCTCCATGGTAATCTGCGCACATTTTTCCCATAGAAAAAGATACAGTTCTCTTTTGTTGTAAAAATAGTGAAACAACAGGGATTTACTGATACCTGCAGCATCGGCAATTTCACTTGTAGGGCTCTTCTTATAAGAGTTCTGTGAGAATACACAAAATCCCGCATTGAGAATCGCCTCCTGTTTCTGGACGGGCAGTGCAAAAAATTTTTTGTTCATGATCTTCTTCCTCCTTAACCGCTGCGGTTAATTTTAATTATACGCCGTTGACCGTTTTTGAGAAGACCTAAAGAAAAAAGGATTGAAAAAATATCTTCGTCCGACAATGTATAAATTGAGAAATGCATGTAAGAACTGACTCCTTTCAGGTAAAAGTGTAGCGTGGCGGTTTAGTATGTATTATAAAGAAAGAGGCGAAAGACATGATGGTGGAAAAATATGACAGCAAAAAAACACTATTACTGTTCAGCCTTTTGAAAGGAGGAATAAGATGCAATTGAATATTGCAACAGACTATGCCATTCGTATAGTCATCTATATGGCAAAGCAGCGGAGAATAGTGTCATCCAGAGAGTTGTCAGAGAATCTGAAAATTTCACAGCCTTTTATTTATAAGATTATGAGGAAATTGAATCATGCAGGGATTTTGGCCATAAATACGGGAATTCATGGCGGGTATATTTTGCAAAAAGAGACAGAACAGATTAATTTATTCGAGATTATGGATACCATGGAAAAAACCATGAAATGGAATCGATGCCTTGAGGATGACCGATATTGCAGCTGTTTTGCAACAGAGGCATGTCGTTTGAGAGAAACGTACCTCAAAATGCAGGAGCATTTTGAAAATGAACTAAAGGAAACTACAATACAGAAAATTATTAAGTGATATGTGTTTCATATCAAAATAATACACCAACAAAGACCCGCATGATTATTTAAAAATGAGATCTTGTGGGTCTTGTTGAGAATGCTGAAGAAGGTGACAGTATTTCTGAATTATGTTGGAAGTTTAAAAAGCAGCGTGGTAAAACAACTCTGATTATGTAATAATGAAGGAAAGAAAGTACCGTATAAATAGAAAATGAAAGAGGAGAGGGATATATGGATTTGAGTGAACAGGATTTAAAGAAAATCAAATCGTTACATGTGATGTTGAAAATGCCCATATGGATATTGGAAAGAGAGACAAATCGGGTTTTGAAAAGCTACAAATCAATTTATAAGCATCCGATTTCATATGAATTTAAAGAAAAAAATATTTCAGATGAGGTTGTACGGTTTTACAGCGGGATGTTAAATGAAATTTTTCTGTGCTTATGGTATCAGGATGTCAGAATTGTAATTGGAGCGTTTCGAATAAATAATGTTACCAGTACAGAGTTTTCTCATGTATATGACAATCTGACTCCGGAAAATAAGAAAATTTTGTCAGAAAAAGAATGCTGGGAATATTACTCTTCACTTCCGGTATATCCACTGGGAGATATTCGGGATTATCTGATTCTTCTTGGATTTTTGTTTGATATGAATTTGGAAGAGATTTATTCTGAAGAGCTGCATAAACAAGTGGGCGAAAATCAGCTGGAGTTGGTGCGGAAATCAGCAGAAGATACAGCATATGAGACATTCCGGGTAGAGCAGTATACATTTTATTATGAAAATAAGATCATGAATCTTGTCAGTCAGGGCGACCTGGAATTATTAAAAAGTGGTCTTGCAGAAATGGGAACGAGAGACACTGCAATCATACATTTTACAAAAGAGCTTCATGGTGTTTCCAATCAGGCAAGAACATCACTGATCCGATGTATCCTGCAACATATTAACTTGAAAATTTATGACACGATTAAAGTTACAGAGCTTGCAAAGCAGTTCTATTTGTCAGAAAGTGCTCTTCGTCGCAGATTTAAGGAGAAAGTAGGGATATCCATTAATGAATATGTCAATCAGAGAAAAATTGAAGAATCGAAGATGATGCTCCAGTCGGGCGTACCGGTAGGAGAAATCGCACGGAGATTGAGTTTTTATGATTTGTCACACTATTACCGGACGTTTAAAAAGTATACAGGTATGACACCGCAGTATTTCAGAGATACGAATGTTGTGGCATAGGAAAAAAGTGATATCATCCCCTGAAGTATTGAAAAAATATCAGAATGTGATAGATTAGAAGATAAAAAATATGTGAGGGGGATGAGGGATGACTGGATCAGACCATAGTGACAAAGAATTTCGTGAAACCCGAAATCTGTATGTGAGTATGATGTCTCTGTATGAATTGGCAGACAAGCTTTTTGGTGCTACGTATGTTGCATTTATGCGTGCTCAGGATTTATCGATTGCTCAGATTTCAAATTTGTTCAGTATTCAACAGATTTTGCAGGCTGTATTTGATTATCCTACGGGAACAATCTCGGATAAGATCGGCAGGAAGAAAATTATGGGGTATGGATTTATTGTGTGGGGAACGGGGATTTTGCTGTATGCGTTTGCAGTAAATTTCTGGACGTTTCTTCCTGCTATGGTTTTTATGGCGCTAGGACTGGCGCTGATTTCCGGAGCTCCGTCAGCATGGCTGGTAGATCAGATGATCAGACATGGTATATATGAAGAAAGAAATCAAATATTGCCAAAACTTCAGGCAGGAGTCAGATTTTTTGCGATAGCTGCCTCGCTCGCATCCTATTTTCTGGTTGGCGTCAATCAGCGGCTGCCGATCATAACGGCGGGATGTATCTCAATTGGAGCAGGAATTGTTGCATTGCTGTTCGGACAGGATAATTACGGACGGGTAAAGGGGAATAATATATTCCGGATGCTGCAGCTTCAGGCAAAGTCGTTCATTAAAGAAGAAAAATTACTTTTGTTATCTTTGCGGACGATCGTGTGCCATGTTCCTTTTGTAGCATTTGTCTTATTCTGGCAGATTTATGCAACAGAGGTGATCCATATCGGGACCAAATATCTGGCATTTTTCTTGCTGGTATTTATGGTACTTCTGATGTTGGGGAATTATGCAGTAAGCATTTTTACCCGGAAGATCAGTAATTTAGGAACATCCATTGCAGGAATTATTATTAGTATTTTAGGGTTTGTACTTCTTTTTGTATTACCCTCTTTTCCGGTTTTTGTGATTGGAGCAGGATTAGTAGAATTTGGATTTGGTGTGGAACAATCTGCCACTTCAACCTGGATGTGCGATTGTATAGAAAGTGAGACAAGATCTGCTTACAGTTCGATCTTCAGTACGATTCAGAGTGTTGCCGGATTTATTATTATGAATCTTCTGGGAGTGCTGACCGAATGGAACGGAGTCAATGCGGCATGGTGTGTGGCAGCAGTGGCGATGGGAGTGGATATTGTGATATTGGTTATTTTTAGCAGGAAATAAAAAGATAGTGTACCGGCATATGCTCCATCACCAGTTAAAGGGCAAAAAGTTTATTACTTTTTAATGTTTTGGAGTATTGCAGAATTTTCTAGTAAGGAATAGAATGTAAGTGAAGGATAGGATAAAGCGAAAGAAGGCATACTGATAAGGGAGGTGTATCACATGGCAACTTCAAGTATTACTAAAAATTTTGTCGTATATGGTGAAAAGCAGGCAGAAATATTTGCGAATGCAATTGAAGAATCTGCCAACACGGTTACGACTCCAATCAAGGTCAGTGTAAATAAAATAAGCGGACCAGAAGAACTGAGAAAATTAATGGCCAAGAGGAATGTACGAAATTAGTAAATTTTCGACTGTAAACATTCGTGAATACTTGGCAGAAAGCAAGGATGCTGAAATCGGAGAGGATGTATTACTTCGAATCTTCTCCGATTTTTCTTGCCCTATAAATCCGGATGTGGAACGGTTTTTAAAAGAGAGATCGATTGAATTCACGAAGAAGAATCAATCGGTTACATATCTTGTAATTTCAAGTGATGATGGAGAATTGCTGGGATATTTTACCATTGCGGTAAAACCAATTACTGTAAGTGCAGATAATTTTAGTGGTACGGTTAGAAGAAAAATCTCTAGAGTTAGTGAATTGGATGAGGCGAGCCATTCTTACAATCTATCAGCATATCTGATTGCCCAGATAGGAAAGAATTATACAGAAGTTCTGAATAACCGTATAACAGGAAAAGAACTGCTGGAGCTTGCAATTGACCAGGTAAAGGATTTGCAGTATCAGGCAGGGGGTATGGTTATCTTTTTGGAAGCGGAGAACAAAAAACCTTTGATGAAGTTTTATCAGGATGAAAATAATTTCAAAATGTTCAGCACCAGAAAATCTAAAAGTACTGTGAACGAGCCGCATACATTAGTACAGTTGTTAAAAACATTGTAGAACAGAACGGGAAACAATGTGTAAAGGTCCAGAGAGTATTTGAAAATGATTTTGTGCGGAAAGTAGGCAAACGAAAGATGGAAGCACTTAAAGAAATAATTGAGATATTTAAAGAATTTGATGGAAATAATGTTTGGATAGTTATTGGCATAAGTGCCGTTTTGCTTTTTATTGCAGCAGGTTATATACAGTTGTTAAATGCATCTAAAATTGAGGCGATATTAATGGATCAGAAAGAAGAATCAAAGAGATTTGGATTTATATATCTAATTCTATTTGCAGTATTCGGGATAATAAATTATATTTTTATTATTGATATTGAATTGGTTTTGGCTAATGTTGTCCTTTGGTTTTTAACATTAGTATCCCCTGTTATATTGAAAAAATTGAAAAATAAGTGGAGGTTTGAAGAGGTATATTGGTGGCTCGAGGAAAGAAAAGTATTTTTTACCATTATGACTTCTACAGTAATATTGATTTTTGTGGTTGCAAACAGGGTAAATATCAATATAATAAGCTGGGTGGTTTTAGGGACATTGGTAGAAGTGCTTAGTCTTGCCATAATTTATTTAAATATCGGAAATGCCGTTTCCAATATTATTCTTGTTATAGAAGATAATAACTGGTATGTATTTAAACGTATAGATGAGAAATACCTACTGTGTGGAAATAAAAGAAAAATTAATGATTCAACAAAAACGAGACTGTTTTCGATTGATTATATTGTAGAACAGAATTTATGTTTTGAAAAAGTGAATACAAGTGCTGAATAAGTTAAGAGAGCTAGAATTAAGCCTCCAGATCTGTAAATGATTTGGAGGCTTTTAATATGATAAGTGAGAAAAATGAAAACAAAAGACATTGTGCAAAGTATATAAAAAATCGAGAACAATTTTGTGTATTTAAACAAAAACAAACAATATCCTTTACAAAATATCAGGTTCGATGTATTATAAAACTAACAACTGGTTATGACGACATAACATTACGACATTACAATATCAAAAGGAGGAAATGAAAATGAAAAAGCGTTGGAAAAAAATATTGAGTGTATTAATGGTCGGAACGGTAATGGTAGGAAGCCTTACAGCATGTGGGGGAGACAAGGAAGAAAAGGGCGGAAAAAGCAGTGATGTGAAAGTGGCAATCATTTGTTCATCGGCAGGACAGAATGATAACGGCTACAATCAGTCAGCAGTAAAAGGTGCAGAAAAGGCAGCAGAAGAATTTGGGGTAGAGTGCAAAGTTGTAGAACCGACAACAGGAGTTCCTCAGGCCCTGGAGTCTTTAGCAGATGACGGATACAATGTGATTTTCAATCTGGAATATGATTTTGAAGCTTTAATCCAGGGAACAGGAGGCGCAGCTCCGATTGCAGAAATGTATCCGGGAACCACTTTCGTATGTGTAAATGATAATCCAAACCAAGATGAGGATGGAAACCCAATTCACGATAACGTAATCAGTGTTTTATTCGATGTACATCAGGCTTCTTTTGTCGCAGGAGCTTTGACAACACTTGTAAATGAAAATGCGGAAACGTTATTTGGAACAGATGGATATAACTTTACACCGGCAGATAATGGAGGCAGATCGGTTGGATTTATTGGAGGAACAAATTCAAACGGAATTACAGTATTTTCTTATGGATATCTGGAGGGTATCAACTACGAAGCGGAAAAATTTGGAGTAAATTATGATTATTATGCAAAATACGATGCAGGGTTTGCAGATTCTGCAACGGGCAGCACAGTAGCAGGTACATACTATAATCAAGGCGCAAATGTTGTATTTTCAGTAGCAGGTTCCGTGGGAGATGGAGCGGCTTCTAAAGCAAAAGAAGAAGGAAAACTTGCAATTCAGGTAGATGCGAATAAAGACGATCGGCAGCCGGGATACATCCTGACAAGTGTCATTAAAAATACAGAAGTACCAGTATATGAAATCGTAAAAGAAGCAGTAGCAGGGAAAATTGCAGAAATGGATCGTGTGCAGAGCTACTCATTGGCTTCAGGCGCAGCTTCTATTACAGATTTGAGTGAAATCAGCAAACATGTGCAGGAAAGCGGAAAAGCAAAATGGGAAGAAATTAAGACAGAACTTGCTGATATTGAAAAGAAAATTGAAGATGGAACCATTCAGGTAACAAATGCACAGAGCGGAGAAAAATTTGATCCGGCAAAATGTCCGAATGTGACCATTAAGTAAGACTCTTGATCAGAAAAGGAGCAACAATATGAACAGTATGATACAAACGATTGATCTGACCAAAAAATTTGGGGATTTTACTGCAAACGATCATATCAATCTGGATGTAAAAGAACAGGAAATTAAATGTATTGTAGGGGAAAATGGAGCAGGAAAAAGTACAATGATGAACATGCTCTATGGTTTGCTTCAGCCAACAAGCGGTAAGATCCTTATAAGGGGAAAAGAAGTAACTATGAACAGTCCGATTGATGCCATTGCAAATGGGATTGGAATGGTGCACCAGCATTTTAAGCTGGTGCCCAGCCTGACGGTATATGAGAATATTTTATTAGGAGCAGAAATCAAAAAGAAAAACACACCATTTGTGGATCAGAAAGAAGAAATCAGGCGTATTGAAAAATTAATTGAAGAAAATCATTTTGAATTAAATGCGACAGATAAGATTGAAGATATTTCTGTAGGAGGACGGCAGCGGGTAGAAATACTGAAAATGTTATACAGAAATGTGGATATTTTGATTTTAGATGAACCTACGGCGGTGTTAACACCTCAAGAAGTCGATGAATTGATGGTGACGTTAAAACAGTTGAAAGAGCAAGGAAAAACCATTATTGTAATCACTCATAAACTCAGAGAGGTTATGGAACTTGCAGATAGTATTACAGTCATTAAGCAGGGCAAGGTGATTGGAAATGTATTGAAAAAAGATACAAATGAACAAGAACTTGCGCAAATGATGGTGGGAAGAGATGTTGTGCTTACAGTAAGTAATACACGTAAACAGACAATAAAAACAGACATCATGTATGAGGCAAAGCATTTAACAACTGTCAATGACTATGGGAAAGAAGTTGTTTCAGATGTGTCGTTTAAAGTACATAAAGGAGAAATCCTTGGAGTTGCAGGAGTAGAAGGAAATGGTCAGTCAGAGTTGGTAAAACTGATTACTGGTTTGATGGAGTCTACAAAAGGCGAGATTATATTTGACGGACAAAATGTGACGAACTGGTGGCCTGAAAAGTTGAGAAAAGCCGGGCTTGGAATCATTCCAGAAGATCGTTATGCACAGGGACTGTGCCGTGAAATGAGTGTTTCAGATAATTGTATTGCAGGCTATCACGGGGCAAAAGATATCTGTAAGCGGGGACTGTACAACAGGAAAAAAATTAATGAGAAGAGAGATTCTTTTATCAAAGAATTTGATATCCGTCTGGGAGATGTGAATGGACCGATTGGAAGTCTTTCCGGAGGAAATGCACAAAAGGTGATCATAGCCCGAGAATTATCAGCACATCCAAAGGTGTTGCTGGCATGTCAGCCAACACGAGGTGTGGATATTGGATCGATAGAGTTTATCCATAAACAGATTTTGAAATTCCGTGATGAAGGAAATACTGTTATTTTGGTATCTAGTGAACTGTCAGAAATTATGAGTCTGTCTGACAGGGTTATCGTAATGTATAAAGGCAAAATTTCTGGAGAAGTTTGTCCAAAAGAAGTATCAACAGCAGCAATTGGGCTTCTTATGGCAGGAATTTCCAAGTAAGGAGGGGCGAGAGATGAAAAGAAAAGAGAATCTGGTAAAAACAATCTTAAACTCTGTTTTTCCTGTCATATTAGCATTCATAATCGGCGCGGTCATTATACTTGCAATTGGAGAAAATCCAATTGAGACATATGGGATTTTGATTCGAAAATCTTTGCTTTCAAGCAAAGGGTTTATGAATACCTTACATTATGCAGCGCCGCTGATTTTAACAGGTCTTGCGATTGCAATTACTTTTAAAGCAAATATTTACAATATGGGTGTAGAAGGACAGATGCTCTTAGGTGGATTTTTTGCAGGAATTGTCGGAGCATATCTTCCGATTTCCAACCCGCTTTTAAGTAAAGTAGTTTGTTTTGTAGTTGCAATTTTGTGCGGTATGTTATTTGCATTGATTCCCGCAATTTTGAAGGCAAAATGTAATGTGAACGAGATGGTTGTAACACTGATGTTAAACTATGCAATGGCAAAAACACTGGAATTTCTGACAACAGGAATTTTTAGAGATAAGAGTGCCGGTTATGTGGCAACACCAACAGTACAAGATGCTGCAATGTTTCAGAGAATTGGAACATCCAGAATGACAATGTTTTTTGTAATAGCTGTGATCATTTTGATTGTAATGTATTTTTTGATGAATAAATCCAAGTTGGGATATGAAATTACAGCAATCGGAAAAAATCCAGAGTTTGCAGAAGCTACAGGGATGAACGTTGGAAGAAAAATTATTATTATGATGCTGATCAGTGGTGCACTGGCAGGAATTGCGGGAGCAGGATGGATGTTAAGTGATCAGTTTAAGTATACACTTAGTTTTTCGGCAAACCCGGGTCTTGGCTGGGATGGTATGTTGATCGCTCTTCTGGGTGGGCATTCGCCGATCGGTATTTTTATAGCGGCAGTATTTTATGCAGCTTTGAAGACAGGAAGTGACAGCATTAATTTATATACGACTGTGCCAAAAGAAATTATTGCAATCATCCAGGGAATGATTATCTTATTCCTGGCTGTAAAGTTTATCGGAAATAATACAAATTTGTTTGACAGATTCAAGAAAGGGAAAAAGGAGGCAGCATAATGGAATTATTAAATAGTATTTTATATGATACCGTGTATCACAGTGCGCCTATTATTCTCTGCGTGATCGGCGGAATTTTCGCATATAAGGCAAATGTGTTAAATATTGCTTTGGAAGGTATGATGTTAAACGGTGCGTTTGTATCTGTTCTGGTTGAATACATGACAGGAAGTGTTGCAGTTGCGATTATCGCTGCAATTGTGACAACATTACTTTGGGGACTTCTGTTTTCGATTTTAGGGATCAGCTGCAAAGGAAATGTCATCGTAATCGGTCTTGGAATTAACTTGATTGTTCCTGCAATTGCAAAATTTGTTTTGAAGATGATGGAACTTGCCAATATCAGTCTGCAAAATGTCAGCGTAGCAGATTTTAAGATTAATATTCCGATCATCCAAGATATTCCGGTAATTGGAAATATTTTGAGTGGGCATCCACTGATCACATATTTGGCGTTTATTGGAATTGCGCTTGTAGCAGTGCTGATGTATAAGACAAAATTTGGTGTGTATGTGCGAGTAGTAGGCGAGAATGAAGACTCAGCAATCAGCCTGGGAATCAAAACAAAAAGATATAAATATGCAGCAGTATTAATTGGGGCATTCTGTTGTGCGCTTGCTGGTATTAATCTGTCTTTGGAAAGAATGTGTATGTTTACCAATGATATGACAGCAGGACGTGGATTTATCGCCATTGCAGCAATTTATTGTGGACAGGGGCGTCCGGTAGCGTCATCACTGTATGCGATTTTATTTGGAATTGCAAGATCACTTTCTGTCAATTTAAGTGTTTATGCAGGACCTGCGGCAGGAATGTTCGATACCATTCCATACATTATTATGGTTGCTGTTCTTGCAGTGGTATCTTACATGAAATATAAAAATGTAAAAGTCAGAGGATATAAATTTGAATAGGAGTGTGGAACATGAGTAAATCAGCATTGATCATTGTAGACATGGTACGTGATTTCACAGATCCGGAGGGCCTCGTCTATTATCCACAAAACAGGGAAATCTTACCTCAGATCCGGAAAGTGCTGGATAAATGCCGGGAAAAAGGGGTACTGGTCGTATTTATGCAACATTGCAATCGAAAAGGAAAAGTGGACAGAAAAGCCCAGGCAATGAGGCCAAATTGCATCGAAGGCACTTTTGGAGTGGAGATCGATTCAATGCTTCCGGTAGATGAAGAAAAAGATTATGTCATTCAGAAGAGGAGATACAGTGGATTTTTTGGAACAGATTTGGATCTGGTTTTGCGGGAAAATGGAGTAGAGAATGTGATTATCGTAGGAACGAAAACAAACTGCTGCATTCGTGCAACGGTAACAGATGCATTTTATTTAGAATATAATCCATATGTAGTCAAAGAATGTGTGGCAACAAATTCAGAGGTTGTTAATGAGGTTCATTTGACAGATATTGATAAATATCTGGGAGATGTAGTTGACATGAATACGTTATTTACGATGCTGGATGAAGGTAAGTTATAGGAGGAAGGCAATGAAAACAGATGTATTGACAAGCGGCTATGTGAGCATGGATCACATTATTAAGATTGATACGCCGGCAAAAGTCGGATTTACGTCTCTGGTTACGAATCAGTCCAATGCACAGGTTTTTTACGGAGGATGTTCTGTGAATATTGCCTATGCGCTGTGCAGACTGGGAATGTGTGCGAAGCCGGTGCTTCGTGTCGGGGGAGATTATGAGAGCAACGGATTTAAAAAATTTCTGGAAGAGGGAAATGTCCCATTGGATGGGATTACAGAATTGCCGGAGGAAGCAACCAGTGTCTGTTATTTGATCCAGGATAATCACAATGATCATATTACGATTTTTTATCCGGGTGCAATGGACGGAAAATATGCAAAACCGCTTCCAGATGAACTGTTTGAAGATACAAAACTGGGTGTGATCACAGTTGCATCGAGACAGGACAATGAAGAATTTTTTGAAAAATGTCAGAAGCACCATGTTCCGATTGTATTTGGAATGAAAGATGATTTCGACGCATTCCCGGAGGAGTTTTTAAAACGACTTCTTACCGGAAGTAAAATTATTTTTACAAACGAAGTAGAGCGGGAGATCATCGAAAAAATTTATGGATTTGAAGATATTACGGAACTGTTTGATATTGGCGAAGTGGAAATTATCGTAACTACACTCGGCAAGGATGGAAGTCTCTGTTATATCCGGGAAGGAGATATCATCCGTCAGGAAAAGATCGGAATCTGCAAAGTGGATCATGTGGTAGATGCAACAGGATCCGGAGATGCCTATATGGCAGGATTCATCTATGGATATCTCAAGGGATATAAAGCAGAAGAGTGCTGCAGACTTGGAGGAACACTTTCCTACTTTATTCTGCAGTCAGAAGGATGCTGCACAAACGCGCCGACAGAAGAACAGTTATTAGAGAAAGCAAAAACATTTGAGTAGTGTCTGGGCGTTCATATTTTGAAAAGAGGAGAAAAAGCTATGAGCACATTATATATGGGTGCGGATCAGGAAACTGTTGCAAAATATGTGTTGTTTTCTGGAGATCCGTGGAGAGTAGAAGTTGTAAAACAGTATTTGGAAAATCCGAAAAAAGTGGCGTTTATGCGAGAGTTTAATACATATACGGGAACTTACAAAGGAATCGAAGTGACTGTGACATCGACAGGAATCGGCGCACCGTCTGCTGCGATCGCCATGGAAGAAATGTATGAGGCAGGAATGGAAGTGGCTGTGAGAATGGGAACGGTCATGTCGATGCAGGATGATATGCTGGGACACTTTCTGATTCCGATTGCTGCGATGAGAAGGGAAGGTACAAGTCAGTCTTATGTAGATTTGAGTTATCCGGCAGTTGCAGACATTGATTTGGTCAATGCAATGAATGAGACTGTAACGAAAATGGGAAAACGATATCTGAACGGACTGAACTGTACAATGGACGGATTCTACAGCAATATGCATGATTCCAGATTTTCTCTGGAGTGGGGAAGGGACATGTCCGAGACATTTGAGGAAGTGAAAAAATTGGGTGTGACAGGAATTGATATGGAATCATCCTGTATGCTGACTCTTGGAAGACTGATGGGAGTCAAAACATGTATTCTCACTATGGTAACCGTTTTGGAAAATCTGAAAGAAAAACTGACAGGACAGGAACGAACAGATGCGGAAGATCTGCTTTGCAGAACAGCCTTGGAAGGAATCTATCATTATCATATGACAATGGAGGGAGAAAAAAATGAGTAAAGAAAAATTTTCAATTGGTTCAGAAACAGTGATTGGAATGGTACACTGCCTGCCACTTCCGACAACAGCGGGATTTGATGGAGATTATCAGAAAATTTTAGACAGAGCAGTACAGGATGCAGTCACACTGGAAAAAGCAGGAGTGGATGCAGTGATCGTAGAAAATATGGGAGACACTCCGTTTTCAGCGCTACTGAATAAAGCACAGCTGGCAGCTCTGACGGCAGCAACGCTGGCTGTAAAAAATGCAGTAAACATTCCGGTTGGAGTGGATGCAGCGTTCAATGATTGCGAGGCAAATATCGCGATCGCAGCAATTACAGGGGCATCCTTTATCCGAGTTCCAGTATTTGTGGATACGGTGATTTTTACAGATGGAGTCATCAATCCATGCGCAAAAAAATGTATGGAATATCGCAAAGCGATGGGAAAAGAGGACATCAAAGTTCTGGCAGATGTGCAGGTGAAACATGCGCATATGGTACTTCCATATATTACAGTAGAGCAGTCAGCAAAAGAAGCAGTGGACAGCGGAGCGGATGGAATTATCGTAACGGGAACCCAGATTGGAGAGGAAACACCGATGGATCTGATCAAGCGAGTAAAAAATGTAGTAAAAGTGCCGGTATTTGCAGGAAGCGGTGTGAAAGCAGAGAATATCAAAGATCAGCTGCAGATCGCAGATGGTGCGATCATCGGATCCAGCCTGAAAGAAGGCGGGATTATCAGCAATCCGATTTCCTATGATCTTGTGAAAAAAGTATTAGATGGATTAAACGCATAATAAAAAGGAGAAAAGAATCATGATGAGACCAATGAAACTGGCAGGCTCTGAATTGATGTTTGGAGAAGGCTGTCTGGAATATATTAAAACAATCAAAGTAGAGAAAGTAAGTATTGTAGTAGGCGGAAAAAGTATGGAAAGAAGTGGAATGCTTGCAAAAGTAGAAGGATATTTCCATGAAGCCGGTGCAGAAACAATGGTGATCAGCGGCGTAGAGCCAGATCCGTCTTTTGAAACAGTGATGAGAGGGGCGCAGGAAATGCTGGGATTTGGTCCAGACCTGATCGTAGGGTTAGGCGGAGGATCAGCAATGGATGCTGCAAAAGCAATGTGGATCTTCTATGAACACCCGGAATTAAAGACAATGGAATCTGTACTTCCTCCAAATGAATTTCCAAAACTGCGAGAAAAAGCAAGACTCTGCTGCATTCCATCTACAAGTGGAACCGCAAGTGAAGTTTCCAGATCCATCGTTATTTCTGACAACGAAACCGGACTGAAACATGGACTTGGAAATATGGAAATGATGCCGGATATTGCGATCTGCGATCCGGAAGTAACGATTTCCATGCCTGCAAAGATTACAGCAGAAACTGGTATGGATGCTCTGACACATGCACTGGAAGCCCTGGCATCCAACCGGGCAAACTATGTATCCGATATTCTGGCAACGCAGGCAGCGATCGATATTATGGAAAATCTTCCAAAAGCCTGCGCAGATGGAACAGATATGAAAGCAAGAGAAATCATGCTGCAGGCATCAATGGTGGCAGGAATGGCATTTACCAATGTTTCTCTCGGAATCGTACATTCCATGGCGCATACATTGGGTGGAGTATTTCATATTTCTCATGGTCTTGCAGATGCAATTCTTCTTCCATATGTCATTCGTTACAATGAAGCAGATGAAAGAGCAAAGAAAGTATATGATACTTTCGCAGAAAAAATCGGTGCAGAGAATTTGTATACAGCGGTTGAAGAGTTAAACCGAACATTACATATTCCGTCTTGCTTAAAAGAAGTGATTGCAGATGAAGCCGTATTTACAGAAAAACTGGATGAGATGGCCGCACTTGCAAAAGCAGACGGATGTACAAAAACAAATCCGGTAATTCCGGAGGTGGAAGAATTTAAAGAATTGTTTATGAAAGCATATACGAGAGGAGAATAGCCATGGAAATTATTTGTTATTTATCAAACGGATACCCGACAATTGAAGCGAGCTATAATATGGCAATGGAATATGCAGATGCCGGATGTAAAATGATGGAAGTAGATTTCCCATCTAGAAATCCATATCTGGAAAGCGATTATATTGCAGGAAGAATGGAAAAAGCGTTGGAGTCTTGTGATGACTATGAAAAATATATGGATTCTATTGTAGCGATTAAAAATAAGCTGCCAGATGTAAAAATTCTTGTCTTAGCGTATGAAAATACAGTGGAAGAAATTGGGACACAGGAGTTTATAGACTTTTGTTTGGATAATGATTTGAAGGATATTTTATTAGTTGGACTTAAAGATGATACAGTCAAAGACGAAATTATTGCGGCTGGATTACAGGTATCTTGCTATGTGCAGTTCCATATGCCGGATGCGGAGATTGATATGGCAAAACAGTCCAATGGTTTCGTATATCTTCAAGCAAAACCGTATGCGACACAGGAAAAGAATGCAAAATATCCGACATTGAAAGACTGCGTAGAACATTTGAGAGCCTGTGGCATCGACCGTCCGATTTACTGTGGGGTAGGAGTTCATGCTCCAGAAGATGTGAAGCTGGTAAAAGAGGCCGGTGGAGATGCGGCGTTTGTAGGAAGTACAATTTTGAAACTGCATGAGGATATTCCGGCAATGAAAGAAAAAATCCGGGAATTCAAAGCAAAGTGTTAGGCTTGTCATTTAAATATAGCCATAATATAATGGAGATATAAGAAAAAGAGAAAGATCAACAAAAATGGTGCGGTTGATAGTAGGTGTAATATGATAGATGATAGATTACCTAAGTATTATCTTGTAAAAAAATCGGTTGTTGAAAAAATTGAAAACGAAGAGTTTCAGCCAGGTGAACCAATCCCTAGTGAACGAGAGTTGATGGAAGATTATCAGGTCAGCAGAATTACAATTAGGAAAGCAATTGAAGAGCTGGTTGCTGAGGGATATCTTTATAAAGTCCAGGGAAAGGGAACCTATGTAAAAACCGATGAAGGTAGTAATAATCTGTTTGCTATTACAAGTTGTACAGAAGATGTAATTCGTTTAGGTATGACACCGAGTAAAAAGACAGTAGTTTCTGAACTTGTGAGAGCAAATGTAAAAAGGGCGAAAGCACTTGAAATTACAACTGATGACAATGTGTATATGATTGGAAGAATCTTATATGCAGATAAAGAACCTTTAAACTATACGCTTACGTTTCTTCCAGAGAAAATTTTTCCGGGGCTGACGCAGAAGCATGCATTTGATCAGGAGTCGTTGTATGAGACGATTCAGAATGTGTATAAAGTAAAGATCACAAAAGCGAGAAGAACGATGGAGGCTATTCTTGCTAAAGACGAAATAGCAGAGTATCTGGAACTAAAAGAAGGCTCTCCTATTATATTATTTAGATGTGTTACTTATGGTATTGTGAATGGAAAAGAGATTCCTATTGAGAATTTTAAGTGCTATTATCGCACCGATAAGTTTAAATTCTATATTGATCAAGTGAGATAAGAGAATACAATCAATTTAAAAACAGTCGGCCTACCTGTTGGTATGTCGGCTGTTTTGTGCTATGATAAAAAACGGATTGTGAAAAAAATAAAAGTTTACCATAGTAAAAGAGGAGTTGATTACATATGACAAAAAAGCAACTTGCACTGGAGATCATAGAACGACTTCGCACGGCGTATCCGGATGCGGATTGTACGCTCGATTATGACCACAGTGAGGCGTGGAAGCTTCTGGTAGGAGTGCGTCTGGCAGCACAATGTACAGATGAGAGAGTCAATATTGTTGTAAAAGATCTGTATGCAAAGTTTCCAGATGTAAATGCACTGGCAGAAGCAGATCCACAGGAGATTGAAGCAATCGTAAGACCTTGCGGGCTTGGGAAAAGCAAAGCGAGAGATATCAGCGCCTGTATGAGGATTCTGCGTGATGAGTATCATGGAGAAGTGCCGGATGATTTTGATGCATTATTAAAACTTCCGGGAGTCGGAAGAAAAAGTGCCAATCTGATCATGGGCGATGTATTCGGAAAACCGGCGATCGTGACAGATACACACTGTATCCGTCTGGTCAATCGAATGGGACTTGTAGATGGGATCAAAGAGCCGAAAAAGGTAGAGATGGCTTTGTGGAAGATCATTCCTCCGGAGGAGGGCAGCAGCTTTTGCCATCGTCTTGTATATCATGGAAGAGAAATCTGTACTGCAAGGACAGCACCATATTGTGACAGATGTTGTCTGTTTGATATCTGCAAAAAAAGAGGTGTTTAGAAATGAAAGCAAAAGGACAGATGTCAGAATCCATGCCGCTGGCAATATTTCTTACATTGGCCGGTGGTTTGCAGGATGCCTATTCTTATAATTGCAGAGGCAAAGTATTTGCCAATGCCCAGACAGGAAATATTGTACTTTTGGGACAGAATCTTGCAGAGGGAAACTGGGGCGTTGCGCTTCATTATCTGATTCCGTTGCTGGCGTTTATCAGTGGTGTTTATGTGGCAGTCCGCATTCAGAATCTGTGCAAAGAAAGCGAAAAAATCCACTGGAGACAGATTGTGCTGGTCATTCAGATCATATTGCTGTTTTTGGTAGGCTTGTTTCCGCAGAGTATGAATGTACCGGCCAATGCGATGATGTCATTCAGTTGTGCGATGCAGGTAAATGCCTTCCGGAAATTCCACGGGATTCCGTGTGCAACGACCATGTGTATCGGAAATATGCGAAGTGCGACAGAAATGCTCTGTAAATATCAGGTAACGGGCAATCAGGAACTGAAGAAAAAAAGTATGCATTATTACTTTGTAATTCTGGTTTTTGCGGTTGGAGCGGCCATGGGAGCATTATTCATCCGGCAGATTGGTGATCGGACGATCTGGATTGCGGCGATACTGCTGCTGGCAGGATTTGTTTTGATGTTCATAAAAGAGGATAGAGAATACGTGAGAAGATAAATCTGCAAGATTTGTTCTCTATTCTTGCATAATAGAAACTATGGGTGTATCCTAAGAACGTATTTGATCAAAATGATTTGACAGAACATAAAGAGGGGGCAAAAAAGTGGATGCACAAAAGCATCTATTTGATAACAAGAAAATGGCGGCTCTATTGATTCCGCTTGCAATCGATCAGCTTTTGAATTCCTTTATGGGAACCGTGGATACTCTGGTAGTCAGTAATCTTGGTTCGGCAGCTATTTCAGCGGTGACGTTGGTGGATTCCATCAATATTCTGATCGTACAGGCATTTTTTGCACTGGCATCCGGGGAACGGTAGTCTGCTCGCATTATCTGGGATGTAAAAAGCAGGATCATGCAAAGGAGGCGGCAAGACAGCTGATTTTTATCACATTTTGTTTGCCATGTTTGTAGTTATGTACAAACTTCGAAAACCAGATCTGGAAATCCCCGTGTACGATTACTTTACGATTCGTCCGCAGTGGAAAGAGATCAGAAGAATCTTGAATATCGGAATTCCTTCAGGAATTGAAAACAGTATGTTCCAGTTTGGAAAGCTGGCAATCCAGTCTACAGTTTCTCTGATGGGAATGGCTGCCATTGCGGCTCAGGGAATGGCAAATCTGATTGAAAATCTGAATGGAATCCTGGCGATCGGAGTTGGTGTCGGGCTGATGACCGTTGTGGGAGAAAGCCTCGGCGCCGGTCGTAAGGATGAAGCGATTTATTATGTGAAAAAGCTGAGTATTGTTTCAGAGGTCGTAATTGTAATTTCCTGTCTTGTGATGTATATTCTCGTCTATCCAATTACAAAATTCGGGGGAATGGAAGCGGAGAGTGCAAGACTTTGTATTCATATGGTAACCTGGATCACGATTGTCAAACCTGTTGCATGGGTATTTTCTTTCATTCCGGCATATGGATTCCGTGCGGCTGGAGATGTGAAGTTTACAATGACCGTATCAGTACTTTCGATGTGGTTTTGCAGAGTGCTTCTTGCAATGATTCTCGCAAGAGGATTCGGAATGGGACCGATGGCGGTATGGATCGGAATGTTTGCAGACTGGTCTGTACGTGGAATCATTTATGCGATTCGGCTGAAAAATAAAAAATGGCTGAATCATCAGGTAATCGGTTAAAAAAGAATAATTTCAGAAAAAAACAACATTCTAGTAGAGAGGTTACAAAACTGGAATGTTGTTCTTTTTTTAACACAATCAGGAAAATTCAGGAAAAAGAATTGCATAATTCCTAGTTTTATGGTAGGGTTTAAAACAGTAATAGTTATTATTTTAAACAAAAGTGAGGGAGATCGATATGATAAATATTCAAAAAGCAGCAGTGATAGGATGTGGATTTGTAGGAGCATCTACGGCGTTCAGCCTGGTGCAGAAAGGATTGTTTTCAGAGCTGGTTCTGATCGATGCGAACAAGGAGAAGGCGGAAGGCGAGGCTATGGACCTCAGTCATGGAAGACCGTTTGTTCATTCCATGAAGATTTACGCAGGCGATTATGATGATATCAGTGACTGTGCGTTGATCATCATTACAGCGGGAGCAAACCAGAAACCGGGAGAGACAAGACTGGATTTAGTACACAAAAATGTGGCGATCTTCAAATCAATTATTCCGGAGATTACAAAACGAAATTTTGAGGGAAACCTTCTGATCGTGGCAAACCCGGTGGATATTCTGACATATGCGGCATTGAAGATTTCCGGTTATCCAAAAGAGCGTGTGTTTGGAAGCGGAACAGTTCTGGATTCTGCAAGATTCCGCTATCTGTTGAGTGAACATCTGGATGTGGACAGCAGAAGTGTTCATGCGTTTATCATCGGAGAGCATGGAGACAGTGAGCTGGCTGTCTGGAGCAGTGCGAATGTTGCGGGAATTGATATCCATGATTTCTGTGAGCTGCGCGGCCATTATGAGCATGATGCGGCAATGGAGCGGATTTATAAAGAAGTTCGCGACAGTGCATATGAGATCATTGAGCGAAAGGGTGCGACCTATTACGGAGTAGCTATGGCAGTAGGCAGAATTGCAGAAAGTATTATCCGTGATGAAAATTCTGTTCTGCCAGTTTCCAGTCTGATGGAGGGCGAATATGGATTGGAAGATCTTTGTATCAGTGTTCCGACTCTGGTTTCCCAGAAAGGAGCAGAGCAGGTGCTTGAGATTCCATTGGATGAAAAAGAGCATGAGAAACTGAGACAGTCTGCCGCGGAATTGAAAAAAGTCCTGGAAACTCTGGACTTATAGGACATTGACGATAACATATTTTTCGTGATATCCTTGTACGAATGGGGTGTTTTTTATACACCTGAAAAGGAGAGAAAGAACGGGGATACAAACGATGGATGTTATTGTGATTATGTGTATTGGAGTGCTGGCCGGCAAATTTTTATTGCCATGCAATTTAAACAGGTGGAATCAGATCTTGCAGGTAGTGTGCACACTGTTTCTGATTTTTTCCATGGGAGTTCTGCTGGGAAGCCGGGAAAACTTTCTGGAAGAACTTTCTACATTGGGAATTCAGAGTGTGATTTTCTTTTTGCTGCCGTCTGTGGGATCGGTTCTTCTGGTCTATCCTCTGACCAGACGTTTTTTAGAAAATAAAAAGACTGGAAAGGGGAGAAAATAGACATGGTATATCTGGCAATTATTGCGCTGCTTGGGGGCATTGCCTGCGGAATGACAGGATTGGACGAGAACGTGATCGTATCCTGGATTACTTCGAATAAAGATATGATCTTATACCTGCTGATGTTTCTGGTAGGAATCAGCATTGGTTTTAATCGGGGGATTGTCAGTAAGATCAAGGAATATCATATTAAAATTTTTGTGATTCCCCTGGGAATCGTAGTTGGCTCTATTTTAGGAGGAATCGCGGGAGGACTTCTGACAGGGATGCCGCTTGGTGAGAGTACAGCAATTGCCAGTGGACTTGGATGGTACAGCCTTTCCGGGGTTACCATTGGCAATCTGGCGGGAGCACAGGCGGGAAGTATCGCATTTTTAAGTAATCTGCTGCGGGAGATTTTCTCCTTTTTCAGCATTCCGTGGATTTCGAAAAAACTGAATTATTATACCTGTATTGCGCCGGCGGGAGCAACCAGTGAAGATACGACACTGCCGATGATGATACGGTATACGAACGAAGAGACCGTGGTACTGTCTGTGTTTAACGGAGTGATCTGTTCCGCACTGGTGCCGTTTCTGATTTCGTTTTGTTATAATATTTTTTAAAAATATGAGGATAGTGTGTAATCAATGTTTTGCAAAACAGGAGGTTTTACAAAATGCTTACGAATCTTTAACAAGCTTAGCATGGATATAAAATGAAGAACATGACATAATTAAACCCAACGATAGTGGAACTGAAAGGAACCTTCATAAAAGGGGAAGCCTGCAATTTATAACGTGCAGTCTTCCCCTTCTTTTATAGTCTTTATAATCAGGTTACCGTAAAAACGTATTGATCACATGTAAAATCCCATCTTCATCATTGGATTTCGTGATAAAATCAGCCGTTTCTTTGACGATCGGCTGTGCGTTTTCCATGGCAACGCCAAGTCCGGCGTATTCGATCATGGAAATGTCATTGAAGCCATCTCCGCAGCAGATCATAGAATCTGCAGTCAGTCCGATGCTGTTTAGCAGTTTTTGCAGAGAGTATGCTTTGTCGATATTCTGTGGCATGATCTCCAGGAAAAACGGCTCAGACCGGTAAATATTCAGCAGCTTATGAAACTTCTGCTGGAGGTGCGGCATCAGTTCTTCCAAGATAGACGGTTCTCCTGCAATCAACAGTTTGTTGACAGGGAAAGTCAGTCGGGATACGAAATCCGGTACCTGTACGATTTCCATTTTATTGATAAAAGATTCTTTTTCGGTATATTCGTTGGAAGCAATACCGGACAGAATCTGGTTCCCGTCATAAGTCAGAATATCCAGTCCCGGATAGGTGGATGTAATTTCATAGATCGGCGCAATCACGTCGGCAGGCAGGGTACGATTATAGATGATCTCTCCGGTAGAGCACTGGGTAATCCTGGCTCCGTTGAAGGAGAGCATATATCCGCCGTATTTGGAAAGATTCAGCTTTTCTGCCAGAGGAACGATACCGTTGATCGGGCGTCCGCTGGCAAGTACAACTTTCTTTCCTTCCTCCTGAATCTCGATGAGTGCCTGTTTTGTCGGTTCTGTAAGTTCTTTTCTGGAATTGGTCAAAGTGCCGTCCAGATCAAGAACGAGCATCTGGTAGTCCATATGTTACCTCTCTTTTAGTACACTGACGATCTCGGAAAACTTCATACCGTTGGAAGCTTTGACAAGAACTGTATCCTTTGGATTTAAAATACGGTCTGCCTGTTCGAAAAAGTCATCTTTTGTTTCAAAATAAAATACCTGTGTTTTGGAACACTGTTCACTTGCACCGGTTGCCATATGTTCTGAGAGCTGTCCGATGCAGACAAGTATATCGATTCCAAGGTCGGCAGCATATTTTCCGACCTCATAGTGCATCTGTTTTTCTGTCGGCCCCAGTTCAAACATATCGCCAAGGACTGCAATCTGACGAGTGTCTGCCTTTGCAAGAACATCCAGAGATGCTTTTGTGGAAGCCGGATTAGCATTGTAGCAGTCATCAATGATCGTAAGGGAATCTGTCTCGATCAGATTGTTGCGTCCTGCCAGAGGAACCAAAGCTTCAATGCCGGCTTTGATCTCTTCGTCGTTCATTCCCAGTGCATACCCTGCGGCAATGCCGGCAAGTGCATTGAGAACCATATGTTCTCCCGGAATCGAGATGTGTGCAGAGAAGGTTGAATTTGGTGTGTGGAAGACGGCATTGGTACCGCGCAGTCCGCAGGATTCTACCTGATCCGCGTAAAAATCCCGGCTGTCATCCAGACCAAAGAAGACCGGCTGGATTCCGTTTGCAGGGTGAACGGTTGAGAGTTTATCATCATCCCCGTTTAAGATAATGGAACCGTTCGGGTTCATATAGAGGAAAATCTCCGTTTTGGCTTTCAAAATACCGTCTCTGGACTTTAAATGCTCCAGATGGGCAACTCCGATATTGGTGATGACGCAGATGTCAGGACGGGCAATCTTTGCAAGCCGTTCCATCTCGCCGAAATTGCTGATACCAAGTTCCAGCACGGCAACCTCATGTTCTTCGCGGATATTGAAGATCGTAAGCGGGAGCCCGATCTCGTTGTTGAAGTTTCCGGCTGTTTTCAATACGTCATATTTTTCTCCAAGCACAGATGCGATCATTTCTTTGGTGCTGGTCTTTCCCACACTTCCGGTGACACCTACGACTTTCAGATTAAGGCTTTTCCGATAGTGCTCGGCAATATCCTTCAATGCCTGTTCACAGGAGGTGACCAGAATGTATGGATAAGAGGCATTTTCAATCCGTTTTTCGGAGAGCGCACACAGAGCGCCGTCCCGGATCGTCTGCGGGATGAACATGTGTCCATCCACTCTTGCACCGCGAATGGCGATAAACAGACAGTCTTTTTCTACTTTCCGGCTGTCGATCACAACGCTGGAAACTTCTTTATAATAGCTTTCATCATCGCCGTAATAAATTCCACCACAGGCAACGGCGATTTCTTTCAATGTCATGTTTTTCATAAACGTTCCATCCTTTATTGTATTTGCTTACTGATATCTTGCTTCCATGGATTTCTGGATGATCAGCTCGCACAGATCTCCGTATTCAATTCCGTCTGCAAGTGCTTCTTTTGGAAGGAGGCTTGCAGAAGTCATGCCCGGAAGGGTATTCATTTCCAGGCAGTACAGATTGCCGTCTGCGTCCAGGATAAAGTCAGCCCGGCTGTATACGTTCAGCTTCAATGCCTGGAAAGCGCGGACTGTGAGAGCTTTCATGCGCTCTGCAATCTCTTCGCTGATATCGGCAGGGCATACTTCTTCAGTCGCATTTGCCTGATATTTGTTGGCATAGTCAAACCATCCGTTTTTGGGAATGATTTCGATCGGAGGAAGTGCTTTTCCATCGATCACGCCGCATGCAAATTCGCGGCCTTTGATGTAAGTTTCGACGACCACTTCGTTTTCATAACGGAAAGAATTTTTCAGTGCCTGACGGTATTCCTCTTCTGTATTTACAATATATACTCCGATGCTGGAGCCGCCGGAGCATGGCTTTACAACGACCGGGAAGGAAAGTCCCAGAGATTCCAGGGAACAGTCACTGTCTTCTTTATACAGGCAGACTCCGGAAGGTGTGTCCACACCGGCTTCCATAAAAATCTGTTTGGTGAGTCCTTTATCCATGGCAACAGCACATCCAAGCGAGTCAGGTCCTGTGTAGCGGATTCCGAGCAGATCAAATGAAGCCTGCAGCTTTCCGTTTTCTCCTTCTCCGCCGTGAAGTCCGAGGAAGGTCATATCTGCCAGGCGGCAGAGTTCGATGACATTCGGACCGAAGAAGCAGTCAGACTGGTCCGGACGGGAAGCTTTTACAGCTGCAAGATCCGGCTCTGTTTCGGAAATATTCTTTGCGATTTCCAGACCGTGTCCAGGCAGTGTAAAGACGTCTTCCAGATTCTCGGGTGCGTTCTCAAGGCCGAGAAATACGTCCAGAAGAAATGCATCGTGTCCTTTCTCCAGTAATGTTTTACAGATTCCGGCAGCAGAAGCGAGAGAAACGTCGCGTTCTGTACTGAGTCCACCGGCTAATACGATAATTTTCATGATGATCTCCTATCTTATTTATTTACTTCATTTAACAGTTTTGCTTTTGTGTCATAGAGCTTCCGGGACAAATCCACATAAACTTTGTGTGGATATAAGAGACGTTTTGTCTCATCCCAGAGAGTCTCTTTTTCCTGTTTGCAATATGCTGCGATCTCCATGACAGAAGGAGAAGTGTAGACACATTCTCCGTGGATGAAGATTGGTTGTAACATCTCACGCATCGTGTAGCTTCCGCCCGGAAGACGAGTCTTTTTCCAGGTTTCGTTTGGATCGAATAAAAGCAGTTCTTCGGATGTGTCATAGGTTTCGTCCGCAAAACAGATCAGATCCGCACGAAGCTTTCCGGTCTCTTTATCGTATACACGATAAATGGTTTTGTTTCCCGGATTCGTGATTTTTTCCGTATTCTCTGAAATCTTGATCTTCGGAAGGAATTTGCCGTCTTTTTCAATGGCAGCCAGTTTGTAAACGCCGCCGAAGGAAGGGCAGTCCTTGGAGGTGATCAGATGTGTTCCGACTCCCCATGAGGTGATCGCTGCACCTTGGATCTTCAGATCATTGATCAGCATCTCATCCAGATCGTTGGAAGCTGCGATCACGGCATCCTCAAATCCTGCGGCATCCAGCATGACACGTGCTTTTTTGGACAGGTATGCGAGATCTCCGCTGTCCAGACGAATGCCGTAGCTCTTTGGATGGATACCGGCGTCCTTCATTTCACGGAAGACACGGATCGCATTTGGAACTCCGGATTTTAACGTGTCATAGGTGTCCACCAAAAGGGTACATGCATCCGGATATAATTCGGCATAGGCTTTGAATGCGGTGTACTCGTCCGGAAAACTCATGATCCAGCTGTGGGCATGGGTTCCCATGATCGGGACATCAAACATCTTGCCGGCAAGCACATTAGATGTGCCGACACATCCGCCGATCATAGCGGCTCTGGCTCCATAAAGTCCGGCATCCGGTCCCTGAGCACGGCGGAGACCAAATTCCATGACACCGTCTCCCTGTGCCGCATGGACAACACGGGCTGTTTTTGTCGCGATCAGGCTCTGATGATTGATGATATTCAAGATCGCAGTCTCCACAAGCTGTGCCTCCATGATCGGAGCGATGACTTTTAAGATCGGCTCCTTCGGGAAGATCACACTTCCTTCCGGAATCGCGTAAATATTTCCGCTGAAATGAAATCCACTCAGATAGTGGAGAAAGTCCTCACTGAAAATGCCGAGTCCCCGCAGGTAATCTACATCTTCGTAAGAAAAATTCAGATTTTTGATGTATTCGATGACCTGTTCCAGACCGGCCATGATGGAGTAGCCGTTTTTTACCGGATTCTCCCGGAAAAATACATCAAAGATCACGGTTTCGTTTGCAGACTGTTTTTCAAAATAGCCCTGCATCATGGTCAGCTCATATAAATCTGTGAGCAATGTTAAATTATCTGCTCTCATAAAAAATCTCCTTTTTTAAATCAGATTAATTCTGCATTTTTATTGATCGTTTCCTGAATGATATTCTGTACATAAGCACCGATGTGTTTTTTGTCCTCCGGTGCAAGATCTTTTGGATAGATCGGTGTTCCGTATTCTACGACAACATTGACCTTTTTGATCCTTGGAAACTGATTTTCAAAGATCGCGGCAGTGTTGTTCATGGAAATCGGAACGATCGCACATCCTGTTTTGGCGGCGATCTTAAAAGCGCCCTCTTTAAAAGGAAGCATACTGAGCTCTTCGCCTTTGTTTCTCGTTCCCTCAGGGAAAATACAGATGGAAATTCCCTGCTTCACATAATCGATCGCCTGAAGGATGGTTTTCAGTCCCTCTTTTGGATTCTCACGGTCCAGAAACAGACAGTATACAAAGCGCATCCAGGTAGATAAAAGCGGAATTTTTTCCATCTCCTTTTTCGCCACATATCCGGTCAGTCTCGGACAGCGGGAGTACGTCAGAAGAATATCAAAGAAACTGCGGTGATTTCCGATAAACAGCACGGGCTCGTCCGGAATATTTTCGAATCCGATTACGGTCGTGTGTACACCGGTTACTTTTAAGATTGCTTTGAATCCCCACTGTACGATTCGAAGACAACTGTAGTCTCTTGCATTGCGGTTGAACTTTCCGATCAGCCATTCAATGAAAAATACCGGAATTGTCAGAATAAGAAACAGAATAAGGAAAACAACAACACAAATAAAACGAATCATGTTATAAACCTTCTCTCTTAGTTTTTTAGACGTTGGGGGCAAAGATGCCTGACATCTTTTTAGTCTAGTACAGATTATACTAAAGCATCCTGTGAAATACAAGTTTCGCGGTCATAAAAAGACAGAAATGTTAATAAGATAAATGGAAAGAGGGACTCCGGAGCAGAGGGTGAACAGAAAAAGAAAAAATAAAACATTCAAAATTGTGGTTTTGTGGATGATGATTCTGTCAGCGATCTGGCTGCCCTGCGGCTGTATCCGCAAAAAGCCGGAGATCACAGGGGAGAAAAGTGCAGCATTTCAGCTGATGAGTGAAAGAGAAATCCCGGAAGAACTAAAGGAATGGATGGAACAGGAGAAAGCCCATCCTTTTATGCTGACATATGCCGTGGAGCAGGATATTTACGCTGCCAGAAGCTACGGACCGCAGAATAAGACCGGATATCAGATCAAGGTCGATGCCGTCCTGGAGGGGGAAAAAACGGTGCGGATCCAGACAAGTCTTCTGGGACCGGAAAAAGGAGAGAAAACAAAGGATGTCGTAACCTATCCGTATGTGGTGGTGAAATTAAAAAAGACAGAAAAAGAAATTTTATTTGAGTAGGAGGAGTTTATGGAGCTGATACAGAAAACAATCCGTTATAATCAGGAAGGAAAAAAAACATTTGACCAGTTTTATCTGGACGAAGATTACAATGTTCCGGATGCAAAGCAGGATGTGCGGCGTATCATCAAGGGACAGGGAACTGTCAAGATCGAGGATGTCAAGCTGGTGGAAAATTATGTGCGGATTTCCGGAAAGCTGTATTTCCAGATTTTGTATGTGACGGATCAGGGAGAGCCGATGCCGGCAGTACTGGATGGCAAGATTCCGTTTGAAGAAATGGTGTACACGGAGGGAGAAGAGCGCACCCAGTATTTTGTCCGGAATATCCGGGTAGAGTTCGGTACGACCCTGGTACACTCCAGAAAGATCAGTATCCGCGCGATGATTGAGATGGAAGTCGGATGTGAAAATCTCATTGAAGAAGAGACGGCGGTGGATCTGGAGAGCAGTGCTTCTATTTACAAGAAGCAGAAACCGGTGAATCTCTTAAAGCTGCATACTGCGAAAAAGGATACATACCGCATCAAAGAAGAAATTACGATCCCCGGAACAAAAGAGAGCATCGGTCAGGTGCTTCTGACGGATATTACAGGGCGCAAGCTGGAAGTGCGGGCAGCACAGGATGAACTGCTTCTGCGGGGAGAACTGCAGATTTTCTGTATGTATCTCTCAGAAGAAGGAAAGACCGACTGGCTGGAGCAGAGTGTTCCTTATGAGGGACGAATCGAATGCAGCGGGGCGACAGAAGGGATGTATTATGATGTGCAGCACGCGCTGGAAGATACACTGGCAGATGTACGGATGGATGAGGACGGAGAGATGCGCATCATCGGGATTGAGGGAACCGTAAGTCTTCGGATCAATCTGTATGAAGAGGAAGAGCTGAATCTTCTGGAAGATCTGTACTCTCTGGAACAGAAAGTTTCGTATCAGACAAGAGAGGCGGTCTATGAAGAATTGCTTTTACAGAATCAGTCCAAATGCAAGATTGTAGAAAACCTGTCGCTTCCGGAGCTGAAAGACGATGTTCTGCAGATCTGTCACAGCTCGGGAAGTGTGCAGATCGAACATGTGGAGACAAGAGCGGAAAAACAGGGGGGAATCCTGATTGAAGGAATCCTGCATGTGTCATTTTTGTATCTGAAAGCGGATGATGCGCTTCCGTTTGGAAACTGGCAGGGAATGGTTCCGTTTTCTTATCTGCTGGAATGTCCGGATATGCCAAAAGACGTGCGGTATCAGTTATCCAACCGAGTGGAACAGATCTCAGTGACCATGACTGGCAGTGATTCAGTAGAAGTAAAGGCAGTTCTGGATTTTGATGTATTTTTAAGAAAAGAAGTGCCGATGCAGGTCATCACAGAAGTGTCTCTGGAGGAAACAGACCGGGAGGAACTGGCGAAAAAACCGGGGATCGTAGGGTATATGGTAAAATCCGGGGATGATCTGTGGACGCTGGCAAAACAATATATGACGACCGAGGAGAGTATCCGTCAGATCAACCATCTCGAAAATGGAAAAATCAAACCGGGCGATAAGCTCATCATCTGTAAAGAGATCGGAATGTAGAGATATATCGTTGATTTTTGAAGGCAAAATGGGTATACTATAAACACAAATGTATACAAGATACAAACGGAGGACACAGGATGAAACAGATAGAATTAAAGGCACTTGCCAAGATCAATCTGGGACTGGACGTACTGGGAAGAAGAGAAAATGGATATCATGATGTGCGGATGATCATGCAGTCCGTTTATCTGTATGATGATGTTGTGATCGTGAGAAAGGATCTGCCGGGCATAGAAGTGGAGACGAATCTGCATTTTCTGCCGACGGATGAAAATAATATCGCGTATAAGGCGGCAGCCATGCTGATGGAAGAATTTAAGCTTCCGGGCGGCGTCAGGATTGTTTTGAACAAGCACATTCCCGTAGCGGCAGGTATGGCAGGGGGGAGTTCCAATGCAGCGGCAGTTTTGTTTGGGATGAACAAGATGTTCCGTTTGGGCTTAAGTCAGAGATCTCTGATGGAGAGAGGTGTCCGTCTGGGAGCAGATGTTCCGTATTGTATTATGAGAGGAACGGTACTGGCAGAGGGAATTGGAGAGGAGCTGACTACACTTCCTGCACTTCCGGCGTGTACGGTACTGATCGCAAAACCGCCGATCAGTGTTTCTACCAAAGTGGTATATGAGGCACTGGATGCAAAAGAGATCGTGGATCATCCGGACATAGACGGGATCATCCGGGGGCTGGAGACGGGGTCTCTTTCCGAGATTGCCGCTCATATGGGCAATGTGCTGGAGGATGTTACGATTGGGATGTATCCGGTCATTGAAAAGATCAAGGATGAGATGAAAAAAGCAGGTGCGCTCAATGCGATGATGAGCGGGAGCGGTCCTACCGTATTCGGGATTTTTGAAAGCCGTGCGGCAGCGCGCAGAGCGCAGGAGCAGATCCGCAGGAAGGCACTGGCAAAACAGGTATATGTGACAAATGTGCATGGCGCAAGGAGGACATAAGATGGAACCGAAATTAGAAGTGACAATGGATGAATATCTTCCGCTTCGGGATGTGGTATTTAAGACACTCAGGCAGGCGATCCTGCGCGGAGAATTAAAGCCGGGAGAGCGTTTGATGGAGATCAAGCTGGCAAATAAGCTGGGTGTGAGCCGCACACCGATCCGGGAGGCGATCCGCAAGCTGGAGCTGGAAGGTCTCGTGCTGATGATCCCAAGACGCGGGGCAGAAGTCGCAGAGATTACGGAGAAAAGTCTGAATGATGTGCTGGAAGTCAGAAAGGCACTGGAAGAGCTTGCAGTTCAGCTGGCTTGTGAGCGGATGGATGAAGAAGGACTCGAAGCGTTGAAGAAAGCGGCGAAGGAGTTTGAAGAATCTCTGGGAAGTGAGGATGTGACCAGAATCGCAGAGGCTGATGTGGCATATCATGATATTATCTGTCGTTCTACAGACAATCAGAGGCTGATGCAGCTTTTGAATAATTTCAGAGAACAGATGTACCGCTACAGAGTAGAGTATCTCAAGAAGAAAGAATGTTATCCGCAGCTTTTGAGAGAACATCAGGCGATCATCGAGGCGATCGAGAAGAGTAATAAAGAGACAGCATCTGAGATCATGGGACAGCATATTGAGAATCAGGTGACTGCAGTGACAGATTCATTGAGACATAAGTAAGGGCGTAGTGAAGGATTTCTTCACTACGTCTTAAATTACGGAAATTTGTATAAACTTCCTGTTTTTGGTACATACTTCGGATATCAAAATGAAACCGGAGGAGATACATATGAAATTTTCAAATCAGAACAGGAACAGAATCATTGCATTGCTGTCCATGCTGGCAGCGGGAATTCTGATCGGACAGATCTTTAGTACAGCAGAGAGAACAGTACAGGCAAAGGTACAAAAGGAACTGGCAGATGAGGTGCTCAGATTTCATGTGCTGGCAAACAGTGACAGTACCCTGGATCAGGAGATGAAGCTGTGTGTACGCAATGAGATTTTGGAATTTCTGCAGACCGAGATGCCAACAGGTGCAGGCGCAGAAGCGACAAAAGAGTGGGTGCGTTCCCACTGTGATGAAATTGAGCAGACTGCAGAAAAGTGCCTTACAGAAAAGGGATACGATGATCCGGTCAACGCGGCTGTGACAACCACCTATTTTCCGGAAAAGAAGTATCAGGATATGACATTTCCGGCAGGAAATTACGAAGCACTCCGTGTGGAGATCGGAAGTGCCAAAGGTCACAACTGGTGGGGAATGCTCTATCCGGAGCTGGCATTTTGGGATGCAGTGCATACGGTAAATGAGGAGACGAAAAGTGAGAGAGACGGGATCCTGTTGTCAGAGGAAGAAAAAAAGCCGGAGAAAGTAAAATTTCGCTTTTACCTGCAGGAGATATTTCAAAAATAAAACAACAGAAGGAGACGAAAGAGAAGTATGACGGAATTTTTAGTCAGACATTTTGTGAAAGACTATGAAGCGGTAGAAAAATCTGCGGTCCGCACTGCATATGGAGTGTTGGCGAGTATGGTGGGGATTGTTTGTAATGTATTTCTGTTTCTTGTGAAGTTTATTGTGGGGCTTTTGCTGCACAGTGTTTCTGTCACAGCAGATGCGTTTAACAACCTGTCAGATGCGGCATCTTCGATCATCAGTTTTATCGGGGTGAAGATGGCGGGCAAGCCGGCGGACAAGGAGCATCCGTTCGGACACGGAAGGATTGAATATATAGCGGCTTTGATTGTATCATTTCTGGTACTGGAAGTGGGATTTACTTTTTTGAAGGATTCTGTTTCCAAGATCAGAACCCCGGAAACCTTGAATTTTCAGTTGATTTCGGTAGTGATCCTGATTTTATCCATCGGAGTTAAGCTATGGCTCGGTGTATTTAATAAAAAGCTGGGAAAGAAGATTGATTCCAAGGTGATGATGGCAGTCTTTACAGATTCTATGGGAGATGTGATCACGACCAGTGCAACGATTTTGTCTTTGGTGATCTTCCGGCTGACCGGGCTTAATATTGATGGGATTGTGGGGATCGGAGTCGCTCTGGTAGTTATGTGGGCCGGTGTCGGAATTGCAAAAGACACGCTGGAGCCTCTGATCGGAGAAGCAATCGATCCGGAAGAATATGATAAAGTCAAGCATTTTGTAGAGCGTTATCAGGGAATTGAGGGAACTCATGATCTGATCATACATAATTACGGACCGAATCAAAGTATGGCATCCATTCATGCGGAAGTGCCAAACGACGCGGATATTGAGGAAGCCCATGAGCTGATCGATCGGATCGAACGGGATGCGGTGGATGAGCTGGGAATTCTTCTGGTGATTCATATGGATCCGATCGAGATGAGGGATGAACAGGTGATGACGGTGAGAGGAGAAGTGGAAGCCGCATTAAAGGAACTGGATTCTCAGTGCAGCATTCATGATCTGCGTGTTGTCAACGGGATGGGGCAGATCAATCTGATCTTTGATATGGTCGTACCATTTGAATATGATGAGGAAGAAAAAAATAATCTGCAGCTTCAATTGATGGAAAAGCTGCAGGAGATTGATAAAAGATATCAGTGTGTCATTACGATGGAACACAGCTATAAGGCACACGTATAAGGAACAGGAACTGTTCGGGAAGGAAGAAAAGATGTACACATTTGACAGCAGAGTAAGATACAGTGAGATCGATCATACCGGGAATATGACCCTGCCGGCACTGATCAATTATTTTCAGGACTGCAGTACGTTTCAGTCTGAGGATATCGGGTTGGGCACAGAGGTGTTAAAGGCAAAGAAAAAAGCATGGATTTTGTCTTACTGGCAGATCGTGATCGAACGTCTGCCGGCATTGGGAGAGCGTATTACAGCAGGAACCTTTGCGACGGAATTTAAAGGCTTGTATGGAAACCGGAATTTTGTGCTCGATGATGCCCGGGGAAACCGGCTTGCGTATGCCAATTCTGTGTGGGTGTTTATGGATATGGAAAAAGGAAGACCGGCAAGACCTGAGCCGGAAGATGTACTTCCATATGGATCAGAGCCTGCGCTTGAGATGGAGTATGAAGACAGAAAGATCCGTCTTCCGGAGAATCTGGAGGAAAAACCATCGTTTCCGGTGAGAAAGTATCACATTGATACCAACGAGCATGTGAATAACTGTCAGTATGTACAGATGGCTCTGGAGGTTTTGCCGGAAGAGACAAGAGTCCGTCAGATTCGGGTGGAATACAAGAAATCAGCAGTTCTTGGAGATGTGATCTTTCCGAAAGTGGCAAGAGAGGAAAATCGTATTGTGACAGAATTGTGCGATGAAAACGGAAAACCGTATGCAGTGATTGAAATCAAGTAAGGGACCATGTTATACTGTTCAAAGAACGGTGAAGAGGAGATTTTAAATGAAATTAGGAGAAAAGCAGGTTTTAACTGTTGTAAAGATTGTAGATTTTGGTGTGTATCTGGGAAATGATGAAGAACGTGTACTTCTTCCGAAAAAGCAGGTACCGGAAGGAATTGAACCGGGGGATCCGGTGGAAGTATTTTTGTACCGGGATTCATCTGACCGTCTGATCGCGACGACGAATGAGCCGAAGCTGACTATGGGACATCTGGCAGTTCTGGAAGTGGCAGATACAGGAAAGATGGGAGCTTTTCTGGAATGGGGACTGGAAAAAGATCTGTTCCTTCCATTTAAAGAACAGACAGCAAAGGTACAGAAAGGAGATAAGTGCCTTGTTGCATTGTACGTAGACAAGAGCGGAAGACTCTGCGCCACCATGAAAGTTTATCATATGCTGCGTACAGACTCGCCGTATCAGAAAGACGATCAGGTAAAAGGAATTGTATACGACAGAAGTGATGAGTTTGGAGTTTTTGTTGCGGTGGATCATCAGTTTTCTGCAAGAATCCCGAAAAAGGATGTTTTTGGAAAAATCCGCATCGGTGATGAGATCGAAGCGCGTGTGACAAATGTAAAGGAAGATGGAAAGCTGGATTTAAGTGTCAGAGGGAAGATTCCGCAGCAGATGGATGCAGATGCAGAACTGATCTTGAAAAGAATCCAGTCTTATGACGGAGTACTGCCGTTTAATGACAAGGCAGATCCGGATACGATCAAGGCAGAGTTTGGTATGAGCAAGGCTGCATTTAAGCGTGCCGTCGGAAGACTGCTGAAAGAAAACCGCGTAAAAATCTTTCCGGACAGTATCCGAATTCGCTAAAAAGCCTTGCAATCCATGGTAAATAGGCTATAATGAAGAAAGAAATAGAGAAGAAAGGGGACAGATAGAAATGAAAGTACAGAATATTACAGACATAGACGCATTTTTTAAAGTAGTAGACAACTGCAAAGGAAGAGTAGAACTGGTAACAGGAGAGGGAGACAGACTGAACCTGAAATCCAAACTTTCCCAGTATGTATCTATGGCAAATATTTTCTCAAACGGAGAGATTCCGGAGCTTGAGATCATTGCTTATGAGCCGGAAGATACAGAAAGACTGATCAATTTTATGATCAACGGTGAATAAGAATATCTCAGATTTTGAATCGCCGGTTTTGACAGACACGAGAAGATGTAAGGGCAGTTCTCTGTAAGGGAACGCCCTTTTTAGATTTACAGCAATACTGGATATAGAGGTGAATTATGAGTTTTGCGCATTTACACGTCCATACGGAGTACAGTCTTTTGGACGGTTCCAACAAAATAAAAGAATATGTATCCAGAGTTAAAGAACTGGGCATGAACAGTGCTGCGATCACGGACCACGGGGTTATGTACGGTGTGATCGATTTTTACAGGGAAGCCAGAAAGCAGGGAATCAAGCCGATTCTCGGCTGTGAAGTTTATGTGGCGCCGAATTCCCGGTTTGACCGTGAGACTGCCGGTGGAGAGAGCAGATATCATCATCTGGTACTTCTGGCAGAAAACAATACGGGATATGCCAATCTGATGAAGATCGTTTCCAGAGGATTTACAGAAGGGTATTATTATAAGCCCCGTGTGGATAAGGATCTTCTGCGTCAGTATCACGAGGGAATCATTGCCTTAAGTGCCTGTCTTGCGGGGGAGGTACAGCGGTATCTGAGCCGGGGACTTACCGAAGAGGCGAAGAAGGTGGCGCTGGAGTATCAGGATATTTTCGGAAAAGGAAATTTCTTTCTGGAAATGCAGGATCACGGGATCCCGGAGCAGCAGCTTGTAAACCAGAGGCAGATCCAGCTTTCTAAGGAGACAGGGATCGAGCTTGTCGTGACCAATGATATTCATTATACGTACGCGGAAGATGCGAAGCCTCATGATATCCTGCTCTGTATTCAGACCGGGAAGAAGCTGGACGACGAGAACAGGATGCGGTATGAGGGCGGTCAGTATTATGTAAAGTCCCCTCAGGAGATGGAAGCGCTGTTTCCATATGCAAAGCAGGCACTGGAGAATACGCAGAAGATTGCGGATCGGTGTGAGGTAGAGATTGAATTCGGAGTCACAAAGCTGCCAAAGTATGATGTGCCGGACGGCATGACTTCCTGGGAGTATTTGAACAAGTTATGCTGGGAAGGACTTGAAAAACATTATGGAGAGTCTTCCAGGGAGCTGAAAGAACGGCTGCGCTATGAGCTGGATACGATCCGCAGCATGGGATATGTCGATTATTTCCTCATTGTATGGGATTTTATCAAATATGCCAAAGATCACGGGATCGCAGTAGGACCGGGGCGTGGCTCCGCAGCGGGAAGTATTGTTTCTTATTGTCTGGAGATCACAAATATCGACCCGATCCGGTATCAGCTTCTGTTTGAGCGTTTTCTCAACCCGGAGCGTGTGACCATGCCCGATATCGACGTGGATTTCTGCTTCGAGAGACGGCAGGAGGTGATCGACTATGTTGTGCGTAAGTATGGAAAAGACCGGGTAGTCCAGATCGTGACGTTTGGTACGCTGGCTGCCAGAGGTGTGATCCGTGATGTGGGACGCGTGATGGATCTTCCGTATGCATTTGTGGATTCGATTGCCAAGATGATTCCGCAGGAACTCAATATCACGATTGATAAAGCACTGCAGATGAATCCGGAATTACGTAAAACATATGAAAATGATCCGCAGGTAAAACTGTTGATCGACATGTGCAAACGACTGGAAGGACTGCCGCGCCACAGCTCCATGCATGCGGCAGGGGTTGTGATCGGTCAGAGAGAAATTGATGATTTTGTTCCCCTTTCAAGAGCTTCTGACGGCTCGATCACAACTCAGTTTACAATGACCACTCTGGAAGAACTGGGACTTTTAAAAATGGACTTCCTGGGACTTCGGACGCTGACTGTGATCCAGAATGCGGTGCAGCTTGCAAAAAGCAAAAATCCGGAACTTGATATGGATCAGATTGACTATAACGACAAACAGGTACTTTCTTATATCGGAACCGGTAAGACCGATGGAATCTTCCAGCTGGAGAGCGGCGGAATGAAAGGCTTCATGAAAGAGCTCAAGCCAAACAGTCTGGAGGATATTATTGCCGGTATTTCCCTGTACCGTCCGGGTCCGATGGACTTTATCCCACAGTATATCCGGGGAAAAAATGATGCAGGATCGATCACCTATGACTGTCCGCAGCTGGAGCCGATTCTGGCGCCTACTTACGGATGTATTGTCTATCAGGAGCAGGTTATGCAGATCGTGCGTGACCTTGCCGGATACACACTGGGACGAAGCGATCTTCTTCGCCGTGCCATGTCCAAGAAAAAGGGCGATGTGATGCAGAAAGAGCGCCAGATCTTTGTCTATGGAGATGAGGAGAACGGTGTGCCGGGCTGTATTAAAAATGGAATTGATGAAAAGACAGCCAATAAGATCTATGATGAAATGATCGATTTTGCGAAGTATGCATTCAACAAATCCCATGCGGCGGCCTATGCGGTTGTTTCCTATCAGACAGCATACCTGAAATATTATTATCCGGTGGAATACATGGCAGCACTGATGACTTCTGTGATTGAAAATCCGTCCAAAGTGGCAGAATATATTTATGCCTGCCGGCAGATGAATATTCAGATTCTGTCACCGGATATTAACCGCGGGATCGGCAACTTTTCGGTAGACGGCAACAACATCCGGTACGGACTGGCGGCCATCAAGAGCATTGGAAGACCGGTGATCGCTGCGATCATAGAAGATCGGGATGAGTTTGGGCCGTTTAAAAATCTGGAAGATTTTATCAGTCGGATGTCAGTCAAGGATGGACTGAATAAACGGGCAATTGAGCATTTGATCAAATCAGGTGCGCTGGACTGCCTGGGAGGCACGAGAAAGCAGTTTATGAGCATTTATGTTCAGATCGTCGATCACGTCAATCAGGAAAAGAAATATGCCATGACCGGTCAGATGACACTGTTTGATATGGTGGGTGAGGAAGAAAAAGAGCAGTTTGAAATCAAACTGCCGGATGTCGGGGAGTATTCGAAAGAGAATCTGCTGGCGTTTGAAAAGGAAGTGCTGGGAGTTTACTTAAGCGGACATCCATTGCAGGAGTATGAGGACAAATGGAGAAAATCCATTTCAGCCACCACACTGGATTTCCAGCCGGATGAAGAGACAGGCCGGGCAAAGGTGCATGACGGAACGAGGGAGATCGTAGGCGGCATGATTACCGCAAAAACGATCAAGCATACAAAGACAAATCAGATGATGGCATTTTTGTCTCTGGAAGACCTGGTGGGAACGGTAGAGGTGATCGTCTTCCCGCGGGACTATGAAAAAAACAGAGAGTATCTGGAGATTGATAAAAAAATCTTTGTAAAGGGAAGAGTATCCGAGGAAGAGGAGCGGCCGAGCAAGCTGATCTGTGAGACGATCATTCCGTTTGAGCAGACCAAAAAAGAGCTGTGGGTGCAGTTTTCAGATAAAGAAGATTTTCTGCGAAATGAGCATATTTTATATGGATACCTGGCAGACTCGGAAGGAGATGACGAGGTTGTGATCTATTGTCAGAAAGAGCGGGCGATCAAGCGGCTTCCGAGAAACAGAAACATTCGGATCGGCCAGGAAGTATTGAGCAGATTGATGAATCATTACGGGGAAAAGCGAGTAAAAGTCGTAGAAAAATCTATTGATAAAGGAATATAAATAAGGTAGAATATACCCGGAGTGTTAAAAAATAGGCAAACTTTACTTTTGAAGAGTAGAAGAATTCAGAAAGGTGGAAAAGTTATGGCAAACAAAGCAGACAAAGAAAAAATGTTAGAAGAGATTGAAGATAGAGTTCGTACCATTGGAGTACTTACAAGTGGTGGAGATGCACCGGGAATGAACGCTGCGATCCGTGCAGTTGTAAGAAGAGCTCTTGCAAAAGGACTGAAGGTACGCGGAATCAGAAGAGGATATCACGGACTTTTAAAAGAAGAGATCATTGATTTGACGGCACGCGATGTGTCTGATATCATCCAGAGAGGTGGTACAATTCTTCAGACAGCACGCTGCCAGACAATGCGTACAGAAGAAGGACAGCAGAAAGCAGCAGCAATTTGTAAAAAATACGGAATTGACGGTCTTGTAGTAATCGGAGGAGACGGATCTTTTGCCGGAGCACAGAAGCTGGCGAACCTCGGAGTAAATACGATTGCTCTTCCGGGAACGATCGATCTTGACATTGCATGTACAGATTATACGATTGGATTTGATACAGCTGTCAATACAGCTATGGAAGCGATCGATAAGGTCCGTGATACATCTACTTCACACGAGAGATGCAGTATCATTGAGGTAATGGGACGTGATGCAGGATACCTTGCGTTGTGGTGCGGTATTGCCAACGGAGCAGAAAAGATTCTTCTTCCGGAAGAAAAAGACTATGATGAGCAGGCGTTGATCGAAGATATTTTGGAGAACAAAAAACGCGGTAAAAAGAATTACATCATCATCAATGCAGAGGGAATCGGTGATTCCATCAATATGGCGAAGAGAATTGAAGAAGCAACAGGAATCGAGACAAGAGCAACAATCCTCGGACACATGCAGCGAGGAGGAAGCCCGACATGTAAAGACAGAGTATATGCGTCTACAATGGGGGCACTGGCAGTTGACTTACTGTGCGAAGGAAAATCCAACCGTGTCATTGGATATCAGGATGGAAAATATGTAGATTTCGATATTGATCAGGCATTGTCCATGAAGAAGACAATTCCGGAGTATCAGTATAAAATCGCAAAATCATTTGCAATCTAGGAGAGAAAAATTATGAGTATGGAATGTGAGAAGAAAAAGGCTCCGATCGGAGTATTTGATTCCGGTGTAGGGGGACTTACTGTTGTACGGGAGATAACACGGCAGCTGCCGCATGAAAATATTGTATATTTTGGTGACACTGCCCGCGTTCCATACGGAAGTAAATCTAAGAGCAATATTATTCGCTTTTCTGAGCAGATCATCCGTTTTCTCAAAACAAAACAGGTCAAAGCCATTGTCATTGCCTGCAATACGGCAAGTGCACTGGCTTTGGATGCTGTTCGGGATGAATTTGATATTCCAATCATTGGTGTGATCGTTCCGGGAGCAAGGGCGGCAGTAGAAGCTACGGCAAACGGAGAGATCGGTGTGGTAGGAACGGATGCAACGGTGAAGAGCGGTACTTATACAAAGGTGATTCATCAGATGGATCCGAATATCCATGTGAGGGAGAAAGCCTGCCCGCTGTTTGTCCCTCTTGTGGAAGAAGGATTCAAAGAACATGTGGTCACAGAAGAGGTTATTGAATATTATCTGGAATCGTTAAAGCATACAGAGATCGATGCGATGATCTTAGGATGTACCCATTATCCGCTTTTACGTTCCAAGATCCGTTCTTATATGGGAGAACGAATCCAGATCGTCAATCCGGCCTATGAGACCGCCATGGATCTCAAACGGCTTCTTCAGAGTGAAGATATGGAAAATGACGGGGAAGAGGGCACAAGTAGCAAATATGAATTTTATGTCAGCGATGCGGCGGAAAAGTTTGTAAATTTTGCAAATACAGTGATGCCGTTTGATATTTCGAAAGCAAATATTGTGAATATAGAAGAATATTAGGGGAACACAGATGACAAAGGATGTATTGGTCAGTATTTCAGGGCTGCATATGGATATGGACGCCCAGATTCCGGAACCGGATGAGGATGATGTGATCGAAGTTGTGACACCGGCTACTTACTACTACAGAAATGGAAAACATTATATCATCTATGATGAGATCGTAGAAGGAGTCAGTGACACGATCAAGAATAAAATCAAAATATCAGGAACAGACAGTCTTGAGATTATGAAAAGCGGATTATCGAATACACATATGATATTTGAGAAAAACAAGAAGAATCTGACATATTACAAAACACTATATGGTCAGATGCTGGTAGGATTGAATACCAGAAATATGGAAATTGAAGTTTCGGATGAAACGATTAAAGTACGGGTGGATTATGAACTGGATGTGAATCATGAACCGCTTGCGAATTGTAAGATCCGAATGAATATTGTATCCAAAGGCAGCGGGATTGCTGTATAAAAAAGAGCACTGCAGCGCAGATTTTCTGCCGGCAATGCTCTTTGTCTTATTTGTTGTCTTTTTTGAATCTTGCAAAAAAGCCTTTTTTCTTTGCTTTTTCCGGAGCCTCGAGTGGTCCGCGAACACCTTTTACAGCAGTGATGTAGATGCCGCTTACGGTGGCTTTGACTTCTTTCTTGATTGGGATGAGGTCAAAGATCTTAGCATCACACATCAAAGTCATCACTCTTGGGCCGACTTTTGCTTTTACAACAGGTACTTTGGTACGTCTCAAATATTTTGGCGTATTCTCCAGCACTGCGGAAGGAAGATTGGCTTCTTTGAGTTTCATTTTCTTTTTATCGATGATCAGCATGTTGACAGTCTGCGCCATGGCATCCATCTGTTCCTGCTGTGCTGCCTGCTTCTTCTCTGCTTTTTTTCCGAAGAAATAAAGGCCGACGAGTACACCGATCAGAATCACAAGTACAACGATCAGTACGATCCATCCTGTAGACACGATAAAACCCTCCTAAAATTCTCTTTTTTCATAATTATGCATGTAATATTGTAACATTGTTTCCCTGGAAGTGCAAGAGATTTGGACGGCAGGGCTTTACTTTTCTTGGAGAAAACAGGTATACTAAGGAAATGAGAAAAAGATAGGGGAGAGGTATTTATGGCAGAAACGATATGGAACAGTGCAGTCAGTGTGTATCATTTTATGATGGACAATCTGGTTGTGATTAATATTTTGCTTTCTCTGGTCATTGTGTTTTTTCAGAGAAGATCTCCGCAGACGGTATGGACCTGGCTGTTATTGCTGTATTTTATACCGATTCTCGGATTTGTCCTGTATCTGCTGATCGGGCAGGATTTTCATAAAAGCAGGATGTTTAAGGCAAAAGAGATTGAAGGAGAGATAAAATATGCTGTGCGCAGGCAGGAAGAGACGATATACAGACGTAGGCTCCGCCTGACGAATCCAGCGGTGGCAAGATATCGGGATCTGATTTTATATAATCTGGAAGCAGGGCAGGCTGTTTTGACAGATAATAACGATGTGCGGATCTATACCGATGGAAAGGAAAAATTCAAAGCGCTGCTGGAAGAGATGCAAAAAGCAAAAAAATATATTCATTTTCAGTATTATATTATCCGTAATGATGAATTGTGGCAGCATATTGAGCCGGTGCTGATCAAAAGGGCGAAAGAGGGAGTTGAGGTCCGCATTTTGTTTGACAGTATGGGCTGTCGAGGGATGCATAACCGGGACTGGGAACGTCTGGAGAAGGAAGGAATCCACGTGGCAGAATTTTTCCCGGCGCTGTTTGGAAATCTTCAGCTTCGAATGAACTACCGGAATCACCGCAAGATTGTCGTGATAGACGGCAGGGTCGGATTTGTGGGTGGTTTCAATGTAGGAAGGGAATATCTGGGACTGGACAAAAAGAAGTTCGGTTACTGGAGGGACACCCATCTTTGTATCGAAGGGGCAGCCGTAACCTCTCTGGCCGTACGGTTTGTACTGGATTGGAATTATGCGGCAAAGGAAAATCTGTTTCAGGAGGATACCTTATTTGAGATTCCGAAGTATGAGCGGGAGGGAAGAGACCCGGTGCAGATTATTTCCAGTGGTCCGGACTCGCAGATCAAAACAATCCATGACAATTATCTGCGACTGATTCACAGCGCAAAAGATCATGTATATCTGCAGACACCGTATTTTATTCCGGATGATTCGATTCTGGATGCATTGAAGATTGCCGCCCGTTCCGGTGTGGATGTAAGGATTATGATTCCGTGCAAGCCGGATCATCCGTTTGTATACTGGGCGACCTATTCCTATATTGGTGAAATGGTGGAGGCCGGAGCAAAATGTTATGTGTATGACAACGGATTTCTGCATGCAAAGACAGTGATGGTGGATGGAACCGTAGCGTGTGTGGGAACTGCCAATATGGATTTTCGCAGCTTTGGATTGAACTTTGAAGTCAATGCAGTGGTATACAGCGAGGAGACAACGCAGAAATTGGAGCAGAGCTTTGAAAATGATATGACAAAATCTACACAGATCACGAGAAATGCGTATCACCAGAGAAGTCTTATCATCCGGGGAAAAGAGCAGTTTTCAAGATTGCTGTCACCGCTTTTATAAACAGACAGAAAAAACAGTGAAAATCTTATGAACTCTTAAGAAAAATGTACGTCTCATTCAACAGAATGTGGTATAATAAAAAACAGGCTGTCAAAAAGACAGGCAGAGGATCATATAGGAAATGGAAGGGCAAGAAGATGAAAAAGAAGTTAATTGCAGTAATTGCAGGTGTATTCCTGATGGGATCACTGACAGGGTGTTCCAGTCAGTTATCCAATGAGTATATTACGATTAAACAGTACAAGGGACTGGAAGTGCCGCAGGTGGAAGCAACTGAACTGACAGATGATCAGGTGACGAATTATGTGAATTATTTTCTGCAGGCAGATGCAACCAGAACAGAGGTGACAGACCGTGCAGCGCAGACAGGGGATACAGTCAATATTGATTATGTCGGAAAAGTAGACGGTGTGGAATTTCAGGGTGGTTCTGCCCAGGGAACAGACCTGGAGCTTGGTTCCGGTTCTTTTATCGGTGCAAACGGAGACTACCAGGGATTTGAAGACCAGATTGTCGGTCATAACAAAGGAGAGCAGTTTGACATTACGGTACAGTTCCCGGATACGTATATGAATACAGAAATGGCCGGAAAAGTCGCAGTGTTTACCATTACTTTAAATGGCATTTATACAGTAGATGTGCCGAAGCTGACAGATAAGTGGGTCAAAGAGAACAGTGTAGAAGCGACAACTGTAAAGGAATATAAAAAAGAGATCAAAGAAAAAATCGAAAACCAGCAGATGTACCAGAATCTTTTGAATGCTCTGGTGGATCAGATCGAAGTGAAAAAAGATCTTCCGAAAGATAAAGTAAAAGAGCAGAAAGAGGCGATCATAAACCAGTATGAGAGTACAGCAGAATACTATCAGATGGAGCTGGGAGATTATTTGACTCAGTACATGGGAATGACAGAAGATCAGTTTAAAGAGAAGGCACAGACAGTAGCAGAGAATACCGTGAGAAATCAGATGGCAGTAGAGCTTCTCTGTGAGAAAAAGAATTTAGAACCTACAGATAAAGAGTATGAGATCGGGCTGAAGCAGTATGCAGCACTTGCCGGATATCGTACAGATCAGATTGCGGAATATGAAGAGAAAAACGGAAAAGAAAACATCGAGCAGTCCATCATGCAGGAAAAAGCTGCCAAGTATCTGCAGAAGAGTTGTGTTCAGGTAGAGCAGGAAGACGAAACGACGAATGAAAATGCGAAAGATACACAGAACAGCACAACAGAGAACAAAGATCAGAATACCGATCAGAGTTCGGACGAGAGTTCAGATCAGAGCAGTACAGATAATGCACAGGAATAAAAAGAGAGCGCCGGAAAACAGATTTTGTTTTTCCGGTGCTTTCTGGTTGTACTGACAGGCAGAATGGTGTACAGTTGTAGTAGACGAATGAAAAGAAGCGGAGGGAGTTTTATGAAATTGGAAAACGCATGCCTTTGTGTGGAAATCGCAGAAAAAGGCGCAGAACTGACAAGAATTTTTAACAAAAAGACAGGAGCAGAGATCTTGTGGAACGGAAATCCTGAATTTTGGAACCGGCATTCTCCGATCCTGTTCCCAAATGTAGGGAAGACACACGGAAATACTGTTCTGATCAAAGGAACACAGTATCCGACGTCTCAGCATGGATTTGCAAGAGACAGCCAGTTTCGTTGTGTAAAATCTGCAGCAGAGGAAGCGCAGTTTTTATTTTGTTCGAATGAAGAGACGAGAGAAGTGTATCCCTATGACTTTGAGCTGTATATCACATACCGTCTGGATGGAAAAAATATTTTTGTAGACTGGAAAGTAAAAAATCCATCAGAAGAAACGATTTATTTTACGATCGGAGCACATCCGGCATTTATGTTTGAAGGCGCAAAGGAGACGAAAGACGACTATCTTCTGTGGTTTCCGAAGATGGAAACGCTGGAATGCTGCGGGCTGAATCTGGAATGCGGAACAGGCCTGCCGGAAGAAAGCTATTCTCTGGAACTGGAGGACGGCTATCTGCAGCTTTCCGAAAAATTGTTTGGGGTGGATACACTGATCTGTGATGATTATCAGTTAAAAGAAGTATGGCTGTGCAAAAAGGATGGAAGAAAGCCATATGTGGGCGTAAAGAGTGAAGGATTTTACAGTTACGGAATCTGGTCACCGAAGAATGCGCCGTTCGTATGTCTGGAGCCATGGGCAGGCCGTTGTGATGATACCGGATTTGATAAAGATATTTCTGAAAAGAAGGGAATCAATGCGGTGCAGCCGGGAGAGATATTTGAAAAAGGATACCAGATTCTGGTGGGATAGTGGTGCAGCATGAAAAAGACAAATGATTTTGGAAGGGATTCCGTTCCACTTTTAGTATTAAAGACATCAATTCCTTTTATGTTTGCCCAGTTCGTCAATGTGCTCTACAGTATTGTAGACCGGATCTATATCGGAAATATTCCGGTGATCGGCGGGGATTCCCTTGCCGGCGCCGGAGTATGTGCTCCGATCATTACGCTTTTGTCTTCGTTTGCTGCTCTGATCGGAATCGGAGGATCGGTTACGTTTTCGGTGAAACTGGGGGCAGGAGATAAGAAGAGCGCACAACGGATATTGGCGAATAGTTTTTCCATGCTGCTTATATTTTCCGCAGTGCTGACAGTTGTGTTTTTGCTGATCAAGGATTTTTTACTGAACTGGTTCGGTGCCAGTGAAGTGACGTTTCCATATGCGAATACATATCTGACGATTTATACTCTGGGGACATTTTTTGCCCTTGTGTCTATGGGGATGAACTATTTTATTACAGCGCAGGGATTTCCGTTTCTGGGAATGGCGACTACATTGATCGGAGCAGTGGTAAACATTGTGCTGGATCCGATTTTTATTTTTGTATTTGATATGGATATTGCAGGAGCGGCTGTTGCGACAGTCATCGCACAGCTTTCGTCCTGTATTTTTGTACTTTTGACTTTACACAGTAAGAAGATGCAGATTCCGATCCATCTTGTAAAGCCGGAGTGGGAGATTGGGAAGCGGATCTGTAAGATCGGTTTTTCGCCATTTTTGATCCTTGCGACAGACAGTGTGATCATCATTGCATTGAATGCTGTACTTCAATATTATGGCGGCGAATCTCAGGGAGATACGCTGATCACGGCAGCAACGATCGTACAGAGCTATATGCTTTTGATTACCTCTCCGATGCTTGGAATTACGGGAGGATCACAGCCTTTGATCAGTTTTAATTACGGTGCGAACAAACCGGATCGTATCCGTAAGACAGTGAAGTGGGTATTGGTGCTATGTATTACATTTACAACGGTGATGTTCCTTGTATCCAGAATTCTGCCGCAGTATTTTGTGCAGATTTTTACAGACAATGCAAGATACCGGGAACTGTCCATATGGGGAATCCAGGTGTTTACATTGATGGTGATCCCACTCAGCCTCCAGTATGTGTTTGTGGATGCGCTGACGGCGCTTGGGATGACAAGGCTTTCCCTTAGCTTGTCACTGTTTCGAAAGATTGTGTATTTTGTGATGACATGTGTCCTGCCGATCGTGTTTGCGGCGAAGAGTGCATTTTATGCAGAGCCCTTCGCGGATGGAGCGGCAGCATGTCTGACCAGTCTGGTGTTCTTTGTGATTTACAGAAAGTATCTGAAAGGAGAAGGCAGACTGGGAGAGATACGGTTGTAAAGAAGGTTGGAATATCAAAAAAATCAGAAAACAGGAGGAAAATGCAATGTTACAAACAGGAACAAAAGCTCCGGAATTTACACTTCCGGATCAGAATGGAGAGTTACACAGTTTAAAAGATTACAGAGGGAAAAGAGTTCTTTTGTATTTCTATCCAAGGGATAATACACCGGGGTGTACAAAGCAGGCTTGCGGATACAGCGAACGTTATCCGCAGTTTGAAGAAAAAGGCGTGGTAATTCTTGGAATCAGCAAAGACAGTGTTGCGTCGCATAAAAGATTTGAAGAAAAACAAGGTCTGACGATTACATTGCTTTCTGATACGGAATTAGAAGTGATTCAGGCATATGATGTCTGGAAAGAGAAAAAGAATTACGGAAAAGTATCCATGGGAGTAGTAAGAACGACCTATCTGATTGATGAAGAGGGTGTGATCATTCAGGCAAACGATAAAGTGAAGGCAGCAGAAGATCCGGAGAAGATGCTGGCGGAGATTTCATAGGGGCCGATACAGTATATTGGGATACGGGGACAATAAAATAAGGACAGATGTGCGGGCGTGTTAGAGTTAACACGTCCGTTTTGATGTATAATTCGCGAAATTTACACGGTCTTTTCTGAAACAAATAACAAATAATTCCGTAAATGAGTATTGCTATCACATTAGCGTGATGAAATATACTCATTTACACGGAGAAAGGAAAGACCATGATGAAAAAAATTAATGAAGTAAGTCAAATTGTAGGGTATACTGTGTATATGATTGCACATAGGAGGAAATGAGAAAATGATAGAAAAGAAGAATGTGAAAAAACTGGCATGGGTGGCAGTGGCACTTGTGATAATGGTCCTTTCGATGACTGTTGTTTCAAAAGCGGCAAGCAATCCGGAAAACCATAAAAAAACGATAGAGGCACTGGATGAGAAGAAGGCAGATATTCTAAAACTAACAGCAACATCAGCGGCAGCATCAACAGCCATTGCGGCAATTCCCGGAGATGCGACAACACCGATAGCAAATAAGCTGACAGATTTAACATCATATTTTCTGATTATTCTGGTCGTTATATTTTTGGAAAAGTATTTGGTGACACTTACCGGATATGCAACGTTTTCTATATTGATTCCGGCAGCGTGTGTTTTGTTCGCGGCAGGAATCGGATTTAATCGAACGGTTTTGAAAATATTGGCAGCAAAAATAGCAGCATTCGGTCTTGTTATATTTATGATTATTCCATTCAGCATGAATGTTTCGGCAATGATAGAAAAAACATATGAGTCAACGATGGAAGAGACTGTAAAGGAAGCACAGGATATAACGAATGAAATTGAGAAAAATACAGATTCAGAAGGTAACATCATAGAGAAAGCATTATCGAAAATCAAAGATGGAATTTCAGGATTGTTGGAAAAAGGGGAAGAACTTTTAAATCAATTTATTGAGTTGATCGCGGTGATGTTGGTTACATCTTGTCTTATTCCAATTTTTATATTCTTGTTTATGATCTGGTTTATTCGGATGTTATTTGGAGTACAGATCAATGTGCCGAAAGGGGTATCAAAGCAGATTGCTGCAAAAATGCCAGGGCGTAAAAAAGTAAGAAACGATTTAAATTGAGTGAATAAAGGAAAAGTCGGGAGAGATTCCGACTTTTTATGATGTAGACCCAAGTGATAGAGATGAATATATTGCGTTAGACGACTATTTTTAGTTATTTAAAAATAGCGCGAATAAGAGAATTACAAAAGATTGTGCAGGATCTTGGGGCAAAACATTTTAGAGTAACATACAAAGAAGAAAATGTACCGGAAATACAACGATAGTAAGTGAAGTACACAATGAATTTGCTGCTTTGAGTACTGGAGAAACATGAAAACCATTAAAAATCTTCGAATAGTTTTAAAAATTTGGGTATCATTCTGGGTGTCTGGTGTTATCTTTTATTTATAGCATGAGCCTACGGTTTTTAATTGTTTTTGAGTAACTCAATTCTACCAAACCGGATGGCATCCATACTATTTTTTACGCCCTCAATTATTGGATTTTCAAGGTGTATACGAACTTATTGAAATGCAAAGTTTGAGTAATTAAAAGGGATTCTTTGGAAATTTAATAAATAGTTTATTGCTTTTCATATACTGTCATATTATACTTGAATCATCTAAACTTTCTGATAAATTTCTAAATGATTTCTAGAAGGTCAAGACCGTTCGGTCAGATATTTCAGAAAAAATTTAACTGAACAAAGAGGCAAGTAAATATGATGGAAAAGCAGTTGTACAATAGACAATATTTCTTTATAATGAAAATATCAAAAAAGAACATCATGTATGATTGTGTTTTCCACACCGTGGAAAGGAGCAGTTATATGTGTAAGAAAACGAAAGAACAGAAGTTTATTATGTTACCTAGCGTGGATTTTTGTTTTCAGGAGCTGATGGAAGATGAAGAAGTGCGCCGAGGATTTATAGGTGCGTTTCTTCGGATTCCACCGGAAGAGATTCTGGATATGGAATTACTTCCGAAGAAGCTTCGTAAGAAATATAAGGAAGAGAAGTACGGAATCCTGGATGTGCGAGTTCGTCTAAGAGAGGGAGAGCAGCTAAACATTGAAATGCAGTCTATTGCCTATGATTACTGGCAGGAGCGGTCTTTGTTTTATCTTGGGAAAATGTATGTAGACCAGATCCACGAAGGGGAAGATTATGATAAGTTGAAGAAATGTATCCATGTAGGGATTCTGGATTTTACACTGTTTGAACATGAGAGATATTATTCTTGTTTTCATATCTGGGAGGATACGATACGGGACATGTATTCCGACAAATTCGAGATTCATGTACTTGAGTTGCCAAAGCTTGCGAAGTATGAATATCCACAGACAGAACTCCTTCGATGGGCACAATTTTTCGGTGCAAGGAGCAGGGAGGAAATTGAAGTGTTGGCAGAAAAATATGAATATATCCATAAAGCATATGATAAATTGGAAGAAATCAGTGCAGACGAGGAAAAACGATTAGAATATGAGGAACGACAAAAGGCAATCCGGGATCATCGCCATATGTTAGCTAGTGGAAGGCGCGAAGGATTACGTGAAGGATTACGTGAAGGAAAACATGAGCACGCAGTGGAAATGGCGCGTAAGATGTTGGAGGATAAGTTGCCGATAGAAAAGATCGCGGAGTATTCCGGATTATCACCGGAAGATGTGCACAGGTTGGAAGAACAATGAATACAAAGCAGAATTTGATTCTTGCACAGTACAGGTATTCATTCACCATCTTGGTAATTAAGTAGACAAGCAAAAATGAGGCTGGTGTAAAGCAAAATAATCTGCTTTCCCGGCCTCATTTTTACATGAAATATTGAAATGAGTCTGCTATTTTTATTTCAAATTGGAGATGGTGAACGTAACCTCTAACACATTTTCATCTTTATAGTCTGCATCCTGGAAAGAAAAAGATTCTTTTTTCTGCAGACCTTCGATCATCGGCTCTGCTTCGCTCCACTGATTGATCAGATCCATCTGAAGGCTGCCTTTTTCAGAGAAAACCTCATCATTTTTATTTTCTTTTACCGTGTAATCCGTTCCATTAAAAAGAACCTTGTCAATTACAATCTGAGCATTGGTAAAGTCGGATTTTGTCTGATTTCCAAGTTCAACGTCACAGTCTTTTAAAGCAATGGTTGTAATGTTTAAAAGCATATCTTTATCACCTTTCAGTTTCAGCGTATAGGTGCCGCCTTTTTTGGTAATTCTTGCAGTGTTATCACTTTGAATGGTCGTCCAGTATTTACTGTCTGACACATACAGGCGGACGGACATCAGAGTGCTGTTTTGAGATGCTTTCTGACCAAAACCTTCCATAATGGCATCAATAATGACAGGCTGTGTGACTTCACATGTTGTACTTGTTTTGGAAGGATCATCCGCTTCGTTGCCCCATTGAGTGATCACACCGTTTTCTCCGCCACAGAAGTCCCAAGGAGAATAATAGTGAACAGAAATCATAATTCGTTGTTCTTCTTTATCGATTGATTTGTCGCGGTATTGATCCGTAGGAAGTTTAAAACCGTAATCTCCGGCGGTATAGTCAATATTTGTGTTCCAGCCGGGAATAATCAGCCAACGCTTTGTATTGTTATCTCCTGTTTTCCGAACAGTATCAACGAATATCTGGTTGTAGTCATTAATATTTTGATAGTACTCTTTATTCGGTTCAGAATAACTGCCGTCAAATTCTTCATTCATGGACTCGAACAGTAAGTGCTCATCGTAATTTTTAAATCTTTCTGCAATTTGCTTCCATACCTTTTTATATTTTTTCTTAATCTCTGTTTGATTTTTTCCATTGCACAAAAGCCAGCTGCCATCGATGGTATTATAGCCATCTCCGTGAATGTTGATCACTGCATATAAGTCATTTTTAATGCAGTAGTCTACAACTTCCTGTACACGATCCAGCCATTTGCTGTCAATCGTATAATCTTTGTCATCGTCGATTTTGGCAAAATAGGATACAGGGATACGGATCGATTTAAAGCCTGCAGCCTTTACACTTTGAATGAGTTTTTCTGTGATTACAGGATTTCCCCAGTTTGTTTCCTCCGGAACGTTGTCAGTGACACTTTCCAGCTGATTTCCTAAATTCCAGCCAGGTCCCATTGCTTCTACTATTTGAGACTGGTTTAAATCTTCAAAAGATGTGGTGTCCTTTTTCGCTGCCTGAACAGAAAATGGAGCTGTGAAGCTTCCTGCGACAACTGTGCCAACCAGTACGGCGGCTATAAACATGGATCGTAAACGATTTTTCATAGTGCCTTCCTACATAAAAAATTTACTCTTCTTGTTATCCTTCAGATCGCGCGTGTTTGAAAAACTGGAAGAATTGTTTTTATAATATCATGGTTTTTTGGCGTGTAATACTATAAAAATTGGTAAAATATTACAATAAAATTTTGAGGTTTTGAAGTGTGGAGAATGGGGAAAAAGTAATGACTGCAGGGGAATTCCGGTCTTTTTGTCACTCATTTTCTTGAGTTACAGATGAAAAGCAGTTAAAATGAAGGATAGGAAGTGAAGTTCGATGATACGACAAAATTGAGCAATATTTTTAAATCGGCATCTACCTGTATTTATACATATGATTTCGGAGACAATTGGATTCATATCATTACATTGGAAGAAGAATAGAATCAGATAACCGTTTTCTAATTTTGATGGATAGAAAAGGAGAAAGACCGCCGGAAGATTAAAATGATCCGGAATTATTCCAATAAATTCTAAGATAAACATATTAAGTATTTCCCCTGCATACATTGTAAAAAGATATTTGCAGGGGAATATTTGTGAAAGATTATATCGAGGAGAGGGCCGTTGAGATCGCAACTTATATAATAGAAAATAATGCGACAGTGAGGCAGACAGCGAAGCAGTTTGGGATTAGTAAGAGTACGGTACACAAGGATGTGACAGAAAGATTACTTCAGGTTCGACCGGTACTGGCGGCAAAGGCGCGAAAAGTGTTGGATATGAATAAATCAGAGCGTCACATACGCGGTGGACTGGCTACAAAAGAAAAATATTTACACCAGCATGAAAAGAACAAGAGCTGACATAGGAATGTGTGCTATAATAAGGAAGAAAGTCAGCAGGTATGCTGAGAATAGAAAGTAAGATACAGGAGAAGCTAATTGAGACAAGGAAAAAACGGGCAAATACGAGGCACCCTGAAACGCAGATTAATGACAAATTTTCTTTTGACAGCATTGATTCCGGTTTTGATCTTTGCAATTATCTCGCAGATCAATATACAGCAGCGGTTAAAAGAAAATCTATCAGACCGAATAAAGAGTAATCTGGATACTGCAGAGAAAAATCTGGAGATGGTTCTGGATAAGTACGAGACAATCTTATATGATTTCAGCACGGATGAAGATGTTCTGGAAATTGTGAGAGAATTGAACGAGAACCGGGGCGATCGTGAGAGGAACAGCACCAGTCTCAGGAAAAAACTGAGTCATATCTGCAATCAGTTTACCGGAGTGGAGGGAATCACGATACAGTTAAAGACAGGAGAGATCATATATTATGAGAGTCTTTCGTCATTTTCTGGAAGTGAGACGTGGGCAGATAAGGTTGAGATTCCGAAAATAGAACGGGGGGCTGTTTATTTCGGAGATGGAAAGCCAGTGAAGATTGCTGACAAGAATCATTACATGTTTTATATTGCAAGAAATATTACAGACTATCGTATTATCGAGAATTTTCAGGGAACGGTCGTATTAAGTGTCAATGAGGAGAGAATTCGCAGAGCAATTGCATCGGATATTGGTTCCAGAGAATATCTGCTGAGCGACGATGTGATTGTGAGCGCGCCTGATCCAAATAAGATCGGGAAGAAGCTCAGTGAGATACAGGATCCCGAAAATTATCAGTATACGACAGCAGACCATGAAATCAGCGGATTTGCAATCTGCAATGGGCAGCCACTTTCGTATTACTGGAAAATGTCCGTCAGTCAATGGATTTATCTGCTTATCATTATCAGCATGACGATCGTGATCGTGTTTATATTGCTTCATTTTTTCAGCAAACCGTACATTCAGGCGGTAGAATCAATTACCGGCGTAATGAGTTGTGTAGAACAGGGTGAGTTTGATCAGCAGGTGAGAGTAGATCCGCATCTGCCTATGGAGATACAACAGATCAGTTCAGGATTTAATGAGATGGTTGCACATCTGGAGATGTTGATCGCAAAAGTAAAACAGGCGGTTCTGGATCAGAAGAATGCAGAATTGTCAGCGCTGGAGGCACAGATCGATCCTCATTTTCTCTATAATACGCTGGATACGATCAACTGGAAAGCGATCGAAAATGAGCAGTATGAGATCAGTGGAATGGTTGGTGCGCTTGCGGACATTCTGCGTTATACAGTGAAAAATGCAGGAGGAACGGCGAGTATCAGCGAAGAAATTGCCTGGCTGAAGCAATATATTATGCTGCAGAGTGCAAAATTCGGAAAGCGTCTGGATGTAAAGATTTATATGCCGGAAGATGTGAAGGAATGCAGAATCCACAAATTGCTTTTACAGCCGTTTGTGGAAAATACGATCAAATATGCGTTTGCAGATCAGGAAACGTGTGCTTTGAATATCCGCATGAAGAAAAGCGGAGAACATCTGCATATTCTGATTCAGGACAATGGACAGGGAATGGATCCGGACATGGTAGCCAAACTTAATCAGGAAGAGTGCGAGATGGAAGGTCATCTTGGAATTGCAAATGTAAGAAAGCGCCTGAAATTGTATTACGGGAGACAGGCAGCATTATATTTTGAAAGTGAAGCTGGAAACTATACCAAAGTACATTTATTTATACCCATAGAGGAGGAAACTACATGCGTATTGTAGTGGTTGAGGATGAAGCGCCGATTCGTGAGGGAATGGCAAAGCTTTTAAGCAAGATTAATCCGGAATATGAGCTGGTAGGAAAAGCGGCGGATGGGGAAGCAGGATACCAGCTGATTCGTGAACTGAATCCGGATCTGGTCATTATGGATATCCGGATGCCCAAAATGGATGGGATTGCCATGATAAAGAAATTGCGGGAGGAAAATATAAAATGTAAAGTCATTATACTTTCGGCATATTCGGAATTTCAGTATGCCCAAAAGGCGATTGAACTCAAAGCAGACAGCTATCTGCTGAAGCCGATTAAGATTCCGGAATTGAAAAGTGCCTTAAAACAGGCAGAGAGAGAAATTTCAGAGGACCAGGGGACAGAGCAGATCTTTTCCGTGGAAAATATTATGTTGGCCTGCATGCATGGTCAGGTGCGACAGAATTCACAATTAAATAAAACGATGCAGCAAAAATACGGTGTTTCCCTGGAGGAACCGGCAGAACTTTTTGGTGTGTGGCTGGGGGACAGTTACAGAAAACAGAAGTCGTTGGCCAGGCAACTTTTGGAAGCGGTGAGGGCTCATGCTATACATTATAAGTCCTGTATTTTGGAATCCGACAGCTGGCAGTTATTGACAATGGTGATTTATCAGGCGAAAGACGGAGCATCCCAGAAAGAACGGTTTGAAAAGTCTGTTGTCCCGATGGTTTGCAGTCAGCTGGAAGCTCCGGTCGTCTGTTTCTGGAAAACGGTAGAACAGCTGTTGGATATGCCGTCTGCATTGCAGGAGATTCGTGTACAGAGGGAATGGAATCTGATGTTTCCGAAAGGAACACTGATCAGCAACGAGTTGATTGAGCAGCAGCATCCGGTACCGTTAAAATATCCTGTAGAATTGGAGAAAAAGGCAAAACAGGCGGTTTTACAGGAGAACAAAGAGGAATTAAAAAAATGTTTCTGGAAACTGGCGAACTGCTATCAAGAAGAGTTTCATACACCGACAGATATCAAACAGGCGATCATTCATTTGAGCCTGGCTGTATTCGGAATCTATAAGGCAAAAGTTTCGGTTGAACTGGATCTGGAAGTGCAGAATATCTTGCAGGAAATTACAGTAGCAGTGAGCTGGAATCAGCTGGAAGCTGCATTGAAAGCCTTTTTCGGTTTGTTTGAGTTTGAGACGGAAGAGGAAGGCGAGGAGACAAGTGTTCTGGTAAAACAGGCGAAAAAGCTGATCCGCAAATATTATGATCAGGGGATTACACTGGAGGAGATTGCGAATAAGCTTTATGTATCGGAAGAATATTTAAGCGCACAGTTTAAAAAAGAAACCGGAAGTACTTTTACCGAGACAATCCGCAAATACAGGATAGAGAAGGTAAAGGAGCTGCTTTTAAATACACATTTGAAACTGAATCAGATTGCGGAGCTTGCCGGATATTCAGATCCGAAATATATGAGTAAGGTATTTAAAGAGGAAGTTGGGATGCTTCCAAATGACTTCAGAAAATCGGTTCATTAAAAAAATCTCCCTTTTTAAGATATTTCACCCTGTTTCTTTTGACAGAATGTGATAACCTCGTAAGAGTGAAACATGGAAGGCATCATAGGAAGACATCAGTATAGATAGAAGAGGAGTATTTATGATGAGCGAAATGTTAGTTAGCTTTAAAAACCCCGAGGAAATTCTAAATTTTGTAAATACAGTGGCAAAGTATCCATATGATATGGATATGAAGAGAGGAAGATTTGTGGTAGATGCAAAATCTATTTTAGGAATCATGAATCTCGGGCTGAACAACGTGATATCACTGCAGGTTTACGGTGATCATTGCGAAGAACTGAAAAAGGAAATCTCCCGTTACGCTGCCTAGCGGCAGCCCTCCTAAATATGATGTTAGATGAAAATCTGACTCCAAATTCCCCAAACTAAGCAAACCTAAGGGAGAGAATTCCAAAGGCCGATGTACGAAAGTGCATTGGCCTTTTCAGTATACAAAGAAATAGAAAATAGAAGAAATGAGGATAGAGAAATATTTTTCAACACTTTTGTCCGGTTATCCGTCTTATAAGTGAAAGGCAAAAGAAAGGATCGCAAGGTATGATAGAGGAACTGTATAAGAAATATTATGAGGAATTGATCAATTGGTGCCATAGTATGACAGGAAACCTGTATACCGCGGAGGAACTGGTGCATGAAGCTTTCTTGCGCGCAATGCTTCATGAGGATACCTTATCCACGCTGAAAGAACAGCAAAGTCGCTCATGGTTATATCGAACTGTTAAAAATTTATATGTAGATCGTCTCAGACATGGCAAGAAGGAAATCATCTTGGATGAGTTTTCGCAGCCACAAATAGATTCTGAAGAACTGGTTCGATTAGAATGGGAGAAGCTGCTGGAAACTTTACCGGATCTGGAAGGAGTAATTTTTTCGTTACGTTACTTGGAAGGGTATAATTCCAAACAAATTGGAGATATCCTTTTGCTTTCACCAGGAACGGTCCGATCCAAACTTTCTTCTGCACGTCAACATTTAAAAAGAATTTTAGGAGGGAACAAATATGTTTGATAAGAAAAACTATGTATTAAATTGTGATATCTGTGATGCCAGAAAAATGAAAGAAGAAGATTACAACAACTATAAAAACATGATAATCAATGCAGATATTGTTATCGTCAGTACTTCCAGTAAAAGTATTTTAAATCGTCTTCCTGTCACGATAAATCAAGATTATACAATAGAAATTGCAGATGATGTTGAGACAGAGTTAAAAGTAATCAATGGATCGTATGAAATAACAGATTCTATGGTTGTTCAGGAACATACATTGTTAATCGTAAATGGAGCCCTCAATATACATTCAGGTACAAAAGAAATTTTAGAGAAATATGAGAAAATTCATGTGAACGGTTCTGTTCGATGTGCGGAAAGTATTTCGGGTTATCTGACAAAATTATCCGCAAGTAATTCCGTTTCGATCTATCCGGATGACTGTATGATATTAAATGACACATTCATTGTAGATAAATATTTCCCTTTGAGAGCAAAAGAAGACAACAAATATTATGTAAAAGACAAAGTAATTATTCAGGATAAATCGGTAGATATGCAAAAGCTAGTCGAAAAAAATGTCCGGTTTGTTACAGAACAGTTGATCATTCCGGAAGAAATGGTGGAATCGTGTATCGAGCTATTTGATGCAAAAGTGAATTTTGTAGTCATCCCTGCAGGAATGGCACTTCATTATGGAGATGCAGTTTTAAATGAAGAATTACTGAAGAAAGAGGGAGACAGCATTTATGTGTACGGAAATCTAAAAGTACCGGAAGATGTCAAATTAGATACATTAGATGAGTTGATTTCAAAACTCATGGTAAAGGAAACGGTAGTTTTGATGAAAAATCAAGAAGCGTCATTTAAAAAGTTAAATGTGGACTATCAGAGACTTGAATTTGAATGGGAGGGCAGAATCATTGAAAATAAGCCTAATATTAGCATAGATAAAATGTTGCTTGAAAATTCTTCAGATCAAGTTCTTGTAAGAAATATAGCCACTGTAAAGATTGCACAAGATGTAACGCCGGAATTGATATTAAATTACCTCAGGATTCAAAACTGCGCACAGGTATTGTGTAATGAAGAACAGAAAAGTGTGATTGTAGCCATTTCGCAAAATGTAGCGCAAATTGGAGAAGCTGATGGAGAAGAGCTGCCTGGTAAGAATATCGGAATTCAGGATCTGCTCTTTGCGAAAGTGATCAATGCAGACAGCTATATCCTTTGATCAGACAGATTAGAATTAGAGTATTTGAAAGTAAAACTGGTGAAACTACAAGAAAAGAAACTTGTAAATTCAGAAGTGCTACATTATAATAAAAATACTAGGATAAACATTAGGAGGAAACATTTGTGAAAAACGAATTAGTAATCGTACTCGATTTTGGCGGACAGTACAATCAGCTGGTTGCAAGACGCGTTCGAGAATGCAATGTATATTGTGAGATTTATTCTTACAAAACAGACCTTCAGAAGATCAAGGATATGAATCCAAAAGGAATCATTCTGACAGGTGGTCCGAACAGTTGCTATGAGGCAGACTCCCCGACCTATACAAAAGAATTGTTTGAACTTGGAATCCCTGTATTGGGACTGTGTTATGGAGCCCAGCTGATGATGCATGTACTTGGTGGTGAAGTAAAACGTGCAGATGTCAGAGAATATGGAAAAACTGAGGTGTTGATCGATAAAGCCTCTTCAAAAGTATTTGAAGGCGTGTCAGCATCTACAATCTGCTGGATGAGTCATTTTGATTATATTGCGCAGATCGCACCGGGATTTGAGATTACAGCACATACGGCAGACTGTCCGGTAGCAGCCGCAGAGAATGCAGAAAAACAGCTGTATGCGATCCAGTTCCATCCGGAAGTACTTCATACAGTACAGGGAAAAGAGATGCTCAGCAATTTCGTGAGAAATGTGTGCGGATGTGCCGGCGACTGGAAGATGGATGAGTTTGTAGAAAACTCAATCAAAGAGATTCGTGCAAAAGTAGGCGACGGAAAAGTATTGTGTGCACTTTCCGGCGGTGTGGATTCTTCCGTGGCAGCAGTTATGCTTTCCAAGGCAATCGGAAACCAGCTTACCTGTGTATTCGTAGACCATGGACTTCTTCGTAAAAACGAAGGAGATGAGGTAGAAGCAATCTTCGGACCGGAAGGTGACTATGACCTGAACTTTATCCGGGTGAACGCACAGCAGAGATTTTATGAGAAACTTGCAGGAGTGACAGAGCCGGAGCAGAAGAGAAAAATCATCGGAGAAGAATTCATCCGTGTATTCGAGGAAGAAGCGAAAAAGATTGGAACGGTTGATTTCCTGGTACAGGGAACCATTTATCCGGACGTAGTAGAAAGTGGTCTCGGCGGTGAATCCGCAGTGATTAAGTCTCACCATAACGTAGGAGGACTCCCGGATTACGTAGATTTCAAAGAAATTATTGAGCCGCTTCGTGATTTGTTCAAGGATGAAGTAAGAAAAGCAGGTCTGGAGCTCGGACTTCCGGAGCGTCTGGTGTTCAGACAGCCGTTCCCGGGACCGGGACTTGGAATCCGTATTATCGGAGAAGTAACAGAAGAAAAAGTAAAAATCGTTCAGGATGCAGATGCTATTTACCGTGAAGAGATGGACGCAGCAGGCATGAACAAGACAGTCGGACAGTATTTTGCTGCATTGACAAACATGAGAAGCGTTGGAGTTATGGGGGATGAAAGAACCTATGATTACGCAGTTGCACTTCGCGCAGTCAATACGATTGACTTTATGACAGCAGAGTCAGCAGAGATTCCATGGGAAGTACTGCATAAAGTGACAAGCAGAATTGTCAATGAAGTAAATCATGTGAATCGCGTAGTGTATGATCTGACGGGAAAACCACCTGGAACGATTGAGTTTGAATAAATCGAGTTGCTTAAAAAAGCCAGTGTTTATGCGGGTTTCAGCGATTTCGATTAGTCTTTTGATAACAAATTGATAACAGTCATAGCAAGTGCCATTATTCTTGTTATCCAGTGGTTTATGGGTAACGGAACAATTAACAGGTGGCTTGCAGACTAAAGTTCGGAGCTTGGCTCTGAACAAATTCCATATTATAAACTAAGCCCTTAGCTGTGGTTAATAACCATAGTTAAGGGCTTTTTTGTCGTTGCCAAAGCATCTGTAGGGAGCTGCCAGTGGCAGGTCCTGTAGGTGCTTATTTATCTTTCAAGTGGTCTTTGAATGCTTCCACGAGAGCGTCACTTAATTCCTGTGATGGAACTTTTGCCCAACGCTGTGTGGTGTCGAACTCTGGATAATGGTAACGCCAGTTATCGTATTCTTCTCTGTTGATTTCTTCGGAAGATAGCTTGTCTGCCTGTTCTTTCCAAGCATACAGCATTTTGAGGAGTTCATATGCTTCTCTGCCTTTGTCCTTGTTGACCTTTAAGCATACCTCTCCGTCTGCTTCACTGACAGTAAGACCGTAAATATCTTCAAGGGTAAACAGAGTGTGCATAAGACCGATATAGCTGTCTATGTCAGGAACATCAAGAGCCTGTGGAGAAACATCAAGCACCTGTGCCAATGCATTTGTAAGGTCTGCTTTCGGTTTGCGTGTACCAGTTTCGTACTGTGCCAAACGCACATCAGCACTCTTTTCTGGAAAACCGATTGCTGTACCGAGATACTTTTGTGTCATACCACGCATTAGTCTGAAAAAATGTATTCTTTCGCTGATAGCCATAATGATACGCTCCTTTTATATTTAGTGAAATAAGTATAGCAGAAATGTTTAGTGGAAGTCAAGAAAAACCGAAACAAAAATGTTTAATATTTTCTTTGCAACCACTTGACAATAGCAAATATGTTTAGTAAAATAAATTACGAATTAAACAAATATGCTTAATGCGACAACTGAATGACCGTCCGAAAAGCCAAACCGCCAAGACCTCGTCGGAGCAAGTTCCGTATCGTTCGCTTGTGTGCAAGCACAAAAGCTCATTCGCTGCACTGCTCCTCCTCTTCCCCAAAAGTCTCCGACTTTTCGGGAACCCCTATACGAGCGAGCGCCTGATGTACTGCGGTGCATTGGGACAGCACAGCGCCTGCCGACAAGCAGGAGTGCCTGTTGGAACTTTAACACGGAGAAAGCGGCAAGCAAAAAATTATTTTAAGAAAGGAAGAAAAAGGATATGGAAAACAGATTTATCCGAGCCGAAGATGTGGCTCAGGAACTAAACGTATCAAAACCTTATGCATATAAACTCATCAGACAATTAAATGAGGAATTGAAAGCAAAGGGCTTTATTACGATTGCAGGGCGTGTAAATCGCCAGTATTTTTACGAAAGGCTCTACGGAGCAGGAAAGGGGGAAATGTAAATGCCGGTATTTAAGAATGAAGATAACGGTACTTGGTATGTGATGGCAAGGTATGTGAACTGGAAAGGGGAACGCAAGCAGAAATGCAAGCGTGGCTTTGCTACCAAACGAGAAGCACAGGAATGGGAAAGAATGTTCAAATTGCAGACTTCTTCAGACCTTGATATGAGTTTTGAAGCCTTTACGGAGCTTTATATCAATGATGTGAAGAACCGTTTGAAGGAAAACACGTGGCTTACCAAAGAGCATATCATACGCACAAAGATACTTCCGTATTTCGGGAAACTGAAAATCAGCGAGATTTCCACAAAGGAGATTATTACTTGGCAGAATGAAATGCTTGCCTATCGTGATGAGAAGAAAAAGCCTTATTCACAGACGTATCTGAAAACGCTGCACAATCAGTTGTCCGCCATTTTCAATCACGCTGTCCGCTACTATGAACTGCGTTCCAATCCTGCGGCAAAGGTGGGAAATATGGGACGTGAGGAACACAAGGAAATGCTGTTCTGGACAAAGGAAGAATACAAGAAATTCTCTTTTGAGATGATGGACAAGCCTGTTTCCTTTTATGCGTTTGAAATGCTTTACTGGTGCGGTATCCGAGAGGGCGAGCTGTTAGCTTTGACTCCGGCAGATTTCAACTTTGATAAGGAAACAGTCACAATCAATAAATCCTATCAGCGTTTGAAAGGGCAGGATGTGATTACTTCTCCGAAAACGAAAAAGAGCAACCGCACGATTAAAATGCCGAAGTTTCTGTGTGAGGAAATGAAAGAATATCTCGGTATGCTTTACGGATTGAAGAAGAAAGACCGTATCTTTACGGTGACGAAAAGCTATCTTCATCACGAGATGGACAGAGGGGCAAAGGCGGCAGGCGTGAAGCGTATCCGCATTCACGATCTCCGTCACAGCCACATTTCACTCTTGATTGATATGGGCTTTTCTGCGGTGGCGATTGCTGACCGAGTTGGTCACGAAAGTATTGATATTACTTATCAGTACGCACACCTCTTTCCGTCAAAGCAGATTGAGATGGCAGAAAAATTAGATGATTTAGGGAAAGGAGATTTTGAAAATGTCAGCTAAGAACAGAGATAACAAAAATCGTTGGAGGAATATCACAGTAGGGTTTCGAGTATCGCCCGAAGAAAACGAACTCATTAACAGAGCTGTAGCTCTATCAGGATTGCCAAAACAGGAGTATTGTTACCGCCGTTGCTTAAATCAGGATGTGGTGGTACAGGGCAATCCGAGAGTGTATAAGGCGTTGAAAACGGAATTTGCCACAGTCCTTGCGGAACTGAAAAGGATTGAAGCAGGAAAAGGTGTGGATGATGAACTGCTGAGTGTAATAGAACTGATTTCCATTATTCTCGGCGGTTTGAAAGGAGAGGATGCGAATGGAGAATAAAAAAGAAATGACTATTCCAAATGTATCTGCGGCAACAGATGCGGAACAGTCACTTTCCAAATGTACTGACAATAGTATAGTCAATCAGGATACGGATTTCAAGGGGTACGAGCAATCTTTTGAAGAAATGCAAAGGGAAATACTCAGACAGTTAGACCCTTCCTATCTGAAAACAGTATCAATGACAACGCTGTATGATACGGTGTTTGAGGTTCAGACACCACTTATCGACGGTCTGCTCCAAAGGGGAACTTACCTTTTCGTAGGTTCCCCGAAAGTGGGAAAGAGCTTTATGATGGCACAGCTTGCCTATCATATCAGCACAGGCACACCGCTTTGGGAGTATAAGGTGCGTAAGGCAACGGTGCTTTATTTTGCCCTTGAAGATGATTACCCACGTTTGCAGAAGCGATTGTTTCAGATGTTCGGTGCAAAGGAGACAGGCAATCTGTATTTCGCAACGGAATGTAAAACGGTCAATGGCGGACTGGAAGAACAGATAAGAGGGTTTATGAGGGAACACCCAGACACAGGCTTGATTATCATAGACACCTTAAAGCGTGTGCGTGAAGCAGGCGGAGCAGATTACAGCTACGCAAGTGATTATGATGTTGTGGCAAGGCTGAAAGCGTTGGCAGACAGTTACAAGGTTTCAATGCTTATTGTTCATCATACACGCAAACAAAAATCGGAAGATATATTCGATATGATTTCAGGCACGAATGGTCTGATGGGTGCGGCAGACGGTGCATTTGTTCTCAGTAAGGACAAGCGTACTTCCAACAATGCCACACTTGATGTTGCTGGCAGAGACCAGCAGGATATGAAAATCCATCTTGTAAGGGACAGCGAGCGATTGGTGTGGAACTTTGCAAAATCGGAAACGGAGATGTGGAAAGAACCGCCCGAACCTCTGCTTGAGAAGATAGCGGATACGCTCTTTTCGGAAAGTGACAGATGGGAAGGAACTGCTTCGGAACTTTGCGAAAGGCTTGCGGTGGATATAAAGCCGAATGTACTTTCTTTAAGGCTCAGTATCAACGCAAGCAGGCTGTTTCGTGATTACGGTATCCGTTATCAGAACAGCCGCACACACGACGGAAGAAAGGTTTCACTTTGGAAAGAAACCGAGCAGACGGCGTGACAAACGGTGTCAAAGGTGTCAATGTTTTTGAGAGCAGCACGCTGTGAAAAACATTGTCACCATCGTCACACTTTGACACCGGATAAAGTTTAGGGGAGTGTGCAGAGAGTGCCTTTTCAAAGGCGGCTCTTTGGTCTCGCCTGCTGGCTCGGTCGGTTCGCAGGCGTGTGTGCCACCGGCACACGCTCACCCCTCGGAGAGCCTTCGGAGAACGCAAAACCTGTTTACAGGTCGCATTTTTGATGGGTGTACCCGTCAAAAGTGCTTTTGCGTTACTTTTGACAAAAGTAACAAAACCTGAGAATGTTGAAATTTACAGATGGGAGATGAAAAAATGCAGAGAACGATAAGTGCAATGGTCGGTAAAGGCTCGGTCAATCACAATAGCCGAAAGTTCCGAGCAGAAAATGTAGACGGAACTCGTACTCATCTCAATATCGACTACTGCAATGAAAATATAAAGACAGTTTATCACGAATTGTTTGATGAAGCATTGGAAAGATACAATGCCAAGCAGATAAGGTCAGACCGAAAGATAAAAGATTATTATGAAAAAATCCGAAGTTCCAAGCAGGAAAAACCGTTCCACGAAATCATTTTACAGGTGGGCGGTAAGGGAAATATGAACGCCGATACGGAAAACGGAGAACTGGCAAAGCAGATTTTAGATGAATACTATCAGGGTTTTCAGGAGCGAAATCCACAGCTTCGGGTGTTCTCGGCTCATCTGCATATGGATGAAGCTACACCACATCTGCACATAGATTTTGTACCTTTTACCACAGGCAGCAAGCGTGGACTTGATACAAGAGTGTCACTAAAGCAGGCTCTTGCAACGCAAGGTTTTAAGGGCGGCAGTCGTGGCGATACGGAGTGGTCGCAATGGATACAGTCCGAAAAAGAACAGCTTGCGGCGGTGATGGAACGTTATGGGATTGAGTGGGAACATTTAGGCACACACGAAAAACATCTTTCTGTTTTGGATTATAAAAAGCAGGAAAGAGAAAAAGAAGTGGCGGCATTAGGTGCGAAAATCGAGCAGAAACAGATTGAATTTGATGTGTTGTCGGAACGAGTATTGAACTATGATAAGGCAAAAGACGAGCTGTCAAATCTTGAAATAGAGCTTGATACTGCACCGAAATATCAGTTGCCAGAACCAGAGAAATTTATGACTGCAAAGGCATATAAAACCAAAATGGCAGAGCCGGTTGTAAGGAAATTGAAGCAACTTGTCAAAACGGTGCTTGCCCGCTGCTTTGAGGGGTGGGACAACTATCATAGGCTGAATACAGCGAATGCACAGTTATACCGCACCAATCAGCGTTTGGAGAAAGTCAATGAAAGATTGACCGAAGAAAACAAAATCCTAAAAGCAGAAAATAAAGATTACAGCCTGCTCCGTAAGGTTTTTGGTCGCAAACAGATAGATGATTTGTTGGAGCAGGCAAGAACAGTTAAAGGTCGCAAGCGTGATAATACACGATCACGATAGACAAAAATCACAGGAGGAAAAGGAAAATGACAAAGACAATTTTTGAAGAAATGGGCGGAACTTATAGACAGGTGGGTGATTATTTATTGCCGAACATCACAGTACCAGCCGAAGAAGAAATAGAGCCGATTGGTTTATGGGGGAAACGACATGCAAGGCATTTAAAGGAACACTATAAAGTGTTATATATGAACCTGCTGACAAGCGGAAAGCTGCATAGTTATCTTGCAGAAGTCGATAAGCAAGCAGAGGATATGTTTCTTCGACTGGTAAAGGAATATGCCGACAGACAAGATGTGACGGAACAATTAAAGAAAGATAATCCCTACGAATGGATTGGAAGAATGAATAATATTCAGGCTTGTGTGAGGGAAGTTGTAGGAACGGAGTTGATTTACACATAAGCGTTTTACGGTATGGTGCTCCTGCGTTTGCTGGAGTGCTGTGGTTGTGGTTGTAAAGAGGTTGTGAAAGATTGAATTTCGTAATGGTTGGATGTATAATTAGGAAGTGAAAATTTTAATTTGCACTTCCATAAGGTGAAATGTATTGACACAAAAAATACAGTATGATAGTATTGCCATTAGAAGAAAGAAAGGCACATTTTGTGTAAGGTGAGGAAATGATTAATAGATAATTTGATTTAAGTAAGACACATATAGTTATTGAGCCTGTAGAGAATAGGTTTGTTTTGTGTACGCTTAAGTTGGATTATCGCAAGAGGCATTTCCTTTGTTTTCCTTTTGGAAAAGAAATAAGGGGCTATTTAGCGAGTCTATTTTTGCGTATGCAAAAAAGACTCGTTTTTGTGTGTTCAAAATAATAATTGGCTCAGACTTCGAAAAGGAGAAACTTTAATGTTGCAGATAAAAAAATTAAATTTAACACATAAAAAAGACCTGAGAATAATTCTTAATGATTTCAACCTTGTGCTAAATGATGGAGATAAGGCAGTTATTATTGGAGAAGAGGGAAATGGGAAATCGACATTAATGAAGTGGATATACAATCCGTCGCTTGTAGAAAACTATATAGAAGCAGATGGGGAAAGGATAATGGGACACGAACGTCTTGGTTATCTTCCGCAGGAGATGCTCGATGAAGATAAGGAAAAAACAATATACGAATATTTTTCTGAAGAGGAAATATTCTGGGAGAAAACGCCTAAAGAATTGTCTGTTATTGCGGGAAAATTTGGAATGAAAAATGATTTTTTCTACAGTAACCAGACAATGGGTAGTCTTTCAGGAGGCGAAAAAGTCAAGACACAACTTATGAGGCTTTTCATTCGCGATGTTTCTGTGCTGTTGTTGGACGAACCTTCCAATGACATCGACATTGCGACGCTTACATTACTGGAAAAAATCATAAATGACTGGAAGCACATTGTGCTTTTTATTTCACACGATGAAACGCTGATAGAGCGTACTGCCAACATGGTGATACATATCGAGCAGATTATACGAAAAACAAAGGCGAGATATACCGTGGCAAAGCTTCCCTATAGACGCTATGTGGAAGAACGGCTTCATAAATTTGAAATCCAAAAACAGCGGGCACTGAGTGACCGTAGGGAGAAAAAGATTCGCGATGAAAAATATCAAAGAGTTATGCAGAGTGTACAAGGTGCATTAAGAAGTTGTACCAGACAAGCACCGTCTGTTGCCAAAAACTTAAAGGACAAAATGCATACGGTTAAGGCAATGGAACGAAGATTTGAAAAAGAAGATGAAAATATGACTCAGATGCCGGAACAGGAAGAAGCAATCTTTGTCAAATTAGGGGATGAAAACTCACACATTCCCGCAGGAAAAACGGTCATAGAATATGAACTTTCAAAGCTTGTGACTCCGGATGGCAAAAGAATTTTAGCAGAAGGAATTCATTTAAAAATAAAAGGTTCAGAAAAAATCTGTATGATAGGAGCCAACGGGGCAGGAAAAACGACTCTTCTAAAAAAGATAGCGGAAGAACTCCTAAATCGGAATGACATTAAAGCAGAATATATGCCTCAAACTTATGAAGACCTGCTGGATTTGGATGTTACACCGGTTGATTACCTTGATAAAACAGGAGATAAAGAAGAGCGTACAAGAATTAGAACATACCTTGGTTCACTTAAATACACACCAGATGAAATGGAGCATCCGATTCGGGAGTTATCAGGCGGACAAAAGGCGAAAGTGCTTCTCTTGAGGATGAGCTTAAGTGGTGCAAATGTTCTTATTCTGGATGAACCGACAAGAAATTTTTCACCATTGTCCGGTCCGGTAATAAGAAAAATGCTCCGAGAATTTCCGGGGGCTGTCATTAGCATTTCTCACGATAGAAAGTATATTGAAGAGGTGTGCGATAAAATATATCAGCTAAATCCTAATGGATTACAGCTAATTGGTGATTGATAACAAAAAGGATGAAAGACTGACAAATTTCAGGCTTTTAGTGAGTTGGAAAGCATACAAAGATTTGAATTTGGAGGATAGATTATGGTACGTACAGAAGATGCATGTGAAATTATAAAATATGCTTTGCAAAACGAAATTAAAGTATATTTAGATGGCGGATGGGGTGTTGATGCACTTCTTAAAAGAGAATCAAGAATACACAATGATATTGATTTGTTTGTTGAACTGAAACATTATCATGATTATATTTATGTGATTAAGCAGCATGGATTTGAGGAAGTAAATACTGATTATACAACGGATGGTCATACTGTCTGGAAAGATGATAAACAAAGAATCATTGATTTACATTGTTTTGAATTTACAGATGACGGAATTGTTTATGAGGGAGATATATTTCCATCAAAAACTTTTTCCGGTATTGGAAAAGTTGGAGATATAACTGTTTCTTGTATTGAACCATTGAGTCAGGTAATGCTTCATTTGGGATATGAACACGATAAAAATGATGTGCATGATGTGATGCTGTTGTGTGAAACATTTCAAATAGCAATACCAGATGAATATAAGGAAAAGTAAAATTTCAGTTTTGTGTTGAATCTCTAAGCAAAATAGCTTATAATTTGACATGCTACATATAGTTATTATCCACAGTTATCGAGTAGGTGTTATCAATGCCGATAACAAAATGATAACATTAGCTCGTATAGGCAGGATAATATGGATATATCAAATAATCAAAAGAACGAGAAACATTACAGAGAATAATTCCTAAACAAAAAGCGTTAGTCTTTGTAGAGTTTGAATAGAAAGAAAGAACCTAGAAACCTTGAAAAATCAAGGGATTCTAGGTTCTTTTTTGGTGATTGAGTACAGTTTGAGTACAAATTTGTTTTAGAATAAGGAGGAGGCATTGCTTAGAATTTTGTTAAATCCCAATATATTCTTTAATTTCATTAACTGTAGGATGAAGAACTCTATTTGTTAATTCTAATTTTTTGACAGAGAGTCCTTGGAAAAGTCCATTGTTTTTATACTTGCAGAGAATTGCATAATCTTCCTTAGTAATATTGGTCTCACCATGCATGGATTGATTTCTGAATTGATAGAGGTCATCTAGTGCTTCATGTAATTTATAAGGAAGATGATCGATAGTGATTCCCTTTTTACGTACTCTGTTTTTCATATCATACCAATTTAGGTGTTCATTTGGATTAGGATTAAATCCAGCAAGGACAATAATTTCATTTACTTCACGTTCAATAATGGAAAGATACTGTTTCATTAAAATACTTGGTGCAATAGTAAAGCGTTCATCCTTTAAGTAATATCCTTCTTCAATAACATCAGCGGAGACTAGTGTATTGGCATATTGATATATAGTTAAACATTTCTGGCTGTTATTGCCGTTTTATGGTACAATAAAAGAAACGGCGGTGATATCCTATGGCAAGACCAAAAAAGTACAAAATCAAACTTACGGATGATGAATTAAAAGAATTAAAATCTGTCATCCGAAAAAATAAAACATCCAAAACAATCCGATGCAGATGCCAGATTATTATTGACCTGGATGAGTCCCACGGAAAAGTATTGACTCATGAGCAGTCTGCAAAATCAAATGGTGTATGTCTGGCAACAGTAACCAATACTGTGAAAAAATATTTTGAGGGTGGTATTGATGCAGTAACTGAGTTTAAGCGTAGTGTTAATTCTGATAATGCAAGGCGTGTGCTCGATGGACGTGCTGAAGCCCGCATCATTGAACTTGCCTGTGGTCCGGTGCCGGAAGGACATTCAAGGTGGACCATCCGGCTGCTGGAAGAGAAATCAAAAATTGTTCTTGATACTCCGGTCAGCCGTGAGGCAATCCGAAGAGCCTTAAAAAAAACAAACTTCGACCTCACAAAAACGACTACTGGTGCATCCCCAAAAAAGATGATGCCGAATTTATAGCATGTATGGAAGATGTCCTTGATGTATATGAACTCCCATACAATCCTGAAAGACCAGTTGTATGCATGGACGAAAAGCCTTACCAGTTACTGGGCGATGCAAGGAAACCACTGCCCATGCGTCCGGGTGACAATCAGAAAACAGATTCGGAATATGTCAGGAATGGTACCTGCAGCATATTTGCTTTTGTCGAACCGCTTGGAGGCACTCATCATGTCAGCGTGCGAGAACAACGTACTGCCTTTGACTGGGCAGAAGAGATAAAATATCTCGTTGATGTCATGTATCCTGATGCAGAAAAAGTAATTCTTGTTATGGATAACCTTAACACCCATAAAACGGCGTCCTTGTATAAAAGGTATCCAGCAGATGAGGCAAGACGAATTATCAAGCGTTTGGAAATTCACTATACACCCAAACATGGAAGCTGGCTTGACATCGCAGAAATAGAACTGAATGTAATGACCAGACAGTGTTTGTCACGAAGGATTGAAAACATTGCAAAACTTCGTGGAGAGTTAGCTGCGTGGGAAGTCGAGCGTAATACAGTCGCAGCAAAAGTTAATTGGCAGTTCCGAACTGCCGATGCAAGAGTGAAGTTGAGTTCATTGTATCCTAGGTTTACAACAGCTTCCGAATAGGAAGTTGTTATAATGCTAAAAATCAATGTGTCAGTACACTAGATCTAAAATTATTGGTTGTCTTTTAAAGCACGTTTTTCTTTACGAGCAGCCAACCAAGCATTAATTCCCATTTTGGCAATGGTGACTAAGACGATTGCGATAATAGGAGATAAGAAAGCTGATGAGGTGCCCAATATAGGTGCAAGAGCAACAGAAATTGCTCCGACAATATAGTTTTGAGCAGCTCCAGATTCTTTTAATATGGCTAATCTATTTTCACTATATCGTTCATCACCTGAGAAGAATGCTTCTATCTCATCAAGAACTTTTTCGTAGAATATAGAGTGTCCTTTCTGTGCACCAAAAGGAACGTTTGTAGACATAGATGCTGTTAACCAAGCCTGTGCTACTTGCTCATAATCTCCTAATTGACAATATAATTCATTGATTGTTTTCTGCTGATATCCGGGAAGGCATAGCAACCAAGAGTCTGGGTATTCTGTAAAAATTTCTTCTATGGTAGTCATTCTGTCATCTCCTTTATGTATGTGGCTGAAATTGCATGTGTTGTTTGATGTAGAGTTTGAGGATCAATCCCACCTATACTGATTCCACCATGAGTTCCGGCTGGAGCATAAGAGCCAATTAGCATTGCTGCAATAGAACGACTTTCTGGAATAACTATAGGACTACCAGATTGTCCAGGACGTGATTGTATATTCAATACAATGTTCTTTGCCTTTATTCTAGAAGAATCAATCAATATTTTAGCACCTACAGAAGTATTTTGTTGAGTTAATACCATTCTTCCGTGATCACAATGTGGATAACCGAACAAAGAGATGTTTTCACCAACATGAACAGAATCTGTTGATGAAAGTGTGAATGTTGACTGTGTTTTTTGAGGGATTTCTAATAAGCAGACATCATATAAGGGATTGATTTCTTTTATTTTGGCAGGAATACAGTTTACTTGAGTATCGGAAGTATCTTGATAATCCTGAATAGAATTTACCTTATTCATAATGATGACTAGGCCGTTATCGTTATTATCTACGACATGAGCAGCTGTTGCAAGTAATCCCGGTTTGTTAATGAAAAAAGCAGTGCCTAAGAGAGTAATTCCATTTGGCGTAATTCTGCCGACTGGATGTACTACATAGCTAATATCTGTAAAAAACATAATCATTCCTCCATATTTTTATGATTTTTAATTATTGGATTCATTTTTGCGAAAAGCAAGAACTTCATTGCGAAAGCGTTCTGTTTCCAGTTTTGGATAGTGGTAACGCCATTCATCGTATTCATCTTGTGTGATTTCTTCCCTGCGGAGTTTTTCAGCAATACGATTCCAGGAGTAAAAAAGTTCAAACATACTTAGATACGATTTGGAGCTGCGGTCTAATCTCAGGCAGAGTTCACCTTCAATCTCGCCGATTTTAAGTCCGTATACATCTTCCAGAGTAAAGAACGTATGCATGAGTCCTACATAGGTGTCAATATCTGGAACATTTAATGCTTCCGGAGCAACATCAAGTGTTTCTGCAAGGGCATTTAGATAAGCTTCTTTTGGATTTCGTTTGCCTGTTTCATATTGAGCAATTCGGACATCAGCCTGATTTTCGCTGAATCCGATACATTTACCGAGATATTTCTGTGTCATGCCACGGAGATTACGGAAAAAGTGGATACGTTCGCCAATAGCCATATTTTATCATCCTTTCAAAATAAGTTATTTATATTCGTATTTATATAAAAAATCATAACATATTAGTATTGGTGATTCAATAAATTTAATAAAAAAATATAGAAATAGTTCAAAATAAAATAAAAAAAGTTAGTAAATGACTTGAAAGCCTATTGCAATGTATAGTATATGGTGTTATTATAATGATACAATACAAATATGTATAGTATAAATGAAAAACAAAACAAATATATTTCATATAAAGGAGGGTATTTATGCAGAAGATGTTTATGAGAGTAGAAGAAGTGGCGGAGGAATTGGATGTATCTGTTCCATATGCGTATAAGTTGATTCGACAGATGAATGCAGAATTAAAGAAAACAGGATGTGTGACGATTGCAGGAAGAATTGATAGAAAATATTTTTACGAACATTTTTACGGAACAAAATCATACGAAAGGGGGTAAATGGATGCCAGTATACAAAAATGAAAAAAATGGAACATGGTATGTAATGGCTCGTTATGTGGATTGGCGTGGCGAGCGTAAACAAAAATGCCAGAGAGGTTTCGCAACGAAAAAAGAAGCACAGGAGTGGGAACGACAGTTCCAGCTTCAGAAAAAAGCTGATATTGATATGACATTGGAGAGTTTTTGCAAATTATATGAAAAGGATGTACGACCGCGACTGAAACTGAATACTTGGCTGACAAAAGAACATATCATTCAGACAAAGATTCTTCCCTATCTTGGAAACAGAAAGCTTTCCGAGATTAAAGCAAAAGATGTCATTGACTGGCAGAATGAAATCAGAACCTTGAAAACACCGGGAGGAAAGACACTTTCTCCCACATATTTGAGGACAATTCATGCACAGTTGAGTTCTATTTTCAATCATGCAAATCGGTATTATGACCTGAATATCAATCCTGCAAAAAAGGCAGGAACGATGGGAATGGAAGAAAGTAAAGAAATGCTGTTTTGGACGAAAGAAGAATATCTTCAGTTTGCAGAAGCTATGATGGACAAACCGCTGTCCTATTATGCATTCGAAATGCTGTACTGGTGCGGTATCAGGGAAGGCGAACTTTTAGCACTGACTCCGGCAGATTTTGATTTTGAAGCAGAGACTGTACGGATTAATAAATCCTATCAACGTCTGAAAGGGGAAGATGTGATTACATCTCCGAAAACACGGAAAGGTAACAGGACAATTAAGATGCCGAAGTTCCTGTGTGAAGAGATGCAGGATTGTCTGAAAATGTATTACGATTTGAAAGACTGTGACCGACTTTTTCCTGTCAGTAAACATTATTTATTCAGTGAAATGGACAGAGGATGTAAAGCTATGGGTGTGAAAAGAATCAGAATCCATGATCTTAGACATTCGCATGTTTCTCTGCTGATTGATATGGGATTTACAGCATTAGCGATAGGAAACCGTGTTGGACATGAAGCTGAAAAAATCACATATCGTTATGCACATCTTTTCCCGTCGGTGCAGACAGAAATGGCAAACAGACTGGATATGGAACGGGATGCGAAAGGAGGTGGAAATGATGTCAGAGAGAGTAATGGACAGACAGGGGCGTTGGAGAAATAAAACTGTGGCATTTCGGGTGTCACCGGAAGAAGATGAAGTGCTTGAAACAGCAGTAAAGTTATCGGGACTGACAAAACAAGACTACATTATTCGTAGACTTCAGAAACGGGATATTGTAGTGCAGGGAAATCCAAAAGTATACAAAGCATTAAAGGATGAAATGAAGAAGATTCTGACGGAATTACAACGGATTCAAGATGCATCGGAAGTAAATGCTGACTTGATGGAAGTGATTGGTCTTGTTGCAGAAACGATGAGAGGTATGAAAGAAGATTCAGACTGGTCAAATGCCGGCAAAAAAGAAAGCCCGGACAGCGGCAACTGTTAGGGCTTAAGATAACTGGAAAATCCTCTGTTATCTAAAATATTATCAATTCAAGTATAGCAGAGGTTTTCCATAGTGACAATGAAATTTTACGAATGGAGGACAAGAATTTGGAACAGAAGATGGAGCAGAAATTAGAACAAAAAACAGAATTAAAAATGATAAAACTGTCAGAGGTGCAGTCGCAGGAAATTGAATGGCTGTGGTTTCCATTTATCCCATATGGGAAGCTGACAATTATACAAGGGGATCCGGGAGACGGAAAGACAACGTTGGTTCTGAATCTGGCAGCGAAGTTGTCGAAAGGTGAAGGAATGGATGAAAACATGTCTGTTCTGGCACCAATTAACATTATCTATCAGACTGCTGAAGATGGCCTGTGGTCCTATGTCAAGAAAAAGTACAAATTAAATGTAACCAATTTTCTCTGTTCTGAGCGAAGTTTAACTTGCTATTTTTACTGCATTCTCCTCGATGTTTTCAAGATATTGTTCCTCATATTCATTTGGAGACAAATATCCACAATGACTGTGAATGCGTACGGTATTATAAAATGTTTCGATGTATTCAAAAATCAATTTATGTGCATGTGCATAATTAAAGATTTTAAACCGGTTGATCCATTCTCTCTTCAAAAGTGCATGGAAAGATTCTATACAGGCGTTATCCCATGGATATGCTTTCTTTGAATAACTGTGAATCATACCTTTGGTTGCTTTTTGAAATGCTTCCGATACGTACTGGCATCCTCTGTCGCAGTGGAAGATCAACGGTTTTTCAACATTTCTGACACGTTTTGCTTTTTCAACACATTCCACTACATGGGATGCCTCCAGCGTCTCACTCAACACCCAGGAAATGATTTTTCTTGAATACAGATCCATCACACTGGTAAGATACACAAATCCTTCAAATATCCAAATATAAGTGATATCTGAACACCAGACAGCATCTGGATGAGCAGGATTGAATTCCTCGTTGAGGATATTTTTGAGTTTCTGGCTGAAATCAGAGTCTATGGTTGTCTGGATATATGGTTTCACCCAATGGGCTTTGATTCCCATTTGACGCATATAGTTTCCAACTGTTTTTTCGGAAACATATTCCCCGGATTTTCGCAATTCTGCAGTAATTTTAGGAGCACCGTAGTTTTGATGGGATTCCTCGTAGATCTTTTGAATTTTTTCTTTTAAAACTGCACGACGAACAGACGTGTCCGAAGGAACCTGTTTCTTCCATGCATTGTAACCCGAACGTGAAACGCCTAATTTTTTCAGTATTCCGCTGACAGAAACCTGACGTTTCACGGGCAGGGATTTGATTTCTTTCACGTACTCAGAAGTAGCTGTGTAAAGAGCTTTTGTCAGTTTCCCAGAATACCGATTGCTTTTTTTAACACTTCAAGAGCATCCTTCGTATCTCGTAATTCACGCTGCAATCTGGCAATCTCTTTTGCTTCCTCACTTGCATAATTTCCCGAACCACGAGTAGGTATAATGTACGGAAAATATCCATAAAAAAGTTTCTGTTTACTGATTGCACCAGTGAACTTATGCTGGATTATCTGGGATATTTGAACAGCCAGGGATGCGAAGCTTCTACCTGCAACAACCGGCTTGCTGCACTAAGGGCCTATCTGTGGTATGCGTCGGATATGGATATCTCTCTTCAGTCGATAGCGTTATCTGCATCTCATGTACCCTTTTTGAAGGAACCAAAAAAGGTAAAACAGATCATTCAGGATGAGGATATGAAAGCCTTGCTTGCAGCTCCTCCAGATACACAAAAAGGAAAACGTGACAGGATGATCATGATTCTCCTGTATGATACAGCGATTCGTATAGCAGAGCTTCTTGAACTTAAGATATCATCCCTGAAACTTACATCCGTTCCAAGCATTCACATACATGGAAAAGGCGATAAGGAACGTTCCGTATCCATTACAGATGCAACAGTATCTCATTTAAAAAAGTATTTAAGACAGTTTCATCCGGAAATGCTTCCTGATCAGCCCTTATTCTATACGAAAATCAAAGGAAGTATTGCTCCGATGTCCCCTGGAAATGTCTCAAGAATCATCAATAAGTATGCGGATGCGATCAGACCAGAACACCCAAATCTCCCGAAACATCTGCATTGCCATATGTTCCGGCGTACCAGGGAAACTGGTTTATACCGAAACGGTGTTGAACTGGAGATGATATCTGTAATTCTTGGACATTCATCTACTGAAACAACCAGGATTTATGCGACTCCATCCATTGAAATGCTTGGAGAAGCAATGAATACTGCTAATTCTACAATTCCAGACGAGACTCCGGAATGGGAAGAAAATGAGGATGAACTTGCTCGCATCTGTGGGCTGAGATAACTTTTTTATCCTCATCTTTTGTTATAAGAATGCCTAAAATAAAGCTTTTGGTAAAAAGATGAGGATAAAAATTTCATGTTTATAAGCCTGTTACGATATAAATCTCATCGGCGGCTGTGATATCGCCTAACATTCCAACGCCTTCATAATACGAAGAGTCTGAGCCAAAAGCTGTGGATCTGTTCCATTTGGGATAGTTAGAAGAAAACTTCCAACAGACAGCCTCATTGGCTCTGCCACGGAAATGTTGTTTCTTTCCGTAGATGCCGGGATCATATTTAATGGCTGTTCATAGGAAAGCGTGTCGGTGTCATGAAAATCCACTCTGACAACTTCCTGACTTTCCGGAGCGCTATGGTTGCGTCCGGTTGATGCCGGTAAATCCATACAACCTTTTTGGCGTAATCGTTTTACCCAGTTGTAAAAAGTTCCTGGTTTGATGTCATGTTCCACACACCATTGATGATCAGTCAATCCACTTTGACGGCATTCCATGATGAGACGGTATTGTTCTTCGGCAGGTATTCTTTTGCTTCTCATGAGCACACCTCCATAAATCGGATAGAGTAAAATGCTCGCATCTATCATTTCTAGCAAGAGAAGATGAAGTGAAATGCTTGCATTTTCTAATGATTATTATGGAATAATTTTTAGGGCAACACAATCCGTCGAATTATTTTGCGCTTACGGAAAAGGAACGAACCTATCGCGGATTCAACTCTTTTGATTCCCGTGATCTGTCTGTACTGGAAGCCATCAGCAAAGGGGAATACATGACATTCGGGATACAAGGAAAAC
>ENA-OWOI01000011-OWOI01000011.1-gut-metagenome-genome-assembly--contig:-NODE-11-length-94286-cov-6.835578_pt1 | contig 94286 bp, 87 predicted proteins | sample MGYA00248258_ERZ651800 | MGnify/ENA primary metagenome ERZ651800 (study PRJEB26908, sample SAMEA4031704) | gut metagenome | biome: gut; feature: normal infant; material: stool | place: China | collected 2015 ...
ACTCAAGAAATGCTTGCTGATATCGACAAGGAAACTGTTGATTTCATGCCGAACTATGATGAAAGCTTGCAAGAACCTACCGTATTGCCAGCGAAGATCCCAAATCTTCTCATCAATGGTTCTAGCGGTATCGCCGTAGGGATGGCGACAAATATTCCGCCGCACAACCTTAACGAGGTATGTAATGGCCTTACTATGCTCATCGATAACCCAGATGTAACTGTGGACGAATTGATGACGCAAATCAAAGGCCCAGACTTCCCGACTGGGGCGCTCATATTGGGCCGGGAAGGCATTAAAAAAGCGTACTCCACAGGTCGTGGTAGCGTAAAAATGCGTGCTCGTGCAACCATTGAAGAAATGTCCAAGGGCAAGCATAAAATCGTAGTGACTGAAATCCCATACCAAGTTAACAAGGCTCGCGTTATCGAAACCATTGCAAACTTGAGCCGCGACAAGGTTATCGATGGCATCACAGCACTTCGCGATGAATCTGACCGTCAAGGTATGCGCATTGTTATCGAATTGCGCGCTGATGTGCAACCAGATATCGTTCTTAACAAATTATATAAACACACTCAACTTCAAGAATCTTTCGGCGTGATTATGCTAGCCCTCGTGGATGGTCATCCTCGCGTATTGAATTTGAAAGAAGTATTGGGTTACTACTTAGATCATCGCCTCGATGTTATCGTACGTCGTACTCAATTCGAGCTTAACAAAGCCGAAGCGCGTGCTCACATCTTGGAAGGCTTGTTGATCGCTCTCGACCACATCGATGAAGTTATCGCTACAATCCGCAGTTCCCAAACTGACGAAATCGCACGTAACGCATTGATGCAAAAATTCGGGCTTTCAGAAAAACAAGCAGTAGCCATCCTCGACATGCGTCTACGCCGTTTAACAGGCTTGGAACGCGAAAAAATCGAAGAGGAATACAAGGAATTGTTGGCATTGATCGAAGATTTGAAAGCTATCTTGGCTAGCGAAGCGCGTCAACGTCAAATCATCAAAGAAGAACTAGAAGATATGAAGAAGAAATACGGCGACCCTCGTCGTTCTGAAATCACTATCGATACGTCCGACCTTGATGTAGAAGACCTCATCGCTGATGAAGAGATGGTTATTACCTTGACTAAACAAGGTTATATCAAACGCATGAACGCGAACGTATATCGCAACCAACATAAAGGTGGCGCTGGCGTTATCGGCATGAAGACCAAGGAAGACGATTATGTAACGCAAATTATGCATGTTCGTACGCATAATACATTGTTGTTCTTCACGTCCACTGGCCGTACATATCGCCTCAAAGCATACGAAGTGCCAGAAGCAGGTTCCCGTAATTCTCGCGGTACCGCTATGGTTAACGTATTGCCACTTGCTGTAGGCGAATCCGTTACAACTATGATCGACCTTGAACGTATCCATGAAGATGTAAACTTATTCATGGTTACTGAGTTCGGCGTTGTAAAACGTACAGCTATCGAAGAATATCGCAACATCCGTCGTTCTGGTCTCAACGCTATCAACCTCGACGAAGGAGATCGCTTGATTTCCGTTAGCGTAACGACTGGCAATCAAGATATCTTAATCGGCACTAAATTGGGTATCGCTATTCGTTTCAGTGAAAGCGATGTTCGCCTTATGAAACGTGCGGCTCACGGTGTACGCGGTATTAAACTTAATACTGGCGACGTAGTGGTAGGTGCCGGCGTTCTTAATGCTGATGAAAGCGAAGCTCAAGTGTTTACAATCTCCGAAGAAGGTTTCGGTAAACGCAATGATGCGGAAGCTTACACATTGCAAAAACGCGGTGGTAAAGGCTCTAAGAACTTCAAGATTACGAACAAAACAGGCGACGTAGTTGCTGTAGAAGTAGTTCATAATGATGATGAAGTAATGCTTATCTCTGAACAAGGCAAAATCATCCGCTTCAACATGAACGATATTGCTGTGAAGAAGGGCAAAGCTATTTCTGGTGTGAAAACACAAAACCTCGACGAAGGTGATAAAGTAGCTAGTATTGCTGTTATTCCAGGTGCTGAAATCGAAGACGAAGAAGCAGAATAATTTGTATTAATAGTATATGTAAGAAACTATGGGCGGCCATCTTAGATGGTCGTCTCTAGCGTTAAGGAGTTTAGATATGAAAAAATGGTTAGCTGCTATGTTTGCAGCAGGGGTTTTATTCTTAGGCGGCTTTGGTCAAGCTAGCGCTGCTGATTGGTACTATATCGATGCTGACGCAGATGATGCAGCATGGTTCATCGATAATGCATCTGTATACAAAACAGATGATGCGGCTACAGTACTTGTTAAAATTAACAATGTAGAAGGCTTCACATACATCTACACAGTACGCATTGACCGTAAAGAAAAAACATGGACAGAACTTGATACAACAGTATACAGCGCTGCAGGCGTAGCGTTATTGTCCAGTAAAGAAGCACAAAAACCTACAAAAATTGAAGATGATACCATGGGTGCGGAAGTTATGAAGGCCCTATGGGGTAAATAATCCGACAATTTAATAGAAGCTGATATTCGCTCTGTTTATTAGATACTCAGAACGTATTTGGCCCCGAACTATCCTGAAAGCCTCCATAGTGACCGAAGTCGTTTTCAGAACAGTTCGGGGCTTTCTATGTTTTGTTGACCTTACAGCGCGAATATCAGTCATAAAATACGTTATATTATCAAAGCTCATAGGACTCAGCACATCGTTCTTAATAGATTTATATTAATTATGCAGTTTATAGAGTTTTTATTAGTAATATGCAGTTCTAGTGTTATAATGAAGGCGTAGGGAATTTATGGTATGCAGATTGCATAGTTATTTGAATTTTATAGTCAGGAGAGAATAGTTATGAAAAAATGGTTTGCTTGTTTAGCGGTAGCCGGGTTATTATTCAGTGCTGGTGTGGGCGTGTCTCATGCTGAAAGTTGGTATGCTCTTGATACGGATCAATATGGTCGTACTGGCTATATCGACAATGACTCCGTTGATAAAAACGATGCTCGTGCTACATTGCGCTTGAAGATTGTAGATCCAAATGGAGATCACTCCATTTATACTATGACATTCAACCGTGCTGATAAAACAGTACAGCTCATTGATGTTGCTACATATAACCCACAAGGCTATATGATTGGCTCTGAAACATTGGCAAATACAAAAGTACAAATACAAGACGGGAGTAATCTAGATCACGTGTATCACTTGATTTGGTAAATTTCCTCTTCGGTTATGAACGGGTAGACATTTATCTTTAGATATAAAACTATAATTAATCTGAAGACTTTGTCTACCTTTTTATATAGTTATTTTTCTTAGTAACTGTCCAGGGAGAGTCATAATGATTACATCATTAAAAGTTGCGAATTATAAGAATATTGGAGATTCTTTTATTGGATTTGATAATATCGAAAAGTTTAATATTTTAATTGGCCGAAATAATATTGGTAAGTCTATTCTATTATCCGTTTTACATAAATTAAAAAATATATATTTTTATAATGATGGAGTGGAACTATTTGATGATTCAACATTAATAGAATATTCAATTAGAATAAATGATATCCCACGAGAACTTTTTGGATCAGATCGTCCTATAGGCGGGTTTGAGAGTTATCAAGCCTATGGTAAAAGTCTATTAAATAAAACTATTGTCTATGAGTACCATATGATGGACCGGTTAAGTCATATAAAAAAATTAGACGATAGTTTAATCAAGCCATTTGGTACTCAAGCTATTGATAATGATATAAAAAAGATCTTAGAAGATTTAGGTCAGTCCGAGTTAAAATCATTTACAAATAATTTTAATCTAATAAAGCTTAATGCAGATCGCAATTTACTTCCGGAAATGAAGAGTACGAGTCTGAAAGTTGATGCTAATGGGAGTGGAGCTACAAATTTTATAAGGGCATATTTGCATAATAGTAAATATGATTTTAAAGTAGTAGAAAAAGAAATGCTTGAGGCATTAAATAAAATAGTCTTACCTGATGAGCATTTTGATCGTATTATGTGTCAAGAGATTGTTTCTGATGATGAAACAAAATGGGAAATTCATTTAGTAAATGAAAATGGTAGAATACCTTTATCAAGTTCGGGGAGTGGCTTAAGAACTATATTATTAGTGTTGATTAAATTATTTTTAGAAGCAAGTAAATCTCAAAGAAATATATTTATTTTTGAAGAACTTGAAAATAATATACATCCAACTATTCAAAGAAATTTATTTAATTATTTATATGATTGGGCTAATGAAAAAAATGATATTTTTTTCATTACGACACATTCAAATATACCTATTAATATGTTTGGTAATATGCCATCTATTAGTATTACACATTTAAAGAAAGATAGAAGCACTAATGAATTAATAACAGATAATGCATTTTCGTTCTCGAGTAATTGCGATATTTTAAATGATTTAGGTATAAAAGCTAGTGATATTCTTCAGTCTAATGGAATTATTTGGGTTGAGGGTCCATCGGATCGTGTTTATATTAATAAATGGATTGAGTTAGTTTCTGACGGTATTTTAAGAGAAAATACACATTATCAAATTCTTTTTTATGGAGGTAGGCTATTAGCTCATTTAACGGGAAAACCTACATTTGAGGATGAAACTGAATTAATTAAATTATTTTTAGCTAATAGGAATTCTATTTTAGTAATGGATAGTGATAAAAAACAACTTAATGGGCGAATTAATAAAACGAAACAAAGAATAATAAAGGAGTTTACCGATAGTGGTTCGATTGCTTGGGTTACGAAAGGTAAAGAGATAGAGAATTATTTATCTAGACACGTAATAAAAGAAGAGTATGGCATTAATAAACAAATTGGTCAATTTGAATGTATTGGTGAATTTTTGAATAAAGGCAAAAAAAATTCAAAATATGGTGATAAATACACTAGTAATAAATATAATAAATCTATTGATTTAGTTAAACATATGACATTAGAAGATATAAATGTTTTAGATTTGAAGGAAAAGATAGAGCAAATTGTCTTGAAAATCAAGAAGTGGAATTATATACAATAGAAACAATATAATCAATCTCTTCGGGTAATAGATATACTTCTGGCATAGAATATTCTTCTTTTTAAAGTTATTCCCTTATTTTATGGTATAATTTAAGGGAATAATTTTATTTATAAAGGATTAGAACCGAATGGAGGTGTGTGTATGCGTCGTTTTGAGTATGGTCGGATTCAGTCTTTGTCGTGGGATATGGATATTTTAAGCCTTATCGCAGGGATTTATCGGGCGAATGGCAAGGAGGAGGTTTTGCTTTCGCAGAGTCCTGCCATATTAGATTCTCTTGTAGAGTTGGCAAAGGTACAGAGTACAGAGGCGTCGAATGCGATTGAAGGGATTGTGACGACGAGTACGCGCCTTCGGCAGTTGGTAGCTGATAAGACTACGCCTCGAAATCGGGATGAGCAGGAGATTATGGGGTATCGTGATGCCTTAAATGTTATCCATGAAAGTTATGATTCCATATCCTTGTCTCGGAATCATATTTTGCAGTTACACAAGATTTTGTATAATTACCAGTTCAATGCCCGTGGTGGACAGTTAAAGAGTGTACAGAATTATATTAGTGCTACCTATCCCGATGGACGGACCGAGGTGTTATTTACTCCCCTAGCACCCTATGAGACAGCAGAGGCCCTCGATAAGATTTGTGCTGAATATAATCGTGTTGTAGGTAATGGAGAGGTGGAGCCACTCTTAGCCATTCCTATTTTTATACATGATTTCTTATGTATTCACCCATTTAATGATGGGAATGGACGCATGAGCCGTTTGTTAACGACATTATTGTTGTACCGTAGCGGCTTTATGGTAGGTAAATATGTATCGTTAGAGGCTAAGATTGCAAGACATAAGGATATGTATTATGCTGCTTTACGCGAGTCTAGTGATACTTGGTATGATGAAAGTTCCTGCCCTATACCGTTTATTCGCTATTGGTTACAAATGCTGTTAGCCGCGTATCATGACTTTGAGGACCGTAGTTCTATACTGGCAAATAGTGGTTCAGCAATGGATCAGGTGAAAGCAGCTATCGATAGTCATCTAGGGGCTTTTACAAAGCAAGATATTAGAGAATGGTGTCCAAATCTCAGTGATAGTTCCATTGAAGGCGTCATACGTACCCTTGTGAAGGATGGTCATATTCAACGTAAAGGTGGGGGACGGTCTACTTATTATGTGAAGTCTTAATGTTTGGAATAGATATTCTAATAATTGAGCACGTATGTCTTTCATAAAATATTTATTTTCATTGAATATACTAGATTTTATATTCTTGTATTTAATTCGAGAGGTAAAAATATGAAAAAAACATTGGCAGCTGTTTTGGCAGCAGGCGCTTTATTGATTGGTGGTATCGGTAGTGTTGATGCGGCAAATTGGTATACTGTTGGTACAGATAGCAATGGTATCACTTGGTCTATCGATAACGATTCTGTTAAAAAAGATGACAAAAAAGCTACTTTGGACATTAAAGCTATGGACTATGAAGGTTACCACTATATCGTAACTGAAGAGTTCAACCACAAAAAACGCGAAGTAAAAGACGTTAAGGTAACTCTTTATAACCCACAAGGTTATGTTGTGAAAGAAGAACAACCTAACAAGGCTACTCGTAAGGTTGAACAAGGCACTCCTGCATACGCTGTATACACACTTATCTGGGGTGACAAATAATCTGATCCGCAGAGGGTTATGATTCTTTGTGAAAGCTTCACACACGCACGTTCTCATGAGAGGGCGTGCGTTTTTTTATTTAAATTGACGCGCGTTTTTCTTTTGTTTTAATTCCCTAAAAGTTGGTGAATTATTTACCCGTTCGTGGTACAATGGGAATATTATTACGCATTTATGTAATTTCAATCTTATTGAAATATACTCACCTACAATATCATGTAGAATGTCACTCACAATGTTATGGGCAATAGTATGGTATCTAGAGAGGGATGATGGACCATAATTTTGCACTAAAGTGTAACATTTCTACATAGTATAAACTTTCACCATAGCGTATACTAGAGGTAAGATGTGAAAGTACGCCTTGAGCACAGTGCTCCGTAGTTTTGCCGATGTTTCCCAAAAGGTTTGATAGTTTTAGTTTGTTAGAGGAGGTCCTCATGTCTCAATACGAATTTATCGATAAACGTGTGCCGATTGCGCTCGACAATCCATCCATTTATCACGACATTTCCAAGTGTAAAAACTGTACGTTATGCCGTCGTGCTTGTGCGGACGTAATGAGCGTACTCGACTACTACGATCTCGATGCAAACGGCGATGTGCCTGTATGTATCCACTGTGGTCAATGTGCGGCTGCATGTCCATTCGACTCCATGCATGCTAAATCCGAGCTTGAAAAGGTGAAAGCAGCTCTTGCAGATCCTGAAAAAATCGTAGTTATTCAAACAGCTCCAGCTGTTCGCGTAGCTATCGGTGAAGGCTTTGGCTACGAACCAGGTACATTCCTTGAAGGTAAAATGGTTGGTGCTTTGCGCGCACTTGGTGCAGACTATGTAGTAGACACTAACTTCGGTGCTGACTTAACCATCATGGAAGAAGCATCTGAGCTTGTAGAACGTCTTAAAACTGGCGGTCAAATTCCTCAATTTACAAGCTGCTGCCCAGCGTGGGTACGCTTTGCGGAAATCTACTTCCCTGAATTGATTCCTAACTTGTCTTCCACACGTTCTTGTATCGCTATGGAAGCGGCTATGATTAAAACATACTTTGCTGAGAAAAAAGGCATTAATCCTAGCAACATCGTATCTGTATCTGTAAACCCTTGTACTGCTAAAAAAGCAGAAACAAAGCGTGAAGAAGAAAATGCAGCAGCTCGTTATCATAATGACGAATCCCTTGGCATGGATACAGATATTTCCATTACTACACGTGAGTTTATCTGTTGGATCCAAGAGGAAAACCTCGACTTCAATGCGATTGAAGAGTCCCAATTCGATGACTTAATCGGTATGGAAACTGGTGCATCTATCATCTTCGGTAACACTGGCGGTGTTATGGAAGCAGCTATGCGTACAGCGTATAAGCTCATCACAGATAAAGAGCCACCTCCATATGCTTTGACACACCTCGAAGACGTTCGTGGTATGGAAGGCGTTAAAGAGGCCACTGTTCAATTAGGTGATGACGTTACATTGTCCGTTGCGGTAGTGCATGGCGGTAAAAACACACGTGATTTCCTTAATGCGTTGAAAGACAGCGACAAACACTATGACTTCATCGAAGTTATGGCTTGCCCAGGTGGCTGTATTGGTGGCGGCGGTCAACCGCGCACTAAATTGCCTCAAGCAGTTAAAACTAAGGAAGCTCGTATCGGTGGTCTTTACGAAGCCGATGCTAACTACAAATGGGTTGCTTCCTATGAAAACGAAGAAATCCAAACGTTATACAAAGACTTCTTAGGCGAACCATTGGGCCACAAGGCGCACGAATTATTGCATACACACTACACAGACCGCAGCGCGGTTCTAGGTGATCGCAAAGACGTAACACCTGAAACATGCCCAACATCCCCTAAATATAAGGGCTAATAGCATTACAAATTAACTAATTTACTCAGTACGAGTCGTATCGAATGTATTCTGGCGATGAATACATCGATACATTAGTATAGTTAGACTGGTATATGAGTAACTAACTGAACAGAAATAAATCCTACGGGTCATGAGTGACTTGATACTTATGTAGATTTTGACTACTGAGTGTCACCTTACATGCGATTCGTAGGATTTTTATGTATAACCTTCTTATAGTTTTATATATGTTATATGTATGAATTACCTTTTATATTAATTGTTACTATTACTTTATAACTTTATTATGATAAATTGATATAGAAAACTAGCTTTCACATGAGGAAAAGATGAATTATATAGTGTATAATATATAGAAAGGTAACATGTAAGAGAGTATTACAAGGAGTTTTGTGGAGAGATGAACTTGTTTTTACGGCGTGCCCTATGTGGCATGGCCTTGATAGTTGCCGCCATCGGCACTGCGGGATGCCAGCATGAGAGTCAGGCAGAGCAGGAAGAGGTACGAACTGTGTCGTATCGGGCCGTCATGCAATCAGACAAGCCTGTCCCTGAGAAGGTAAATACCTGGCTTGGGGCTATGTCTCAAGAGGACAAGATAGGCCAGCTGATGATGATTAGCCTTCATGGCAGCACGGTAGGACAGTCCCAAAAGGACGTCATCAGGAAATACCGTGTGAGTGGCGTTATGCTAACCAATGAAAATCTAAATAACAAAAACCAAGTGAAAGCTTTTACCAGCGATATCATACAAACGGCCGCAACGGCGAGCATGGTAACACCATACATCGGCATCAATCGGGATAAGGTGTTGCGTTCTAATGAAAGTTTCTTGCGTTTGCCAGAGCCAAATCGTTGGGGCCAATTGCCGATGGAACGGATTATCAATTTAGCGACCCGATCGGCTATTGAAATGCGCGATATGGGCTTTAACCTCGTTATGGGACCGAATGCAAATCTTGGTGTACCAAATGTATCCTATACATCGGACCCTACGTGGGCAGGCCATATGGACCTCGCCATGGCGGAGCGTTACCAAATTAACCAAATGTGGTTTGGCTATAACTACTTCCCAACGGTGAGCCTTGGCGATGCATCCTTTGAGACCGCTAATGATGCGAAAGCATACCTCAATACTACGGATGTAGCTGTATTCAAACGCCTCATTACACAGACGACGGCGAATACGTATATGCTCGTTATGAGCCATGTGCAAATTCCGGCTATCGACAATGCTCACTTGGCCAGCACTTCTAAAGCAATCATTACGGATTGGCTACGACATGAGCTTGGCTATAATGGGGTGGTCATGACAGATCGTGTTGACGTAGGCGCCTTGCAAGCAAACCAAAAGATAGGGGACTTTGCGGTAGCCTCCATCGTGGCGGGCAGTGATATCGTTCTCCTTGATGCGGATACCGTTCACATCGATGAAGTCCATCGAGCATTAACCCAAGCCGTGGCGAACGGAACGATTACGAATGATCGCCTTAATGATGCGGTTAAGCATATTCTACTCATGAAGATGCAAACGCAAATGCAACAATAAGGTTAGGAACGCTCTCGCAGGTATCGTCCATAAACATAACTATTACATATACATATTGATATACATATACATATACATATAAACATATACATATGACGTGCTTATCCTAGATAGGCACGTCTTTTTTTATACTTTCCTCTGTATAGTTATATTGGATTTACAACTGTATAAAATGTAGTAAATATGGGAACTTTCGCAAACGTATGAGTAAAAAGTAAACCATTAAATAAGTATATTTTATGCGTAAAAAAATTAACATAATCAAAAGTCATGTTAATAATATGAAAATAAGTTTAAATTTGTTTTAAATTTATGATATAATAGTCTCCATAGAATGTTGGAGGTGAGAGTATATGAATTTTGTGGGACGTGCTGAAATAATTGAGAGTATCCAGTCCCGTATTGCGATGGGTCAAATGAGTTTGTGTGTTGTGTATGGCCCGCATCGCAGTGGCAAATCCTATGTGGCTTCCCAGCTCGTGCGCCGTCATAAGGCGTTATACTTGGCGGGTCGCATGGCTAATGAAGCAATCCATGTAGCCGATATGAATCGAGCTCTTGAGGCACGTTTTGTTCCTGCTAATGGACAAGACAAATTCGAACCGATCACTAGCTTGCAAGAGGCCTTTGAGGGTCTATTTGAAAGCAGTGTAAAAACGCCTCAGACTGTGGTGATTGATGATTACCCTTCCTTGGTGGAGGCTGTACCTCAGTTCCCTATACACTTGCGCGATTTGTTAGATGCTTATAAAGAAACGAGCCGTTTGAACATCATCTTGATGGCCAATGGGTTAGAACAGCTCGATGGCCGCATCATTGGCGATCGCAGCTTGATTGGTCCTTATGTGTCGGAATATTTCGAGGTGAAACCGTTCTCCTTGGTGGACATGAAATCCTTGGGCCTTCATTATGCGAAGGATGACTTGCGTACCGTGTTCGCCGTAACAGGTGGTTTGCCTGCTTATGTGCAGTACTTTGATAATGGTGAAAGCATCGATACGAATATCATTAATTTGTTCTTCTCTGTATCGGGCGCACTCTTTGAAGAAACGCAGCATATCTTACATCGAGATATGAAAAATATAACAGGTGCTAATGCGATCCTATCTGGCCTTGCTACACTTGAGAGACCATACTATGTGGAGCTGTTGCAAGCTAGCCAAATTAAAAGCGGCACCTTTACATCTCGCTTAAATGACTTGATGGCGATGGGCCTCGTAGGTCGTATCCAAGCGAATAGCCGTGGACCAGCGAAATACGCTGACTACCACTTCACAAATAGCATGTTCCATTTCTGGTACCGCTATGTGTATAAATACTGGGGCGACATCGTTCGTGGCAATGGTGCAGACGTGTACCAAACCTACGTAAAACCACAACTCAAAGACTTTGTGGAAGCCTCCTGTATTGCCATGTAATCAGACAATTTAAAATACGATTACCTGTACAATTACTTGTAACATCAGAATACGTTATTCCTAACGTGTATATTAGTAATCGTAACTTATGTACTATTACCCAATGGTAGTACTAATTCCTCTAAAAAAGACACCATATTCCTCTGTGGTGTCTTTTTTGTATTATTTTCAGCAATTATCTATCTAGGTGTATAGTTATGTCTTTTAATGAATAGAAATTAATATTACATTGTAGCAGAATATGTAGAAATTCTAAGGAATTGCCAATTTGTCAAAATCCCCGTTCCGCGCTATTGTTTAGATAAGCGCTATGCCATGGCAGGAAAGGGGATTTATGTTATACACAAACGAAGAACCGTTAGTACAACGAACCTGTATTAAAACTGCAAGCTTACAATCTGAGGAAATATCTTTAAAGGGAACATCTTCCAAAGAAGTACTTTCTAAGAGACCTTCTTCTAAGGAACTAGAATCTAAAAAGATACTTTCTAAGGAGTCAGAGTACAAGGTGCCAGAGGAGTTGAAATTACAGACCCTCATCTGTGGTCATCAGGTCTTAACGTCCTTATCGGATAAGAGCCTCGTGTCGATTTGTCAAAATCCGAATATGCGGATTCAGACGGTTGGGTACCAGCCTTGGTCCGCTGATGAGCTGCGCCATGATGCGGCTCAAATTGAGCTCTGTCGCAGGTATCGGCCACTCATCTTACACTATACGAATAAGACGGGGAACCGCGAGTTCCGTGAAGACCTAGAGAGTTATTTATGGGCCATCCTATTGGAATCGATTTATAGCTTTGATTTGAAAGGTAGTGTGCCATTTCCTGGCTTTGTAAAAGCAGGTGTTAGATATGGTTACATGCGGTATTGGAAGCGGGAGCGGTTGCGTAATCATCGTGAGATTCATATACCAGACCGCATCACCGATGATGGCGAGGTAGCTGTTGGCATGGATATCTTCTCATCTGGAGAAAATATAGTAGATATGATCATGACGGCCGATGAGGAACAACGCCTGCGGGCTCGCCTTGTATGGGCTCTCGGTAGATTATCTCCAGATCAACAAGACCTATTGCGCCGCGTGTACGGTGATTGTAAAAGCCTCGTATCCGTTAGCGAAGAATTGAACTGTAGTCGCCAAGCTATCCAACGGCGCCATGAACGAGCTCTGCGGAAGCTGCGTAGATACTTGACGACAGATTTTAAGAAACTACGAGTACATTAAGTATGAATGCAATAGGGCTATACATTCATTAGAGTTATACACGTATTAGAGTTATATACATATGAGATTCTTAGAACTCTGAATCGATTAGAATATGTAGTGTAAACATATGACTATTAGTCTATTAGAGTCAAGTTTGTATTAAAATGATATGTGTTAATATAATTTAATTTCTTATTTATATTCTGTTTTTTGTATAATTACGTTAATCGCGATTAACAGATATACATAAAATATGCAATTCTCAATTTAAATGAGAAAATAATGACGCATATAGGTTGATATTACTTTTACAAGATCATAAAGTCTTTAATTTTACATAAATTTCTATAGTTTTGTATATATATTTACAAATTATACAGTGTGATATACAATTAAACCAACAGCAGATTAAAGCATGCGAATCTGCTTTCACAGAACACGTGTTCATTGTATTGTTGAAAGGAATGTTCCTAAGTTGAGGGGAGAGAATTCCTATGATGACATGTAATGAAGTACCAGTAGCGGTGGCCACTTGGCTATCTAAGGGAGAGAATTTGGATTTGATCTATACGAATCCGAAGAATCATATTGTTTGTTTTATTCCTACCTATGAACCTGGCGGCGGTGACAGCACGATGTGCTATTTCGTAGATGGTCGTCAAGAATTGGTACATCTGCCAATTCGTACCATCCTGCGAGAGCTGGCCTTACAAGAAGGGTTGAGGCCGAATTACATCATGACCAGCGACGGTCGGCGCAGCAGCTATACGGCGCCTAAAACCTATGGGCCGCATTTGACCTTTGGTCATATTAAATGTCGGCGCCCTATCGGCAAGGACGTGGTATACGGACTCTTTAACGTGGCGATACCGTATCAATACATCGTCACCGATGGCCCTGATCCAGATACGAGCTACATTCATGTGGGTGACTTTAAACCCATCTTGGTGTACCAAGCCCCACACCATGTGAAACACAAGCTGAACGAAGCCATGCTAGAACACTGTAACTACGTGCGTAAAATGCTGGCCCGCATCAAACTCAGCCAAAACCCACAAGTCGTGGCCGAACTATTTATCGCCTGGAGAGACCTAACGAGATAAAACCTTAGGGGGAGAGACGAACCAGAACGGTAGGGGGAGATGAAGTAATGGAAGGGGAGATAATGTAATAGGGGAGAAAAAGAGAGGAGGAACTATAGGGAGACAATAACATAGGGGAGACATAAATAAAAGGTTATCATTAAGACACTACAAATAACGATTTACTCTCTTACAGAGCTATCTTGTCACGAGATAGCTCTGTTTTCATATATTTTTCATTCCCCTTGAAGCTGTGCTATAATAGACCTAGATTTAACCCTTGAAAAAACAAATCTGCGCCGTTGTGATAATGGCGCGGTTAAACGGTATTATTTTAGCTAGCTAAAGTGCCTTTTAGGGTTAAAATACAATCTCCGCCGTTTTTTAGGTTTTGGAACCAGTAAATATATGCTGTTTCAAAGACCGGGTTAAATTAAATAATCCCCTAATGGGGACGGAAACTTGCCTTCCTTATCGTGTGGAACGGAGTAGTCGCTAAATTGTATTAAATTTATTGATCCCCACTAGGGGGCGGAAACCGATAATGGCCATAGCTAACCGCATAGCTTGCTTTATCGTTAAATTTATTGATCCCCAGATGGGGACGGAAACTCGGCCACTTCTTCCACGGTATACGTTAATTTCATACCGTTTGTTAAATTTATTGATCCCCATTAGGGGACGGAAACTCCTTTGTTTCGTTGTTGCTATCGATGTAGGTATTACTTGCTGTTAAATTAAATAATCCCCTATTAGGGACAGAGAAAACTCATATTGAGTTTTAAAGACAAAAATAACCACTCTTGTATAGGGTGGTTATTTTATGTATGAAATATTTTGCCTTTTGAGTGATTGATGAATTTAAAGTGTTGATCTTCATCTTATTTTTATGATCTAATAGATATAAGAAAATAAATTTTGGTATGGGGAGGCTATCATGGCTGAAATTACGTCCTTAATGAAGGATATTAAGGGGATATTAGATAATAAAAATCAATTTGTTATACCTGACTTTCAACGGAGTTTTGTGTGGACAGCTGAAAATGTAGATACACTTTTTACTGATTTTGATGAAGATACGAATAGCTATACGGATAATCTTGATACGTTGCCTGGGTATTTATTAGGTAATATTGTTTTAATTAGCAATGAGAATAATCCGACCAGATTTGATGTTATCGATGGTCAACAAAGACTTACAACATTAACGCTCATTTTCTGTGCATTAAATAAGTTGTTTATGGATATTGCAGAAGAGACACGACAAAATTTAGGTGCCAATGCAGATATGTGGATAGGGCATACATTTAGCTTTAAAGAGTATTTTAGAATACTAGATAATAATTTACAGTTTGTGGATTATAAGATTCTTCATACTCAGGATTTAGATTTTAAAGAGACTTATAAAAGTATCATCAAACAAGGTGCTTTAGTGAGTGATGAGGATAATACCAGTGCTAATAACTTAGAGGCTGTTTATGAATCTATTCTTCAGCATTTAAAAAGTATTTATGATGATGAGCCTCAGAAATTATTGTATTTCTTGCAGTACTTAACAACTAAAGTTAAGTTAATTGAAACTACAGCGCCATCGATTGAACGAGCTTTCCAATTATTCGAGATTTTAAACAATCGTGGTCAGTCATTAGAGCCATTAGATCTTTTAAAAAATCACTTATTGAAGAATCTTACCTCCGCACCTGGCATTACACAGAATCAAATTAAGGACTTCTCTGATAGTTGGAGTCAGTTTTTGAAAAATCTGAAAGATACAGGTAAATCAAGAGCAATTGAAACATCTACTTTCATTAAACATTTTATTATTGGCACAGAAGCTATTAATATAAAGAAGAAGGATATATTTAAGCATTTTAAAGAAAATAAGCTTGCAGCTAACGATATTTTGCAACTTTCATCAGATATCAATTCTATTAGTAAGGTGTATGCTAGTATCAATAGAGACCCACTATCTAATGATTTTTTATCCAATGATGATGGTATGTACACATTATTTACATTATTTAATACAGTTCAAATTCATCCGTTATTAATGCCGTTCTATAATGCTACGCGTGTAGATAAGGTGAGACTTGTTGATGCGGCTGTGAGATATGTAGCAGCAGTGATATTCTCTTATACACAAACAAATGCAATTGAAGCAGAATTGCCTGAAATCATTGAAAAAATATTACATGAATCTGATCCTGTGTGCAGACTAGACGTTGCAGTAAGCGAATTAGAGTTACGAACAAAACCATATGTCGACTTGATTCGTGTGTTATTGCCTGTGAAAGATTTTGGTTCCAAAAATAAGAAGCAAGCGCCAAAAGCATTCCAAATTCTTAAATTTATTGAGCTATACTTGAACCAAAAAGATAGTATAAAAACAAATAAAAAGATTGAGTTAGAGCATATCATGCCACAAGCTGCGGATAATGCAGATTACTCCTTCGATGATGAAGATACTCGAAAGGAATATCTAAATCATTTAGGTAATTTGACGCTTTTGGATAAGAGTTTAAATGCCTCTGTTAAGAATGGTAATTTTGCTGATAAATTAGATCATTATAAAGCCTGTGAATTCGTTATTACAAGAGCTTTGGCAGAAGAAATAGATAGCCCTGTTCAAAACCAACAACCTTTGATTAACTTCCAAAACACATACTTTACGGTGGACAATCCAGACCAAATAACATACTGGGATAAAACTCAAATCGATGAACGAGGTCAAAAACTCGTAGAAGTTTTAGAAAAATTACTATTAAAACAAGTTCCATAATGTGAAATAGGATAAAATAATTGAAATGAATAGAACCATTTGTGTTATAGATCTTATAACGCAAATGGTTTTATTATTATTTTGTCATATGATTTATGTGATATAATAAATGTATATTTAATCTTTAGGAATATAGTCTACATTTTCTATGGTTGGTGTGATTAAAATATATAATCTCCACTGGAGACGGAATCCCTACAGCGTTTTTTGCAATGATCATGTCAACTTGTAACTAATATAAGCTAAATAATCCCCATAAGGGGACGGAAACTTTCATAAATTCTTGCATATCAAAATCATGTGGGTTTATAGTTAAATTAAATGATCCCCTAATGGGGCCGGTTCTTATCTCAAAAACTCATATGAGTACAAAAATATAGCCAGTATATTTTTTAGTGAATATACTGGCTTTTTGTATAAATTAGATTGTTATCTATTGGTTTTAATTAGGGCTACATATATAATGAAATCAATAGAGAATACGTATTATAGATTATGGTTTAATCATATAGGCAAGGAGGCGTTTTATTGAGTGATAATGTAGAGATTATGTCTATAGAGTTGGTTATATCAGCAGATCCATCTATAAAAATTGTACAGTCCATAGGTAGTGTTTTACATGGGGTGCTTATGGAATTGGTAGGTACAGAGTATGCGGGGCGGTTACATGAATCAGGGCTGCGTCCATATAGCCAATATATTTATTTTGATAAAGAAAAAAAACAATATTTATGGCACCTTTCAGCTGTAACGGCTGATGCAGTTAATCACATATTAAAACCTGTTTTAAAAATGCCTGAGAAAATCTTTTTAAAGCAAAAGAGGGGCTACCTATATGTTAAGGAGAGAAGTATCTTGGAAGAAACCTCTTATGAGGCATTGATACATAAGTTTTGGAGTGGTGATAGACTATATACTCAAGCTAAGTTACAGTGCATGGGTACTACAAGTTTTAAAGTAGATAAGCGATATACAATCTTTCCTGAAGCATTTCGTATTTATCGTTATTTGCTACGTCAATGGAATCAATTTAATACTTATGGAATACTGGATACAACATCTTTGTTAGATGATCTTGAGACAGGGGTATTCATTTGGGATTATAACTTACGTATGGGAATGTATGGCCTTGAAGGAATAAAAATAAAAGGATTTCGAGGGCAAATTATTATGCAATTTAAAAGCAACATGGAACTACAAAGGGTTTTAGCCTTGTTAAGTTATTATAGCCAATTTTCAGGTTTAGGTATTAAAACTGCACTTGGAATGGGTGGAGTTCAGAGTGAAATTAAATAATCCCCTATAGTACTAGAGGCTCTACTTTTCAGGTAGAGCCTTTTTATGTGTAATTTTTTCCTTATTTGTCTTGGTATAGTAAGGTTGTAGTAGATGGTGTTTGTTAGTCCCGTTATGGTACGGATTGAGAGGGAATTGATATAGATTTGAATGTAAAGTCTCAGATTGGTGATATTATTAACTCTTACATGGGCGAGCAGTTGATGATGATTATACCAAGTCAGTCATTAGAGACAAATGTTGATGCGGCACAAATTAATCGTTTTACACTAGTAAATAAACAAATATCTCAAGGTTTGCCTTATTCGTATACGACTGGTCGAGATTGGCATCGTCATTGTATTCATGGCACTATAGATAGTAAAACTTTTACCATGGATTTGATTTGTTGGCAGCCCGATAATTTACTTGATCTACAAGACATAGCGACATGGTATACACAGCAATATGGCTTTCACCATGTCCTATTTATAACTCTGAAGGGAGAAACTAGGATTTGGCAATATGAGGGGCATCGTATCAAAGGACAGATTGGACTGGGTGCGTGGCAACCGGAGCATATGGAAACGTATGGGCAAATGATAGTGAATGATTCAACTCATTTGGGGGGAACCTATCGGTGTACATCTATAGAGGCAGACTATCGGGCCATTCGTGCACCTCATTGTGAAGGCTCCCAGTTGGAGGGTTTTGGGCAGCTTTCAAATCATTTAGGAGCAGATCACATCCTATTTGTGCCAGCTTTCACCCATGTGGTACACGGTCGCACGATGCAGCAGTATTTGGCATTTCTTGATGTGCCCTATGACAAGATATATCATGCCTTTGATTCTGGTGAAAGTATCTTGTATTACGTTTTGTATGTTCGTCAGTGCAAATTAAAAACAGTATTAGATGTAATGGCGTTGCTGTTTGAAAATACCAATATAAATCCTATAATCTACGTGACACAAGAAGGTAATCTATATGAACTAGGACCTGATATGTCGATATATAGAAACTGCGGTGTGTTTTCTCGACTTAACTATGAAAATATCTTTACCCAATCTGGTAAAAACGAATTGCAGATACAGATAGATGAGGACTTTCAATATAATCGACCATCCATATTTATGCGAATGGGGGGAGCAACGATACTTAGTCGGTTAACTAACTAAATATATTAATGGTAATACTGGTGGGTAAGTGGGTTAATTCTTTTGTAAAAGCAAATGAAAAGAAAATGAACTTAATTATTGACGCAAAATCTATAAACCCTTATAATAACTGTAACCTTAGAAAAATCATTTACCACCAGTATTTACCTATGCTCATCGGCATTTCTGATCAACTGGGAGCGCGTTTTGACCGTTTACGGTGTGAGGTTTTCCAAAACCTAATTTTAAGCCCCATGAATACCGGCCTTCTAAGACCCGCTGTTGCAACAGCACCTACCGTTTACGGTATTGAAACCTAGCTTTTTATTGTTTTCATATATATGATCAGCACAAGTTGCAACAGCACCTACCGTTTACGGTATTGAAACCTTTCTTCAATGGCACCAGTTACATTATAACCGACTATCGCCGTTGCAACAGCACCTACCGTTTACGGTATTGAAACTCTCCTCCTATGAATAAAATAAAAAAGTACAGAGGGAAAAAGTTGCAACAGCACCTACCGTTTACGGTATTGAAACTAGAAATTAAAACCAAATGTTTTGATATCATCACACTGTTGCAACAGCTCTTACCGTTTACGGTATTGAAACTCAGGAATATCTACAGATCTGCTGATACGGTCTTCGAAAATGTTGCAACAGTATCTACCGTTCACGGTATTGAAACACTTTAAGAAAATCTTCCCAAAGTCGGTTGCTGGTACGTACCTACCGTTTACGGTATGCGCCGAAGGGTATGCGACAGCAGAGGGGCAAAGCGACGATGAGGTCCGCACATCTCAAGTACCTGAACGAAGAGAAGGTAAAACGAAGGTGATAAAGCAACAGTACCTACCGTTTACGGTATTGAAACTAGTTAAAAAGTGCACTACCATCAAAGTAGTCAAAGCCGTTGCAACAGCACCTACCGTTTACGGTATTGAAACCAGTAAGGAGCCTTGAATGCGTTCATATCGGCTAAAAAGTTGCAACAGTACCTACCGTTCACGGTATGCGCCGAAGGGTGCGGGATAGCAGATGAGCAGAGCGACGATGAGGTCCACACATCTCAAGTGCCTGAACGAAGAGAAGGTAAAACGAAGGTGATAAAGCAACAGTTCTTATCGTTTACGGTATGCGCCGAAGGGTGCGAGACAGAAGAGGAGCAGCGCGACGATGAGGTCCGCACATCTCAAGTACCTGAACGAAGAGAAGGTAAAACAAAGGTGATGAGACAACAGCTCTTACCGTTTACGGTATGCGCCGAAGGGTGCGAGACAGCAGAGGCGCAGAGCGACGATGAGGTCCGCACATCTCAAGTACCTGAACGAAGTGAGGGTAAAACGAAGGTGATAAAGCAACAGCTCTTACCGTTTACGGTATTGAAACTTTATTCTTTGCTAACAAGTTTTAGTATTGCTAGGTTGTAACAGTACTTACCGTTTACGGTATGCGCCAAAGGGTGCAAGATAGTAGAGGAGCAAAGCGACGATGAGGGCCGCACATCTCAAGTACCTGAACGAAGTGAAGGTAAAACAGAGGTGATGAGGTAACAGTGCTTACTGCTTACGGTATTGAAACTCCATTAACTTAGATAAAAATTGTTTTTCTTTACGAGATGGTTGCAACAGTACCTACCATTTACGGTATGCGCCGAAGGGTGCGAGACAGCAGAGAAGCAAAGCGACGATGAGGTGCGCACATTTCAAGTACCTGAGCAAAGCGAAGGTAAAACAAAGGTGATCAAGCAACAGCACCTACCGCTTGCGGTATTGAAACTAAAGAGCTACCAATAAATTCAGCTACAATTTGTGGATAATAGTTGCAACAGTACTTACCGTTCACGGTATTGAAACATTAAAGTTGTGGAAATAGCGTTCATTAAGTTCATCATGGTATTGCTACAGTACCTACCGTTTACGGTATGCGCCGAAGGGTGCGAGACAGCAGAGGAGCAAAGCGACGATGAGGTCCGCACATCTCTTACCTAAACGAAGAGATGGTAAAACAGAGGTGAACAGGCAATAGCCCTTACCGTTTACGGTATTGAAACCGACCTGCGAAGGACAGAGTCATGAAATCTTGTTGCATCCGTTGCAACAGCATCTACCGTTTACGGTATTGAAACCACTCTTCTGTGTCTATAATGTGTTGAACGATGAATATGTTGCAACAGTCCTTACCGTTCACGGTATTGAAACATACCTACCATGTAGTGGCATTTGCCATTATACATGTCGTTGCAACAGCACCTACCGTTTACGGTATTGAAACATACTGCGTTCGAACTCTGCCACTTTTTGTTTAATTGGTTGCAACAGCACCTACCATTTACGGTATGCGCTGCAGAGTGTGAGGCAGCAGAGGAGCAAAGCGACGATGAGGCTCACACATTGCTAGTGCCTGAACGAAGAGAAGGTAAAACGAAGGTGATCAAGCAACAGTACCTACCGTCTACGGTATTGGAACTCGCCACCTTCTTGTATCTCCCATTCACAGCTAAGATATTACGATAGTATATAGTATCTCTCATCCATCACCTTTGATTGCTCACTGGCATTCAGTTGCAGCAGCACCTATTTTATAGTGTTGAAATACGATCGTTTTGTCAGCTTATTTAGAGAAGAAACAAGGTATGGTTACAACAATAATTACCTTTCATAGTATTGAAACTCTTCAAATTTTCCGAAATAAACGGCATATTTTTCAATGCTGCAATAGCACTTACCGTTTACGGTATTGAAACAACATAAATCCATCCGTATCAAAGTCAGATCCACCAGTCAGTTGCAGCTATGGCTATTGTTTATGTTATATTCTGAAAGGGTCGAGCTTATATAGGAGTAAAGTACCGATGCGATTTGCATATCTTAAGTCGCTGAGTAAAGCGAAGATAAAATAAAGGTGATAAATCTATAGTCTCACCAGGTTTTCTTTGGTAGTTTCTTATGTGATGTTTATTGCATATGAATTGTAATTTTAAAAGTAAATAGTGCAAAAAAAAGACCTATTTGTATAGTTTTATACGAATAGGTCTTTTTTTCTGTTTATGAGTAAATGTCTTAGTTTTTTTGAATAGGTTTATATTCATTTACTGTATATACTAAGGCCATTCCAATAGATTGTTGGAGCCGAGTTTTGTTTAAGGTATGGTGTGTGTTTCGTACATACGAAAAAATGTTTAGATTTAATGTTAGGTGGTGAGTTTGTGTTTATAGGTTTGTGACGTGTTGAAATTGTATTTTGTATTCTATAAATTGTTGTTGAGTAATGTATATGTATTGTATAAAGGGGATTAATTATGGAAATGTTAAAACAAGGTATGATTACTGTAAAAGATATTAAGGAAGATATTCAAAATGCACTCTTGGAAAAGCCTGTAGAAGGTGAAGATTTTGATGACCGTTATGATCGTTTGCATACAGAATGGTTGGTGAAAGGTCTAAAAAAATATCGTCAGGAGATTAATGATAATTTTGCTAATAATCCAGACTTTAAAGGTTGGGTAACGGATATTTGGGGCGATGTTGAAACTGCAATAGCTGTTATAAATGAAGAACTTAAATTACGTGAGATTGAAACAGTACGAGAGGCAGCAGAATGTGCTGAGTTAATTAAGGTACATGTATCTTCTGAAAGTGGGCAGCGTGAAGAGGCTGAACAAAAGGTAATAAAGAACCTTGAAGAAGGATTAAATAATCATGATAAAGGTGTTATTAATCTATTTGAGGTTGAGGTTGTACCCTTGCTCAATTGGGTTGAAGAATTATTTACCATTAAAGCCTTTTTGAGTGATGAAACTTATGAAGTGGGATCATTTACAAAGGCGTTTAAAACTATTTACAATAATAGCTTTATCTTGTTAGATACGAATATTGATAATGAGGAATTACGTAATAATGCTCACCCATTGAAATACTATGTTGATCTAGAAGATGAATGGGAGTTTTTATACTTAGATGATCTTAACGTAATAGAAGAACTTCTTACTATTTTACCTAATAGTCCATATACCTGCGATGTTCTTTATTATGCAAAAACTATTAACAAAAATATAAAGGTACAATGTGTAGAGACTTTTACAAAAGAATGTGAAAGTTTATATCAAAAATGGATTGCCTTATAAATTTTAAAATGAATGCATAGTATTAACTATAAGTAGTTGGTTAACAGGGAGGTATTTGTATGAGTTCAAGAAGACTAAAGGCTGGGGATATTGTATTTTGTCAGAGAAGTAATTTCTTTAGTGGTGATACATATCAGCATTATGGAGTATATATTGGATATAAAAGAATCATTCATTATGTAAAGGGAGATCACATCTTAGATGGAATCATTGCTGAAACTAGTATAGATGAGTTCTGTAAAGGAGATACCTTATATATTGCAGAAGAAGATACTTTATTATCTATATTTCAAGAATCAGATTTAACAGCTACATTCTTTGGTCCACGAAAAACGATTCTTAGAGCGAAAGCACTCATTGGAACGAGGAGATATGATTTGCTAGACAATAATTGTGAACACTTTGCTATTTGGTGTAAAACTGGATTAAAACAGTCTACACAAGTAAGCTTTGAAGGGATTCTTGCAAAGTTGATTAGACCATCCTATGGTCCATTTAAATGGTTAGTAGATGAGTTGTGGCGTGTTAAAGCAGAATATTAGAGTTTAAAATATAGTTTAGAGTACTTTATTGAGACTCGCATTTACTTTGATGTAGATAAACAAATTAATCTCATAACGGTAATGATTTTAAATGATAGGGCAACTATTTTAGATAATCGTATAAATAGGAAAACGAGTGATCTCTTGCGGTCACTCGTTTTTTATGCGGTAAAAGTAACTTAAAACATAATAAATACAGATTCTATCAAGGTTTTGCTAAAAATAGGTTGAAAAGAAAATGATGATGAATATTGACGTAAAAATTAGAAACCCTTATAATAACTGTATTCTTAGAAAAATCATTTACCACCAGTATTTACCTATGCTCATCGGCATTTTTGATTGACTGGGAGCCCAAACTGACCGTTTACGGTATTGTAACTATTGAAATTTTTCATTACTTAAAATATTATTCATTTTCGTTGCAACAGCACCTACCGTTCACGGTATTGAAACTTATTTCAATAGCTCTCTTAGTAACTCTTCATACATGCCACAGTTGCAACGGTACTTACCGTTTACGGTATTGAAACTGGAATGTTTACCGTTGCCCCTGTCTCTAAATTTTCCGCAGGTTGCAACAGTCTTTATCGTTCACGGTATTGAAACTTTCACCTCCTTTTACTACATGCATTTCGTAATGATGTGGTGGTTGCAACAGTCCTTACCGTTCACGGTATTGAAACACACACTCGTCCTCGGAAACGATAAGACAGCGAATGTTACAATACTGCTTACAGTTTACGGTATGCGCTGTTGGGTGCGAGACAGCAGAGGAGCAAAGCGACGATGTGGTCCGTACATCTCTTACCTAAAAGCAAAGTGAAGGTAAAACAAAGGTGACAAAGGATTATATCTACTGTTTACGGCATTTAAGTAATTTTATATACTGGTCATCTTTGGTGTTCTTTTGTTTTGTAATACTATCTAGTACTTGTGGTATATATTAATTGAATAGAATTAAACCCCGAGTGAATCATTTGGATCTGCTCGGGGTTTTATGTCTTAGTTTTATTGAATATATTCATAGTCATTTCTTTTATATACTTAAGATGTAGCCTACGAGTTATGGAAATCAAGATAGAGGATACGTCCTAGTAATATTGATACAGAGATTTTCAAAGCTAAGGTTATACTAAGAGTAGTGATTTTAGTATTTTGTAATTTTTAGGAGGAATTAGTATGTTTCCATTATTAGGTGCTGTTGCATGGGGAGCTTTCATAGAAGGTGTAACATTAGGTGTTTCAGTATATCAAGCGACAAAGTTCAAGTAGTAATATACTTTATTGTATAAGAAAAGGTAGGTGATAGTATGTATTCATATGTAGGGTTTGTAGTAGCGGTAGCTGTTTGTAAATTGTTGGAAGATTAGGATTTGAGCGTAATATTAAAACATAATGTATAAGAAGGGGGAATGAATATGTTACCAGTATTAGGATTATTTGCAACTGCATCTGCATGGGAAGTATTTTCAACAACTGTAACTATAGGATCAACAATATATCGGGCAACACGGGACTAGTTTAACTTCTATGAGAAAAGGAGGTGTTATATATGTTTTTATCGGTAGATTTTGGTTTAGTTCATGTATGTGTTGAGGGTTAATTTTGAAAGTAATAAGTGAATATAAGAATCAATAAACCTATTCGTATGATGTTATATGGATAGGTCTTTTTATATGTGATGAATTGTAAAATATATTAAATCGTTTTCCACCGTATTAAAACTAATCTAGAAAACGATACATATAGATACTATCTAGATTTTGCTAAAAATAGGTCGAAAAGAAAATGATGATGAATATTGACGTAAAAATTAGAAACCCTTATAATAACTGTATTCTTATAAAAATCATTTACCACTAGTACTTACCTATGCTCATCGGCATTTATGATCCACTGGGAGCCCAAACTGACCGTTTACGGTGTGAGGTTTGCCAAAACCTAATTTTAAGCCCCTTGAATACTGGTATTCTAAGACTCTCTGTTGCAACAGTCTTACCGTTTACGGTATTGAAACTTTTTAACAAATGAAACTAAACTAGGATTCGATCTTCTGTTGCAACAGTCTTACCGTTTACGGTATTGAAACTGTATATAGAACCAAAGAAGATATTAACAATGAAATCGTTAAGTTGCAACAGTCTTACCGTTTACGGTATTGAAACTTGCTCTGGGTCATAAATAGAAAATGGATTAGGTTGCAACAGTCTTACCGTTTACGGTATTGAAATCGTTGGCCAAGATTATTAACTTTGTTGTTAATGTCATTGAGTTGCGACAGTGCTTACCGTTTACGGTATTGAAGCAGCCATTTATCTAACAACTCTTCTTTTACAGCAAAGTTGCAACAGAACCTACTGTTTATGGTATGCGCCGAAGGGTGCGAGACAGCAAAGGAGCAAAGCGACGATGAGGTCCGCACATCTCAAGTACCTGAACGAAGTGAAGGTAAAACGAAGGTGATCAAGCAACAGCCCTTACCGTTTACGGTATTGAAACTGTTTCTTTACAGATTTAACTGTATAGAATTTTCCTGTTGCAACAGCACTTACCGTTTACGGTATTGAAACCGCACCCCTGCGATTATTTTTAAGTTAAATTATTTGTGTTGCAACAACACCTACCGTTTACGGTATTGAAACGCGAAACCTATAGCGGCGAATATAGTGAAGATAAATAAGTTGCAACAACACCTACCGTTTACGGTATTGGAACGTTTTAAACTGCTGTAGTGCTCCTAAATCTTCCATATAAGTTGTAACAGTATCTATCGTCTATGGTATGAGCCGAAGACTTCTGCAGATTTTTTTATTGAACAAGGTTAATAAAACAAAATAACCTTAAAAGAAGAACTGTGTTCTTGTATATACAAGAACACAGTTCTTTTTTCATAGTTTTTTTGATTATTTAATTTGGGGATCTATTCATATAATAGGTTTATTCATTTATTGAATTTATATGAGTTGTTATATGAACTAGATATATGCTTATGCACGGTAGATTTACCTTATTAGCATTAGTGTGTTTGTTAGTTATAAGTAAGATATGAATTTATTGTTATTAATTAGAGGATGTTTTGATGCAATATTTAATTTCTTATGATATTTCAGATACGAAAATTAGGAATAAGGTAGTTAAATACGTGGCGTCTTTTAACGCAATAATGCTAGATGTTGTTTTAATTGCCAAGTGTATTGCTTGCTAAATGATAATCGTACGTTGCGCGTGATTGACGGAATATATGCACTGGCATATAATTGATATAATAATTCATGAAAAATTCATAATTAAAAGTGTGTTTATGAATATGTGAGGTAGAATATGGGGAGTTATTTGAAACGGGAGTTAGAGAATCCTTGTATGGAGAAAAAGGATGCTCGCTTGATGGATGAGTTTGTAGGGTATCATTTAACATCGAGCCAACAGAAATTAGTGGCTGCGCTTGAAGATTTTTTACACAATGACTCAGAGCATGTGTTTATTTTAAAAGGGTATGTTGGAACAGGGAAAGAGCTTATTTTACAAGGTGTTGTGAGATATCTTAATACAATTCATCGCCCTTTGAGCCTTTCAGCACCTACTGCTAAGGCCGGTTTTTGGCTAGATAAAATAGTTGGGAATAATAAAACTAGAATATATTCTACAATACATTCCATGATTTATCGTTTTGATGAAAAGAAAGAATCTCTAAATAATAATCCATTAAATAAATCACGTTGTGTTTTTCGTTTAAAAAATAACGAAGACTCCCTTGATCATGTGTATTTAATTAGTGAAAGTTCGATCTTATCAGATGTTAAGCCTAATGGAGATTATCTTCAGTATGGTAGTGGAAAATTACTTAAGGATTTAATGAAATATATTCATCCTAATAATGCACTATGTAATAGAAAAGTTATTTTTATTGGTGATGATACACAATTACCACCGGTAACATTGAAAGAATCTCCTGCACTTACAGAGAATTATTTTAAATATTTATATGGCGAAGATTTTTCCGCTAGAGTATTCCAATTGACGGATGTTGTTGTTTCTCAATTGAAGAATTTAATCGTAAAAAATGCTATACAGATTCGGCAGGGTTTAGATCATAATAGATATACTCGATTGACATTTGAAAATGATACATCTACTATGATTCCTCTCGAAGAGGAACAGCTTGTTGAGACATACTTAGATGTTTTTAATAAAGCTGAAGGTGATAAACCAATCATACTTGTTTCTACGAATGAGCTTTCCAAGCAGTATAATGAACTGATTCGTAAATCTTTATTCCCTAATAAAACTACAGTTCAGCCTGGAGACTGGATTATGTTTACTGAAAATAGAATGATTGATCATTATCGAGTATTTAATGGTGGATTTGCTAAGATTCTAAATGTAATGGACTGTGTAAATAGTCAGCAAAAAGTTATAGGGGGCTATAGAAATCTAAGGTTTAGACATGTAGAACTTGAGTTTATTAATGAGCAGGGTGAGAAGGTAATAGCTGAATGCCCTTTATTGGAAGATATTTTGGATGCTTCTGGTTCTAAAAAAACTAATGAAGACTGGATCGAGTATTTGATAAATAATCCGATGTATGCTGATGCTATATATGCTCAATATGGTTACTCAACAACAGTTCATAAGGCACAGGGGGCTACATGGAGTACAGTATTCTTAGATACTGACTTTTATCAGAATATAAAAACTAGATTAGGATTTGCCTGGTTATATACAGGAATTACACGCGCTAGAGAAAGATTATATTATCTTAATTGGACCGATATAGGGCCTAATTTAGCAGGCAGGATACCATCACTTTCACCAAAGAATTCCGCTGAGGTTGAAGAATTGTTACCATCTAAAGACTCTTTGGTTGAAAAAGATGAGACACAAACCTCGGCAGATAATATGTTGCAACAAGTTGCATATCCCGCTGAATACCAGGAATTTTTACAAAATCTTGCACAAGAAATTACTGCCACATTAGGTGAGTTAGATATTACGATTAAAAAGATAGAACCTTTGTACTATCGTGTTCGCTATACTTTTACTCGTGGCAATAGTATTGCTACAGTAGATGCTGTTTATAATAAGAAAAAAGAAATCTCATCCATACAGACACTCAGAAAAAAAGGTGACGATGGCGATTTTGTTAATGAAATTGAGCATATAATGAATGCTTGGATTGATTAGAGCTGTTTTGAAAGTAAGATTAAACAATTAACTATAATCATATGGCAGTGATTATTGTATATGATAGTGAAAGAGATGGTATGTAAATGGAACGACAAGAATCTATAACGAGTGGTGCTGTATTTGAGTTGCGCCGAGAAGGTAAGGTTGATCAAGCGTATGCAATGGCTAAGCAATTAATGAAAAATCCTAATCATAGCGTATGGGATAAACGTGCATATGCTTGGTGTTTAATTGATCTAATTAAACGTGCTAACAGCGGAGATAAACCTGTTGAGGGTGAACAATATCGTAATGAATTAAAGCAATTAAACATTCCTGAAACTGAAGATGTTCTTTTTAAGCAAACTCAATATACATTAGCTTTATCTGGACCTGTAGCAAAAGAGTTAGGGGTTATTAAATCACTCCGAGAAAAAGGCGAGCATCAAACTGCTTTAGAAAAGGTTAAAGCCTTATATGTGCAATACCCAGAAAATGATTCTGTAAAAACTGCTTATGGCTGGTGTATCTATAAACTGTTACAGACAGAAGTAAAAGTAAAAGACGTTAATTTTAAGCGTATTCAAGAGTATTTAGATGATATATTCTCGTTAGGCCTCCATAATAATATCGGCTTTATGCGGTATGTTTGGGGAACTTTACTAGGTATTAAAACGATTGAAACTCAAATTCATCTGTACCAGTATGCATTGCAGTTAGACTTTTCTACTTTTGAAAAAGAAGATTATAAAGTTAAGAAATATACTGGTAAAGATGGTTTAGTTCATGATTGGCCCTCTCTTGTTATTCGGATACTAAAAAAATCATTAGATAGCCTCAATACAAAAGTTGATAAAGAAGACATTATTAGCATTCGTGATTTAGCTGTAGAACATATGGCTCAACTAGAAGAAGATACTATCTTCTTAAAGTGGTCCATTGCAAAGGCTAATTTAATGGTTCATGAATTCGATAAAGCGCAGGTATTAATTGCTGATCTTTTGCAGGCAAAACCCAATGAATTCTGGCTTTGGAATGGATTGGCCAAAACGGCTAGAAATAATCAGGCCTTTGCTTTAGCTTGTTACTGTAAATCGTTATTGTGTAAAAGTGATTTGAAGTTTAATGGTGAAGCAAAAGCTGGTGTTATTCAATCATTAGTGGAGTTGAAACAATACAGTGAAGCAAGTGTTGAGCTTCATGAATTAGTTGATTTTAAAACTAATAATGATCAAAAAATTAGTCAACAATTAAATAGCTACCTTCGCGCAGAGTGGTATAATCCTGATGCGAAGAAGCTTTCAAAGGATTTTTATAAAGAACATAGTAAAGCTGCTGTAGAATTTTTATGTCAGTCCTTACCTGAAGCTATAGGGGTTGTAAATTATGTTGCTAAAGATCAACATAAAGCATTCATTGTTTTAGATGGGGATATATTAGTAAACTATCAATATGACGCACAAACCCCTTTACATGAAATGAATGTTGTATCCGTTAGTTATACGGAATATAAAAACCGAGATGGTGAGATGCGATTGAAAGTTGCTTCATGCCGTAAAATAGATCAAGAAGCTCCCGCATCACTTGTTAAGACCTTCAACGAATCTATTAAAGTTATACAATCTGGATTAGCCTTCACAAAAAATGGCAATATACTCATAGAAAATAAACTTGTTCAACAATCTAACTTGGTGAGTGATGATATTGTTGAAGGCATTGCAGTTCGTTCCTTTAATAAGAAAAAGAACTGTTGGGGTTGGAAAGCAATATCTATTCTATCTGTTGATAGTAGCTGTCGTGCAATTTTATAAATTAATCTATAGATACTATACGTAAAACTTTGAATTTGTAGCCTTATATTTCATAGTTAATAAAAGAGTGAATCTTTTGATTCACTCTTTTTTGCATCCTAGTTTTCTTGAATAGGGGGACATCAGTTTCCGTTTTATAATAATCTTGTAGCCGATACGAAAAATCTTTTGAAGCATAATACTAAAGGTTCGTCCTAGTTTTTATGAATTCATAGTTTAGTTCAATCGGTTTATACTTTAGATAGTTAATGTCGGTTTATATAATATGGAGGTAATATGCGTAGTAAAATTGGATGGTTAGATTTGTAATTGTAGTTGTATTATTTTATTTAGTTTTAGATTTTAGTATAGGAGGAATTAATATGTTACCTTTATTTGCAGCAGCAGCGGCAGTGTCCGCATGGGAAGGCTTTGCAGCCGGAGTATCCTTAGGTGTAGCAGTATATAAAGCAACAAAGTCGTAAGACCCATTGTTGTGTACAATATGAGAAAGGTTGGTGATAGTATGTATCCAATTGTAGGATTTCAGTAGGATTAATGGTTGGTAAAATATTTGAGAAGTAATATAAGGAGGTATGGTATAGAATATTTGTTACAGTATAAATTGGCAAGAAATTGGAGCTGTAATTTTTAGTGTTGTATTGAATTGATAGTAATGAGGTGAAAATATGGATGAACTATTAGATCTAGTAATAGAAGTAGCTGTTGATGCGGCGGTAGATTTTGTGTTAGATGAATTGTTTGATTAGTTAAAGGATGTAGAGTTTGTGTTAACTCGTTGTTATTGTATATAGTCTGATCGTATCTTGAGAATTAATGGTAAGAGTAATAATGGAATTAAATCGTATATAGACCTATTTGTATGATGTCATATGAATAGGTCTTTTTTCATGTAATATGTAATAAATCGTTTTCCCTTGTATTAAAATTGACCAAAAAACTAATACATATAGATGCTATCTAGGTTTGGCTAAAAATAGGTTAAAAAGGAAATGATGACGAATATTGACGTAAAAATTAGAAACCCTTATAATAACTGTATTCTTAGAAAAATCATTTACCACCAGTATTTACCTATGCTCATCGGCATTTCTGATCAAATGGGAGCCCAAACTGACCGTTTACGGTGTGAGGTTTGCCAAAACCTAATTTTAAGCCCCATGAATACTGGCCCTCTAAGACCTGCTGTTGCAATAGTCCTTACCGTTCACGGTATTGAAACGCATTATTATTTAACTTAATGCGAGGAGAAATTTTCCATGTTGCAATAGTCCTTACCGTTCACGGTATTGAAACTTAATAAATTAAATGAATACATAATCACTATTACCAGTTGCAATAGTCCTTACCGTTCACGGTATTGAAACTTTCAATAGTCTCGCCATATGTTACAGTGTGAATACTGTAATGGGTTGCAACAGTCCTTACCGTTCACGGTATTGAAACTATACGGTACGGAACATTTGTAACCCATGGTCTTCGTTGTAACAGCACCTACCGTTTACGGTTTTGAAACCTAAAAATAGCACTACTTCTCGCCAACTTTTTAGCGGTTGCAACAGCACCTACCGTTTACGGTATTGAAACTCCACATGTCGGAGAACGCAAAGCAGCAAAGTCGATTGTGTTGCAACAGCCCTTACCGTTTACGGTATTGAAACGCCATAAGATTTAGCAATCATCTCGCGGATCTCTTTAGTGAGTTGCAACAGCCCTTACCGTTTACGGTATTGAAACAGTGCTAGCCGGCTGTCACGGCATAGCGTTTGTACGTTGCAACAGCCCTTACCGTTCACGGTATTGAAACTTCTCCAATTTTGCCAGAAGCTAAATCCAAACGATAGTTACAACAGTGCTTACCGTTCACGGTATGCGTCGAAGGGTACGAGAAAGCAGAGGAACAGAGTGACGATGAGGTCTGCACATCTCAAGTACCTTAACGAAGTGAAGGTAAAACAAAGATGATGAGGAAATAGTACTTACTGTTTACGGTATTGAAACTTGAAATTGATTTTTTGAACTAATTCGTTATTTTTCATTAGTTGCAACAGTGCTTACCGTTCACGGTATGCGCCGAAGGGTGCGAGACAGCAGAGGAGCAGAGCGACGATGAGGTCCGCACATCTCAAGTACCTGAGCAAAGAGAAGGTAAAACAAAAGTGATGAGGAAATAGTACCTACTGTTTACAGTATTGAAACCCTGTTACGGAATCATAGACATTTTGTCTAACAATTGCTATTACGTTGCAACAGCACCTACCGTTCACGGTATGCTCCAAAGCTTGCTAGTTATCAAACTTTAAAACTACATAACCTAAAAGAACTGTATTTTTGTGTTTATCACAAAGATACAGTTCTTTTTTGATTCCTAGTTTTTCTGATTAGTTCACTTTCCGTATAGTTCGTATAATGAACTCAACAAGTTTGATGGATCGTTTATAGGAGGTAGTATATGGCAATGTTGTTGTTAACTTTATTAGTTTGGTTTGTATTACCATCACGGCATGATTATTAAGGAGGGTATAATGGAAAACTTTCAACAAGAATTGAAATCTATGTTGTCCTTGTCAGGGCGTATGAATCGCCGGTCGTATTTTATGAATTTATTAATGATCTTTGGTCTTGGCTATATTGGTGGTGTCTGTATTAGTCTTGCGTATGTGTCAAAACTTTTCTGGTTATTAGGTTGGTTAATCATAGGTTATTCTGTTATCCGTGAATTAGCGATTGCATCGCGTCGTATTCATGATTTAAACGGGCCTACCTATTTGGCTATTATTTACATTGCGGCGGCTATCATAGCATTGTTTGTGCCAACGCTAGCTAAGGTTATGCTTTTAGTGAAAGTCGGATTAATTTTGATGCCAGGGAATAAGGATGGCAACACCTATGGTGAAAGACCAGTATCTATGATTGTTGTTTAACAAAGGAGAGTTTAATATGACTGGATTTGTAGCTATGTTTTTTATAGGGGTTTTACTCCTTGTGATATTTGATGCACTTACAAATGATAATGATAGAGAATAAATCGGGGTAGGAGGTTCTGATGCGGTATCTTATTTCTTATGATATTTCCGATACTAAAATTAGAAATAAGGTTGTTAAGTATTTAGAATCCTTCTGTTATCGTGTGCAGTATAGTGTGTTTTTATGTGTTCATGCCCACGTTAGAGTAGAGACGATTGCAAAAAAGCTTGAGATATTAACTCGCGGTGATGAAACAAAGCGATTGCTCATTGTCTCTATTTCTGATACGGCCAAGACGCCTATATGGTGTAATGAAACGATTCCATTAACAGAGGATACGATGTTGATTATTTAATTAATGGTAGGAGGTTGTGATGTTAGAAACTCTATATGTAATGACACCTGGCATATCGATACGACAAGACGGAGGTCTATTAGTGCTTGAAAAGGAGCATTCCATTATTAAAGAGGTCCCTATGGCAACGGTATCGAACCTTGTGTTAGGTCGAACGATTCAAATTTCTACACAGGTCATGTTTTCTTTAGTAAAGCAAGGTTCTCTCATTCAGTTTGTAGATCATAAGTATCAGCTTGTAGGAACGTTAGGGGATGAACATACAACATTGCAACGCCTGTTATGGCAAGCAGAACGCTTTCAAAATCAAGAGTTTGCCTTAGCGGGTGCTAAGTATATTGTGCGACGCAAGATTAAAGGGCACATATCCTTGTTAAGTCAGTATAAGAAAAGTAAAGGGATTCCTAATTTTGAGTCCGTACAGAAAACGTTGAAAGCATTGTTGAAACGTGTGGAGCGAACTCAAAAGGTAGATAGATTACGTGGTATAGAGGGGCTAGCATCTCGGACGTATTTTTCTGTATTAGGGCATGTACTATCTGAACCGTGGCAATTTTCAGGGCGAAAACGCCATCCTAGCCCAGATCCTGTTAATGCTATTTTGAGCTATGGTTATGCTTTCTTAGAACGTGAAGTTCGTGCCTGTTTACTGACCGAGGGTTTAGATGTGCGTATTGGTGTATTACATAGCACGAATAATCGGAAGGATAGTTTTGTATATGACGTAATGGATATTTTTAGACAAGATATAATCGATCGTTTTGTATTGAAATTATTGAATCGCCATATGATAGTTCCTGAGGATTTTGATATATCAGAACGTGGGTGGTTTTTGTCTAAAGAGGCCAATAAGAAATGGGTTGAGTTTTATGAAGGTTATATGATAAGTGAGCTTTCACGACTAGGGAATATAACACCGAGAAAATGGATACAAAGGGAGATTCAAGCCTTTATGATGTATCTAAAATCATTAGATGAAACACTAAGTGTCGCAGAATGTGAGAATATATCTTGATAGTATAGGCTGATGCATATGTGAAAGTATGATATCAGCCTATCTATTTGCGTAATTATATACAATTTATAAATTATGAAAAATCTTTCATAAATCGTATGTTTATGGGTGCTTTTTTTCAAACGATTTGCTATTATTAAAGATGAATAAAAAATGAATTTTGTGGTTTGCATAGCGAGGAGTGGTTATGTTTATCAATCATACAAATCATCTTTCTCAATATTGGTCGGATGAACAGTTGGCAGCGGCTCATCAATATGGCGAGGTAGTAGATATACCATTTCCTCGCATTGATCCAACATTACCTTCTGATGAAATAGGTCAGTTCGTACAGGAGTATGCAGGGCGGATAATAGCTCTCAATCCACAGGCTGTGTTGTGCCAAGGGGAGTTCATATACTGCCATGCGTTAGTGGAGCGATTATTAGCGGTAGGAATTACCGTGTTAGCTGCCACTAGCGAGCGTTTGGTCAGTGAATCTTACGAAGCAGGCATAAATGAGAAAATCGTCAACTTTCAGTTTATTCAATTTCGAGAATATTGTCATTTATAAATGTTGTGTTAATAGGTAAGGAGTGAGCCTATGCAAGTAAATGCTATTTTGTTTGATGTGCAGTCTATTCAAAAGTACATTTTTGCAAACAATAAATTGAAGGCCAATGTAGGGGCCTCGTTTATTGTGGATAGATTGTTTGAGGATGTATTGTGTAAAGAAATCATCGAGAAACTGGGGGTAGAGGCAGACGCTACATCTTGGTTGACTCGTAGTGATAGTATTACATCTCTTCCAAAACCTGTATATGTTGCGTATATTGGTGGCGGTAATGCTCTCGTTCTCGTAGAAAATGAACATGAAAGTTTAGTTCAAGACATCGTTAAGAAATTTACCACTCAAGTCTTGGTGCAATATCCAGGTCTAAAAGTAGGGGCTACAACTGGTAACATTACTCTTGATGGTACACAATTTTCTACGGATCTTGGTCAATTATATAAACAATTGAAAGCCAACCAATTTACATTGAATCCAATTGTACATCCTGCTAATACAGGTTTGACAACTATTTGTGATTTCAGTGGTGATGTAGCGGATACTACGCAAAGCTTTGGTAATGAAAAGCGTTTAGTAGCCACATCCTTTACATCTAAATTTGAAGCTTTTGATGCAGCCAACAGCCGTCTGAAAACAGATTTATTTGGTACAGAAGAGACTGACTGGATATTCCCATCTGAACTTGAAGACTTAGGTCAAAATAAATCCACTGAAAATAGCAAAACTGGTATCAATGATATTGCTATCGTTCATATCGATGGTAATAACATGGGTGCTCATTTTAGACAATGTAAAACATTAGAGGAACGCAGTGCTCTTTCTAAACGGGTAGCGTCTAAAACATTGGAAAGCTTTAAGTCTTTGGTGCAATGGATTGTTGATAAATATGATGTTCTTGATGAAAATCTTGAACTAGCTAAGAATATGTTGCCAATCCGTCCAATCATTGTTGGCGGTGATGATATTACGTTTATCTGTAATGCTCGTATTGCAGTGCAAGCCTCCCACTACTTAATGCAACAGCTGTTGAGTGATAAAGATGGTATGTCTATTTCCTCTTGTGCAGGTATTGCGGTAATTCCAACATCTTATCCATTCTTTAGAGGCTATGAGATGGCTGAGCAGCTTTGTGATAATGCTAAATCTAAAATGCGTGAATATAATGCAGCCTACAAGGTTCATGAATCTTGCTGGATGGATTTTGCCTTCCTTCATGGTGAAACAGCCCCTACCTTAGAGCAGTTCTTCGCTAATGAATATAGTAGCTTAACAGGTAATATGCACTTTGGTCCATATCGTGTATATGATGTGACAGATAGTGCAGCAACCAAAGACATGGAGGCTTTACATCAATTATTAGATTGTACCGCTCAATTTAATGAAGGTAAGGTTATGGCGCACAATAAAGTTAAAGAATTGCGCTCCGTATTACAAGATAATGAGCATATGTGGACTGTATTCCTCGAACAGTTGCGCAATACTAATAAATCTATGCCTACTGTAGCTGCTTGGGATGCTTTCCAAGAAAAGCTATGGGCTAAGGTAAATGGTGAAATGCGTACGCCATATGTAGATGCTATCGAATTAATGGATTATATTTTGCCTGGATTGGAGTAAGTATGTACACATTAACTATTAAATTATTGTCGCCAACGATGCTTATGTCCGGCCAAGGCGATGTGAATACGGACAGCACCATCGTTCATGATCGTTATGGAATTCCTTTTATTCCTGCTAAACGTGTGCGTGGTGTTTTATATGAAAGTGCCCTTGAAGTAGCTGAAATGATGCACGCTGCAGGGTTGAATACTTTTACTATTGATGATGTAAAGGTATTGTTTAATCGCCTTGAAGGTGCAGAGGATAACCCTAGATTATCTATTTCTAATTTAACCATTGCCGATTATGATGTGGTAGCTACTGAATTAGCGGCTCTTGAAGCACAATACCCTGCCGTATTTACAAAGGATCGTGTCCTTGAAGAGTACACATCTATGCGTTATTACACATCTATTGATCAAGTAACTGGAACAGCGCTAGAAGGCACATTACATAACTCTCGCGTTCTCAACAGAGGTCTTGCCTTTAGTGGTCAAATTGGTGTGGAAGATATGACAGAAACAGAACGATTGATTTTAGCGTGTGCAGTACGTAATTTGACTGGTGTTGGTGGTAAACGTAACCGTGGCTTTGGTCAAGTGGAATGCACAATTGATGATACATCTTTTGATTTAGAAACTTTAGGGGGTACATTATGGAACAAGTAAATATTACGATTACCGTTAAATCCCCAACACTTATTGCGAATTCCTCCACAGCAGGTGTATTAACATCTACGCGTGGCTTCATTGATGGTCGAGTATTGCGTGGCCTTTTTGCATCTCAGTTTATTTCTTCCCATAAACTTGGTAGAGAAGCTCATAAAAACCAAGATTTTATGAAGTTATTCTATGGTGATTTACGCTTTGTTGCGGCCTATAAAGATACGCCAAAAGGTACGTCTTTCCCAGCGCCGTTGAGCTTACAAAAGAACAAAAATGCAGACGGCTATGCTAGCGATGCTGTAGTGGACTTCTACACAGGTAAAGATCTTTTGGGCTTTAAAGGCGTTAAAGGTTTTGTCGTTGTAGATGGTAAAGAATGCAGTCCTGTACAAATTGAAACGGCTATTAAATTGCATATGTCTCGTTCCTTAGAACAAGAACGTGTACAAGGTCGCAGTAAAGATGGAAATATCTTTAACTACGAATACCTTGAACCAAATCAAGTGTTTGTAGGCTCTGTAGTGGGTCCTAAAGCCACATTAGAGGCGTTTGTTCGTCAATTCCCTAAACAGTTAGATTGTCATATTGGTCGTTCTCGTCGTACTGAATATGGCCATTGCCTAGTTGAAATTGGTGATATTACTGCTGTTCCAACGCCAGTAAACAATGGTAATTCTGTATATGTACGCCTTCATACGCCATTAGTATTAGGTAATGAATCCATTGGCCATGTAGTGGCACAAGCAATACAACCACTTGGTACAGATATCTCTGTAGGTGATGTGTTTGCCTCTTACCAAGAGGAGCAAAGCTTCAATAGTATTTGGGGTGTTCGTAGTAGTGCTGAAGCATCTGCCTCTGCTGGTAGTATCGTAGAGCTTGTAAAGGCATCTGGTTGGTCTCAAGATGATCTAAATACATTACAACATATCTTGTATAACGGCATAGGTACACGCCTTCAAGAAGGCTATGGTCAAGGTCGTTTGTGGATTCCTGGCGAATTCAAGATGGTGAAACTAGGCAAGCAAGAAGCGCCTAAGCTCAAATCTTTACATACGTCAACGCAAGATATCGGTAAAAAGGTATTGGAAAAACAAGTTATTGTAAATGCTCGTTTGCGTGCTGCTCACGATGTAGATGCGTATATTAAACGCACCATGATTAGAGCCGGTGTCTCTAAGCATTTTGCATCTGTACTATTAGCTGAGCTTGGCACAAATCATGAAACAGGTCATAAGCAATTACAACAATTCTTGGAAGATAAGAAGGCAGAAGGGCAAAAGAAGAATGAGCCAAGAGTAATTGAAAAGAACTTGCGCGAGTTCCATTTAGAGCATGCCTATACACGCAGTGAAACAAAACGAGTTAACTTGATGGAGTACATCATCGATTTTGATGCTCCTACATTAGTGGCGGCTTGTTTGGCAAAATCTGGTGAAAGTGGTACATATTACGAAATTCCTGCTGAATTAGTCGATATGGTAGGTCTTGATAAACAAAAACTTTCAAATGTAGTGGCCTACGAATATTGGACATATTTCTTTAGACATATTAGAAAGATTAAGTAAGGAGGACCGTCGTATGTTAAACTCTGCAAGTGTAATGGGGCGGTACACTCTAACTGGTACTGTCAAACTCACAAGCCCTCTCGTTATTAGAGCTGGTGTTAGTAATGATATTTTAAATGATACGGTAGATGATATTGTAGTAACCTATCCCGATGGTCAACCATTCATTCCAGGCACATCCTTAGCTGGTGTGTTACGTCAAGCGATTCAAGGTCTTGAACCTGTTTCTGAAGATGTATTGTTTGGATCTATTGATGATAAAGGGACACAAAGTGCATTACAGATCAACGATATTCCATTAGATAATACCAATATTATCGTTCGTGACGGCATCCGTATGGACGATGTGCGTGGTGTTACTGAAGATGGCGCCAAATATGACTTTGAAGTTATCGAATCTGGTGCGACTGGTCAGTTGCGTATCGATTGCGTAATCCGTCAATGCCATGAAAATCAAGTAGATACAATTGAGCGAGCTCTTGTGGCACTAGCAAATTTACTTAAAAATGGTATCTCCATTGGTGCTCGTACGGTAAATGGTTTAGGCCGTGTAGCATGTAAAGATATTTCTTTAGAACATTATGACTTCACTAAGCCAGAACACGTAAAAACGTGGTTACTACGCAAAGCTGGTACATCTGTTGCTATTCCTGAGCGACGCATGGTTGCCGATAAAGATCTTGTTATCGATATGGAATGCTGCTTAGAAGATACCGTTCTTATTAAATCTATCTTCGAAGAGGCTTGGGAAGATAAGTCCGTTGCTCTCTTTATTCCAGGTACATCCATTAAGGGCGTACTACGTCACCATTGTAGCCGTATATTACAGGCATTAGGCTGTAGCAATCAAGCGGTAGATACACTCTTTGGCTATAGCATAGAAAAAACAAATGAAAGCCGTAAAGGTCGTGTTATGGTAGATGAAGTTTACTTTGATAAATCCTTTACTCAAGAGGAACAACCTCGCATTCGCGTAGACCGTTTTACGGGCGGCGCTATGAATGGTGCTTTATTCCAAGACCATCCTGTACGTAAGGGGAAAGGTAAACAGTTAGTATTCCCATTGCGTATGACTGTTAAAGATTGCAGTGATAGTGAAGCGGGCCTTGTGCTACTCCTCGTAAAAGATCTCATGACAGGTCAAATTACGTTGGGTGCTAATCGTACAATCGGTTATGGCCGTATTAAAGGTAACTCTGTTACTGTTCAATATCATGGTGAAAGCTATGGTATCGATGGTACTGGTAAGGTTACGGAAGGTGAATCTACTAAACTTGAAGCTTTGGTTCAAGCGTTACATCAAGCTACAGAAGATACAATGTTAGCTAAGGAGGGTGCTCATGAGTAAACAATTACATAGCCATGAAGGTGTATATACACGTACTTGCGGCACATGTGGTCCTACAGCTAATGTGAACGTACTAGCTGTAGCAAAAGAACAGATGAAACAAGATGGCCTAGTTATTACGTGGTCTGTTCATGAAGTTAAATGGGGCTATTATAAACAAGGTGGGGTCCAATTTTCTGATGGAACAACTGAGGTAGACTTGGCATATTTACAAGATATGCGCATCTTTAATGAAACGGAAGAATTGCGTCTCACTGTACAACATGGTGAGGTTGTGTATCGTTATATTAACGATGAAGCTGGTGAACCTGTAACATATGTTGATTCTTCCTCTCGTATGATTGGTGAAGTTGATGCAGGTCGTACTCAGTTGAACCGAGTAGAAGGCTTTACAAGCTTGGTTGATACAGGCCGTAAACTTTCACAAATTATCCCTGTGTCCACTACAAAACAATACTGTTATTTAACAACACGTAATTACATTGGCTATTTAGATAATCATCAAGCGAGCTATACAGATTATCGATATGTCAAAATCGTAGATAAGGAGGTCTAGTATGGCTGGTAAAGGTAAAAGTAAAAATAGACATGCTGCTAGTGCGGCCTTCTTTGCACGAAATAACCCAGGGATGGATGTTGAAAAAGTAGCCAATGAAAGACATTCCGGTGGCAATCGTGGCGGTCAAAATCGCTCTAGTGGCTATAATAATTCCTACAATAATCAAGGTGGTAATCGCAGCGGTGGCAACAGCAAATACCCAAGTGAGCCAGCAAGCGCAGCGTACAACTTTGTTCGCTTGCCAGAGCATGTAATTCCAGCTGAGTTTTACAATGGTCACTTTGAAGGGGTTACAAAAGATGTACTAAAAGCATATTGTGATCATGTACAACAAGCTGATACACATACAGGCTATATCGATCTTACGATTACGACTGAAACACCATTATTCATTGGTGGTCCATCTAAACAAGACGAGGATACACCACTTGAATTTTATGGTGGACAAGATAATCCTACAATTCCAGGGGCTAGCCTTAAGGGTATGGTAAAACAAATCTTCAAGATTGTTACGGCTAGTAGCTTTAGACCTTACCAGCGAGGCACAGGTCTTGGTGATTTTGAAGATAGACATTTGTATTTCCGTGATTTTGCAAGTTCTATTAAATCCCTCAAAGAATACTACGCTTCTCGTATGGTAGGGATGGAAAAGAATGGCAAAGGTGAAATGAAAGCTGCTACAAAAGCAACACCTGGCTTTATCATTCAGACTGTAGACAATAACTATTTTGCTGTACCTAGTGAATCTAGAAAAATGTCGTATTCTGACGATTATGAAATGCAAAAGAAGAAAGATACGCCATCTATTGACTGGAATGATCAGTATGTCAATATCCATACAGGTAGAATGAACTCTAAAAAATCTTACATGCGCATTACTCGACCTGGTAATTTTGAAGGTAAGCGTATTCCGATTCTTCAAGAATGTATCGATAGTTACAAAGATGATAAAAACCGTGGTACATTAAACCTATTGGATAAAAAAGTCGGTAAATCTGGTGATGCTGCCAAGAATTATACACGCTGTAATGATGTTAAGTTTGTAGTACCATGTTTCTTCTCTGAAAAAGATGGCATTGTAGAACACTTTGGTCATGGTCGTTTCTATCGTATTGCCTATGACTTGAAAATTAGTGATCACTTACCAACTACATTAGAGCAACATAATAATGGTGTAGATCTTTGTGACAGCGTATTTGGCTATGGCGATAATTGGGCTGGCCGCTTATCCTTCTCCGATGCTCATGTTGTGGGCCCTGTGAGAATGTGCCAATCCGACTATCCGCATCCATTAATGGGACCAAACCCAACATCTTTCCAATTATATTTGGAGCAAGATGTAGATAATCACTCTACTTATAACCATTGGGGTCATGAAGGGGCATCTATTCGCGGTTATAAAATGTACTGGCATCAACCATTAGCTAAAGCAAAAGCATGGACTCGTACAGAAGAGGAAAAAGCGATTAAAGGTACTCGTAAAATTCGTCCAGTTGATACTGGTGTTACCTTTACAAGTCGTATCCATTTTGATCGGTTAAGCAGCGTTGAGTTAGGTGCATTATTGATGTCTTTAGATTTAGACCATTACTCTGGTGGTACTCGTCGTACATACTATAAACTCGGTATGGGGAAATCTATCGGTTTTGGTAGTGTAAAACTCGAATCTGCTGTAACCGTTTTCGATAGTAATGAGCGTTATGGTAGCCTATTTGGCGGTGATACTTGGAATACAGGTGATAGTACAACTACACCTAAAGAGTATGTAGATTCCTTTACACAGTATCGCGATAATGCACTAGGTTCTAATATATCCTCTTATAAGGCTATGCTAGATGATTTATTCATGATGCTAGATTGGAATATTGCGAATGGTCCAAATGCAGCTAAGAATTGGACAGAAGGTATTTCTATGATGACTATTAAGAATAATAAAATGGATCCTCGTATCAAATACCGTAGCAAGTTAGATACACCTAAATCCTTCATCGCAAAGTGGTCTAAATAATGCTTGGAACAGTTACGATTGCTTTAGAGGCTCAGAATAGAGGCAGCTTGCCTGCCTTTCCTGGGCGATACCTACATGCGGCACTTTTCTCTATTCTTAGTCATGTAGATGCAGATGAGGCTACATGGTGGCATGATATGGAAGGGATAAAACCCTTTAGAGTGCAGTTATCCTTCAAAGAATCCCATCAAGACAATTCTATTCGAAGTGGGGATATCTTATATTTGCAGATTTCTGTATGGCATAGTGAGTTATGGGGCTTATTAGAAGGTATACATGAGGGACTGGAGGTCGTCTTCGGACGTTTACGTACTACTATTATAGGTATTCGGTATGGCGCACCTTTCAATTTACCTTTGAAAGTAGATAATGAACTAGAGCTCATCAGTCGCCGACTCTCTGCAAAACCGGCAAAATACATAACTTTTGAGGTTGTGATGCCTACATCCTTTAACGGAACCCATGGAGATATAACATTCCCTACATCAAGTCTTATTTTTTCTTCTCTCGTAGATAAATGGAATGCTGGCGATATGACGGATGTATTAGATAAGGATTTAATACGAACTGTTGCTGACAAAGTAAGGCTTGAACGCTGGGAAGGTCATACAAAACGCGTGTTTTATGGTCGTGATCGTGGCCTTACTGGTTTTGTAGGTAAATTTACCTTTAATACCTCCAAACTAACAGAAGAGGAGAACCAGCTGATTACCACGTTGGCACTCTTTGGTCAACATTGTGGTATTGGCCGATTATCTAGCCAAAGTCTAGGCCAAGTGCGTGTAACATTACAAAATAAATAGGGTTTATAGCTCTTATAACTGAACTCACATGTGTTCAGTTATAGTTACTCTTAAGTAAAGAGGCCTTAAAGGCATCTGTTATAGATGTCTTTGAGGCCTCTTTTTGATTCCTAGTTTTTTTGATTATCTCCATTTTCGTTTAGTCCGTATAATGAACACACAAGTTAAGCCTGAGGGGCGAAACATCGAGTAGTCATTTTACCTCCTTTCTATGATAATGATAATTCTCCTTTTAAATAAAATTTTCTCCTCTCTACACACATTATGCCTCCCTAAGGTATGAAGTCCGTCTTTGACGGCTTGAAATTTATTGATGGTCGTCCCACAGGTTTAACAGTGTTTGAAGTTTTGTTATATGTAGTTTGTACATATGGAGGTTCTTATGGAACAGTTAGTTAGACGTTTTACTTTATCTAGCAATGAATACTTATCTCGTGATTGTGTTGGTTATTACCGTGACTTGTATTTACGCTATCGTGAGCCGGGAAATCCTGATTTCCTTAATACCTTAAAAAATACATTAAATAATTATTGTCCTAGTGTCCTAAAATCTGCCCGTCAGGAAGTGTATGATAGAGTGAGAAGGGATATACCGGATATCATGAAAGCGGAAGGCCTTGAGGAGGCGGTGATTGCCGTTGTACCAAGATCTAAAGCTTTTATGTCACCTAATCAGTTAGGCTTCCGCGATGCGGTGCAAGAGTGTGTCAAAATACTACAGGCCAACGGATACGCAGGTATCACTGATGGCATTGGATGTATTACGCGGCATACAGATACGAAGACAACACATATTCATAAATTTTTACCAGGCTTTGATAATTGCGGTAGCGAGCCCTATGTAGGGATTACGAATGACACTTGTCATATTGATAGCAACGCAGTTCGAGGCAAAACGGTTATTTTAATTGATGATATTTATACGAAAACAGTGAACGTTGATGAGGATTGTATTCAAGCGTTATATGATGCGGGCGCAGCTTGTGTTGTATTCTACGCTGTAGCATATACTTATCGTCGTTCTTCTTATAGAAAAGGGGCATAATATGAACATTTCACCGATAGCTTTAAAAATCTGGGCCGTCCATAATACGACGAGTCGCATTACAACGAGAAAGAGCTTTCACGATACGTGGAAAACAGAGGATGAATTCCTTGCCATGATGAGTGACATTCCTAACATCGATGATGTAGTGCATGAACTATCCGTTGCGGTAGATGACATGGACTGGATGGACGGTGCGGTATGCTGCTTTGATGCGGATTTTCCTGTTATTAATGAAAGTGCTCCTAAGGGCGATCGTCCCTATCTCTTGTTTTACAAGGGTGACTTGTCTCTGTTGAGCGACTTAAATCGCAATGTGGCGGTCATTGGTTATACAACGCCGAATGAGGACATCATTGCTCGTGAAAGGAAGATTGTTAATCGACTAGTACAGAGCGGTCAGCATATCGTTAGTGGCCTTGCAAAAGGTTGCGATGCCATTGGGCATACGGTTTGTATGGATTGTGGTGGAAAAACAATTGCTATCTTGCCTTCAGCATTAGATGCGATTTCGCCGGCAGCTCATCGAGAGATGGCTCATCGAATTGTAGAAGAAGGTGGCCTCGTTATTTCTGAATATTACAATGGTCCCCGCAGTCGACATGAGGCTATCAACCGCTATGTGGAGCGAGATCGGTTGCAAGCATTATTCGCCAAGGCTGTAGTACTCATCGCAAGCTATGAAGGCCGAGATGGAGATAGCGGGTCCCGTCATGCTATGGGAAAAGCACATTCTTATGGACATCTGGCCTGTGCTATGTACGATGAAACAACAGACAGTGAAGTATTAGAGATGAAACTAAACCGTAGCTTGCTTTCACAACAAAAAGCGCGACAACTGGTGACAAATCCAGAGGGGATAGGTACAGCCGGGTATACATCGGTAACAGTGGATGACCTAGTAAGCCTTGTAAATCCAGCGCTAGAGGCGCAGCAAAAACTATTTTGATATAGATGACTAAAGGAGGTTCTTATGTTTCACATTGTAGATGTAGATAATACATTGGTTTTTACCGACGAATTAAATACAGCTGGTTATGTACACGCTTTGGCATATATGGCATTAGAACCTCGTAAGATTGTGCCACGTATTACCCGTGAAATCATAGAGGAATGGTATCCCCAGCTGTCAGAGTATGACTTAGTTTATATGGCTACCCTAAAACAAGCATATGTAGAAAGCCACTTAGATATGTCTCAGTTAAATGCATCTGTAGCTCGTGTGCTCAGCACATATGGCAGTGAGCGCTGTGCTTTATGGACAGCGGCTAATCCTGAACGTATCCGCATGTTGCTAAGACACTATATGGTCACTGATTATAGGGCGATACGCTTTAGTAATAAAACAGAGAACGATATATCCCATGCGGTGCAAGATTTCTGTGTGCTCTTTGACTGTAAACCAGAGGAACTATACTTTCACGAAGACAATCCTGAGGTTATTAACCATTTGCGAAAGCTAGGCATGACCGTAATGGCTGTTGAAGCGAAAGCGGTTGCATAGGGTGGTAGTAAATAAAGAGAGTTTGTTATTATGTAGTATTACGGACAGGGAGGATTTATGAGATTTTTAACCTTAAGTACAACAGGTATATTTAATGCTATACGACCATCGTTGTTTCCACCGATAGAGGGAAAGGAAACAACGACATTTTTGCTTGCTTTGGAGTACAATTACCCTATTATTCCTTTTTTAGAGGATGATACAGAGGAGGTGAAGGCCGCTCGTGAGGACCTTGCGTTAGAGCGGCAACGTATTCGAGCCTTTGTAAAAGCACTTTGTAATGATTTTGGAAAACCGATTGAGGAACTTCGGACAGAGGTTATTAGCTGTTTGCCAGAGTTTATTAAGCATGGCACCTATGATGGTGAAGCATTACTATCTAAACCGCGTAAAGGGTCATATAGGGTGTATCCTATGTATAAAAGCTACAGAGGTCGTAAGATGCTGTTCCAAAAGCATAGATCACCTAAGGACGAGGCTCAGTATATACACGACCATATGCTTCGATATTTTCTAAATAGATTCTTTTCAACAGATGGACTTTGCGGATGTATGACGGGCGTGGATCATATTGATACACCTTTATCTGTTACAACTGTGCAACAAATATTGGAGGATGTTGAACATGCTTCTATGCCGGATACCGTGTCTGTTTCATCTATTCCTAATACATATACAATGAACGAGCCTACGTTAATTAATTCGGAGTTCTTATTAATCGCTGATGCATTAGGAGCTTATATGGTACAAGGTATGGAAGGTGAGACCGAAAGTGAGCAGTTGGCGAATTTAACTAAGGATACGTTCTTCTCTGATATTTGTGAAAGCTTATATAAGCATTTTATTTTTATTAGTGACTGTTCAAAAATAGCTGTTTATGATGAATGGAATATTTGGGTAGATAAATTGTTGGATATCTATTCAAGAAATCAATATTCACAGCTACAACGTCTGTTACAGGACGAGGTACCATCCTATAATGATGGAGTTATAGGATATGTGAAAGATTATCATATTGGACCTTTGCTTGATCGACTTGTGAATGACCTTACAAGAAACCGGTTAAAGATTCCATTGTATCCGAAACCCGACCAACGGCAGTCATACCTTGATTTTATAATAGCTTATGGCAGTTCTATACAGTCAATTGTTGAAGGTATATGTAAACAAGGTGGCGATGGCAGTGATATTTATAAGTACCAGGATTTAGCTACTGTTCTGACATTAGACTCACGTTTATGCTGTACATTTTACTGTATGATTGATGCATGCTGTGTGGCGCTTAATAAATATATGTATGCCGCTATCATACCTATTGTTGATAAATTAGATGAAAAGTTAGCTAAGGTTCAAATCTCGACTACCGATACTTGGCAAGTTGAGTATGTAGTTAAACTATCTCGTATATCCCAGTGGTATCGTGCATTAGCGTATGCTTTCACAGGCAATGAAAATGCGGACACAATATTTAAAGACTTGATGGATATGCAGGAAAAAGATCCCGTTAAGCATCAGCAATATTTAGATCCTATTCTTATGGGGGGCGCAAACCCTGAACATGCCTTTAGTGTAGACAGTTTACGGTATGTATTATTGCACTATTATGTGGAAACAAAGAATAGACTTGGTTATGAGCGTTATATTAAAGAGATGTATCCGTCGGTATTTGATTTAGAATTTGACTATTATGCACAAATGCGTGCTCTATTAGACCTTAACGAAGATGGGTTTGACGCCAACTATTCCAACATGGATTTCTATTTATGGTTGAAAGCACTCTGTACGTTCCACTTAGACCATATTGATAAAGAACTCTGGAATGAAATGGCTAGCCGATGGGAAAAACCAGACAAAATATCCTATTTGTTTGGTGTAGACTATTATATGTTGTGCACTAAATATATGGTTAAACTCGCTATTCGCTTTGGGGATACTCAACGAGCAGAGCGATATAAGCGAGAGATTGTTGATGCTATTACTGAAGTGGCATGTGAAATTGACGATGCCCCTAGTGACTATAAATGGCCTTTATTTGAGTACTATATAATGGCTCAAATTAATGAGACCCTGGGCCATCTAGATTTAGCCAAAGAAGAGTACCATAAAGCATACAATCTGGCTATGTTCTCTAAAGCATGCTGGCAACATTACGAAGAAGATAATGGTGGAATTTGGAAATCTGATGAAGACTCTAACTTTGGAATTCCAGAACTGAAACTTAAAGACTGGCTCAAAGAAAATACAGTAACATATGACACCATAGAAGAATACAAACAAAACTTAAGTAAATATATGACCTATATATTTGATTAGTAATCTATTAGTCTATTAGTTTACTAGTCTATGTAAAAGCCACCTAGCACTTTGTTAGGTGGCTTTCTCTCTTTGTAGCATAAATAAGAACGGAAAAAATATTAGAATATTAATATAACGTACCTCGTTAAAATATAATGAAGAGAAAATGAATTGAATATTGACGCAAAATCTGAAAAACCTTATAATTACTGTAACCTTAGAAAATCATTTACCACCAGTATTTACCTATGCTCATCGGTATTTCTGATCCATTGGGAGCTAAAACTGACCGTTTACGGTGTGAGGTTTGCCAAAACCTAAATCTAAGCCCTATAAATACTGGCCCTCTGAGGTACGCTGTTGCAACAGCTCTTACCGTTTACGGTATTGAAACGAAATTCCGAATAAGAAAGTTGACGACGTTTCTGGGTTGCAACAGCTCTTACCGTTTACGGTATTGAAACCGGCATCTAAAGTATTGAAAGAGTCTGTTAACCAATAAGTTGCAACAGCTCTTACCGTTTACGGTATTGAAACTCAAGAGACTCTTGTAGACTCATTAAATATTTGCGTTGCAACAGCTCTTACCGTTTACGGTATTGAAACAATAACTTATTTTCTTAAATAAGGATTGTATGTGTATTGGTTGCAACAGTGCTTACCGTTTACGGTATTGAAACGTAGCTTGCGTAGCTTTTATGACTTGTAGAACTTTAAATTGTTGCAACAGCCCTTACCGTTTACGGTATTGAAACTAAGCTTGAGTGTGCTCTTCTGTGTCATATTCAGAGTTGCAGCAGCCCTTACCGTTTACGGTATTGAAACCGTGGATTATAAGTAGTGTTCCACAAACGGATTTCAATGTTGCAACAGCACCTACCGTTTACGGTATTGAAACGCGGAAACATAATGTACGATAGTCAAGTTCATTGGTTCAAGTTGAAACAGCACCTATCGTTTGCGGTATGCGCAGAAGGGGAAAAGCAGCAGCGGAGTAAAGTGATGATTAGGTCCGCACATCTCAAGTACCTGAACGAAGTGAAGGTAAAACGAAGATGATCAAGCAACAGTATCTACCGTTTACGGTATTGAAACGGACGTTGCTCATAATACGCCCTGTCCTCAAATTCTTCGTTGCAACAGTGCTTACCGTTTACAGTATTGAAACCAGTTCTCCTTCATAGGGGCGGGACAAACAACTACACTTGGTTGGAACAGTACCTACTGTTTACGGTATTGAAACCTTTCGATTTTTGCATTACAAACATCTTCCATTGCAAATATTCGAATAAACAATAGCCAAAGGCTCTACCAATTTAGGTAGAGCCTTTTTTGTCTTAATTCATATAGTTTTTGTTTAACATTAATAGGTTTTAAGTTATAGATTCATTTGTAAAATGAATTAATGATGAATAAGTCATTGAAATAACAATAAGTTACTTTTATAATTAAAAGGTATTAATAAATTTACTATATTGCTAATATATAGGGGTTATTGGGGAGTTATAATGAATAAAAAGTTTTTATTGTTAGCCAGTGTTTTGTCTGTATTGAGTGTGAATGGTTTAACGGTTCATGCGGATTCTACTGTTTCTACAAATAGTGAGAATTTGTTGGTGAATGCGAGTACGAATTCGGATGGTTCTACGAATTATGAGATTTCTACGACGAATTACCCTACATATCAGGGCGCGTTTATAGGTACTGGTGGGGATAGCAACCATGGTATTCGCATTGAGTCTGACGGTATATCTATTAGTAGCACTGTAGAAGCGGATGCTGGTCATCCTGATGATCGTCATACGCGTATTGGTGCCGGTTACTTTGATATGTATAACGGAACTCATGAGCTCGTTTGGATAGAGGATTATGGCTTGGCCGTCCTTGATCGAAAAGAAAATAAATACATGGCACAAATGGAGCCTAAAACTTTCACCATGACTAATATACAGAGTGGTGATAAGTCTGAGCTCAGCACTGATGGTACGAAGATTGTGCACTATGACAACGAGAACAGCACTGAATACAATACAAATTATGGGTATAACGGGGTGACCATCACGACTACCGATGGGGACCATGATAATGAGAAAACGGTGTCTCTCACTAACAAAGGCCTAGATAATGGGAATAATAAAATCGTAAATGTGTCGAAGGGTGAGGTTTCTAAAACGTCTACGGATGTTATCAATGGCAGCCAGTTGCACGAGGTGAAAACGCAGGTCGATAATAATACGAATCGTATTTCTACGCTCGAAAATAATACGGTGAATATTGGGGACAAGGTGCTCCACAACGCCAAGTCCTATACGGATCGTCAGGTCTCCAAGGTGGGCGCTGCCTCTGCGGCATTGGCAGGGCTTCATTATTTGGACTATAATCCAAATGATAAATGGTCCTTTGCGACCAGTGTAGGCCATTATAAGAACTCCAATGCGGGCGCTATTGGGGCCTCTTATCAGCCGAATGAAAACTCCATGGTTCACGCTGGTGTTACCCTTGGTGGTGAAAGCATGTTTAACATCGGTGCTTCTTTTAAGGTAGGCGAACAAGACCCAACACTCAAAACAAGCCGCTTTGAAATGGCTAAACAAATCAAAGACCTACAAGCAGACAATGCATCACTGCGTGCAGACAACGAAGAACTACGGACTGAAGTCAATGAAATTAAAGCAGCGTTGAAAAAATTGCAATAAGCATAAATAGGCACGTTCTCTAGGTTATAGTATACTTATACTAATGAGAGAACGTGTCTATTATTGTTTGAGAGGTGTTGTATGAAACTAAAAAGTACTTTGTTGAGCTTAGCTGTGGCATTAGCTTTCACCATGCCTATTGATGCGGCGCAGTATACTGTTCCTGAAGGACAACCGCCTGTACCAGGAGCTGACGCTAGTATTCCAGATAATGCATATCAGAACTATCGTTACGATAAGACTCGCAATATTCCTATTGCTGATCACATTAAGAAAATGGAAGAGTATAATAAGCGGATTGATGGAGAGGTTCTTGAGAGAAAAGTTACTGCAGAGAAGGCGGAGCAATTAAAAAAAGCCTATGCGAAGTATTTGGATTTAATTACGCATGAATCTACTGTAATTTTATTGCACGAAGGTGACTATAAGGCTAAAGTGACATTGCCTATTTCCGTGGTAGAAAGTTATTTTGAGGACTTAAATAAAAAGGGTAAAGGCTCGTATGTTTTTGAACACAATGTTATTGCTGGTCTAGTAGGTGCTAATGAACAAGTTGAAGATTCAGGATTTAATAGAAATGATCAACGTAAAGGGGAATTTAAGTATCCGGGCATTAGTAAAGGCTATTGGGGAATAAGAGAAAAATATTCGAATGGGAATCTACCTGTAATGTATGCAGCGGTTACTTTTGCTCAATACCCAAATCAGATGTATATGGCAATCCTAGGCAATAAGAATCAGCCCATTACAAAAAATTTAGAATCTACAATGGCTAATTTTGTAATTCCTTCTATGCAGACATTAGATAATCTAGATAAAACTAGTGATACTGTTACATGGGATAATCTAACCTATCGACTACCTAAGGGTATGATGTTAGATAAGGAAGAAAAAAGTGATAACTTTCAAGGTCGCGTGTATGTTGGAGATAGTATGAAACTTGTTGTTGCACGTAGTGCCTTAGCACATAAGGCGGTGCCTATACAGTTGTATACTCAGACTGTTTTAAAACACTTTTTTTATAAAAAGAATCCAATATTAGTAAAAGATATACCTCTTCAAGCAGCCTTGATATGGAATAATGGTGTTCCTTCTTATCTTTTGGAGCAATATAATCCAGGCAAGAAATCTCGCATTTTCCATCTGATAACAGATGATAAATATGAATACTATATTTCGCTTACCTATGAAGATGGTAAAAATAAGTATAATCATATTGAACTACGTAATATAATGGAATACTTAGATTTCGAAAATGCCAAGCAATTAAGACATGCTAGTAATAAAAGAGTAAAGAAATAAGAAAAAGACCGTACTTTTAGGTACGGTCTTTACTGTATTTATCTATATATTTCTATTATTCGTTCCTTATTGTATCGTATATTAGTTCGTTCTATAATAGACTTAGGATAGTTGGACGAGGTTGGGCCTCTCTTCGTTTTTGAAGGGAGGGTTGCTTATGAGTGGTTATAAAATCATTATGATTATCCTTGGGATTTTATCAGTCATGATATCCTTTGGAGCACTTGTGGCGCTTATTTGTCTAGAAATAGCAAAATAGCCCTTCGTTTCTTCGGAAATTAGATAAAACGAAAAGGCCATTTCTACATATTATTAAGTTTGTGAGATGAGCCTGACGTCACTACTCGTCTGACTATCTATCTATATTATAGTAAGGTTATGATATATCGTCAAATTGTGATGAATGTGTGTATGGCACATAATTTAAGGATATCGTTATAAAATAAGAAAACTCCTATTGGTTTAACCGATAGGAGTTTTTTCTTAGAGAACTCTTTTAGAACGTTCTCTTACATTATTCTTTTAAGTTATTCTTTTAAATCATCTGGTATAGCCGGTGGAGCCGGTGGTTTACCCATGGCTCTTTCAATGCATACGACAGCTACAAAGACTATGAGGCTGACGATGGAACCAAAGATGATGGACATAATGCCATATGGATTGCCCACGAATTCCCAGTATACGCCTGCGATAGAGCCGAGCACGATGGACCAAATGCCAGCGCCAGCTGTTGCATTTTTCCATGTGAGGCCTAGTAGGAAGGCAGCGAATGGGCCCGCGGATCTCATGGTGAAAGCAAATACGAGCATTGGAATGATGGCTTTGCTTACGAGAGAGATAACGATAGCGATAATGCCGAGGAATAGCACGCATAGACGGCTATATCTCGTGAGCTGAGCATCGGCGAGGCTTTTACCAAAATGATGTTCCACAATATCCTTGGTAAATACAGTTGCGGCGCCTAAGAGATCGCCTGCGCCTGATGAAAGCGTCGCTGATACGACAGCGGCCATAACGAAGCCTGCCATAATCGGAGGCATGAGGTTAAGTGCTACTGTTGCCACTGCATTATTGGCTTCAATGTTCGGGAACTCAGCCAATGCTACGAGGCCTAATACGGCAGGAACAAAGGCGAATAGAGCCATGATAATACCACAAATGATGGAACCGAGAACGGCCGTTTTTTCGTCCTTCGCGGCAAAGTACCGTTGAACCGATTCTTGGCCGGTGGAGAAGGTCATGAAGTACATGATAATAAGGCCGATGATGGTTTTCCAACCAACCTTAGTAAAGCCCAGCTGTTCAGATGGTAATTTCGTTACAACTGATTCCCAGCCGCCCACATTGTGCAGTACGAACGGTACGGCAAGGGTAAAGCCCCCAACGAGAACGAAGAAGTGGATAACGTCTGTCATCGTTACGCTCCACATACCGCCGGACATGGTGTAAATAACGAGTACCGCGCCACAGATGAGGATGGCTAGCTCTGTTGAAAGCCCGGTAAGAACGCTAATAATGGTTGCTGTTGCAGTAATCTGTACGCCTGCTAAGGTAATGGTTGCGAGCATAGAGAGAATCGACGTTATAAGATGGCTAGAGCCACCAAAGCGACGACCGATGATTTCCGGTACGGTCGTTGCCATGGCACGTCGTAACAGTGGTGCGATGAAAGCAACGAGAATAACCCCAATCCCTGCAGAGACTACGTACCAACCTGCAGATAAACCCCAAGAACCATATGCTTTCGCGGCTACACCAACGGTACTCCCGCCACCGATCTCTGTAGCAGCTAACGTGCCTGCCGTCATAAGAACCCCAATACGACGACCTGCGAGTAGATAATCAGTACTATCTTTTACACGAATATGACAATACACGCCGACCAATAAATTCAGTAATAAATAGGCACAAACAATGACCCATATAATAGTTAAAGCGTCCATATGCCACCTCCTAAACTACAAACTAGTTAGAGACATATACTAAATCACCCTTACCTACTTGTGGTGCGTATGCAAGTATAACTCTATTATCCTTAAAAACTGGGGAAATTACAAAGAGGAGTTTCTTGGGGAGTTGGAGAATGTATATATATTAGGAACTAAAAAAAGCCCGTTATGACGGGCTTTTTTCTATGCATTTATCTGTATATCTCTATTATTCGTTCCTTATTGTATCGTATATTAGTTCGTTCTATAATAGACTTAGGATAGTTAGACGAGGTTGGGCCTCTCTTCGTTTTTGAAGGGAGGGATAAGTCTATGAGTGATTATGAAATAATCATGCTCCTCTTACAAGTACTGGCTATTGTCATTGCTTTTGGAGCCTTAGTAGCCCTTATTTGCCTTACAAAAAGCAAATAGCCCTCCGTTACCGCATGGTAGCTAAGTAAACAGAAAGGCCATTTCCTAAGTATTTTGATTTTCGAGATGCGCCTGACGTTTCGACTCGTCTGACTATCTACTTATATTATAGGGATAAAGATATATATCGTCAAATGGTGATAAACCTTATAAATATCAATTAAAAGTACATTCTATATACTAAATTATAAATTTATTAATCATAGGCACAGTCTTGTTTGCATAGTATACTTATGCTAATAAGATTGTGCTTATTTTATTGAGAGTTGCAGTTCCCTATAGTTTTAGAGAGAGGTTTTTATGATTCAACGTATTTTGATGCTAGCCCTTGTGTTGCTAGCTTTCACCATGCCTACAGAGGCAATTACATATCAAGAGTTGAAGACGTCACCACAGTTTAAGTTGGTTCATACTCGATCTATGAATGGTTCTATGGAGAGTGGTGGCTTGTATATCTATTTGAACACGTATTCTATTGAGGCCCTTCGCTATGCACCGCCACAGTATTCTTTGCGCGGGACCTACTATGTTGTGATGGATACGTCTTATCAATCTACCATTGACGAGCGACAGCTCACTGTGGATTATGATACTAACTATTCGTTAGCGACCCTTGTTCATTCGTCTCGTATAATGAATCCGAGTCCATCTATGATGGCTTTGATTGAGGCTAGTGAAAGTAAGTCTGGTTTGGCTATGACAGAGGTAGATGTGGCGAAGTATACCTTTGATGGGGCGACGAAGCCAATGCATTATGTGAATGATACGCGTAAGTTCCCACTTAATCGTAATAACACTATTATGTATGATATAGCGGATGCTATGTTTATGTCTGTGTATCAGCAGCATTTTGATGATATTGTGGTACAGTGAGGTGGATAATGAAACGTATATATTTACTTTCACTATGGTTATTAGGCTGTCTCATAGCACCGATGCAAGGACAAGCCGTATCACAGGCTGACTTATTAAACGCAGAGCGATTTGAACATATCGATTCGAGTGCTGACTCTGGACGAGGGGATGGAAAATATTTGGACCTTTCATCTGTTAAGTCTGTAACGGCACCGAATGGTCATCGTCGTATCGAAGCAGTCATCTATGTTTCTATGCCTGCTGCTAATATGATCCAAGGACTTTCAGTACAATACGATTACCAAATGGATCGTTCTTTGCGCCATTTGATTAATGATCATGATAACAGTTTAAAACAAGGTGATAAGACGCCATATATCTCTATTTGGCGTGCAAAACAAGAAAACTCAGGTATCACTGGAACCGTTAATGATGGCGGTACCTATTACAATAATGGACAAATTCGCCAACAACGTGTGTATGCAGAAAACCTAAAAGCTATGATTCTACCTGCTGAATTTGATGACGAAAAATATAAATTGCCTAATTTGATGTATAAAAAAGCATATGGCATTGCCTATGATGATGAGCCGTGATAGTTTATGATTACTGGGCTGATACTTCGTTGGTTCTTAAAAGCTCCTAAACATTCATATTAGATTTCTGATATATTCTTAATTTATTTACATAATGCAAAAGCCAAGCTATTCATATTTAAAAATAGCTTGGCTTTTATTAGTGGAGCACTTGTAGCGCTTATTTGTCTCACAAAAGACAAATAGCCCTTCGTTGCCTAGTGTGACTAGATAACTGAAAGGCCATTTCCTAATGTTTTACTTTTTTCGAGATGCGCCTGACGTCACTACTCGTCTGACTATCTACTTATATTATAGGGATAAAGGTATATATCGTCAAATTGAGATAAACCTAATAAATGCTAAATATATACGAAATCTATATATACTAAAATATAAAATTATTAATAATAGGCACAGTCTTATTTGCATAGTATACTTATGCTAATAAGGTTGTGCTTATTTATATTGTAAATGTGAGAGAAAAAGATAAGAGGGTTTTATGTTACGTAAAAGTATAATTATGATGGCATTAGCGGCTGCTTTCACCATGAATGTTAGCGCTGTTCAAATCGAAGTCCCAGCCGGTCAACCGCCTATGCCAGGTGCTGATGCGAGTATTCCGGCTAATGCATATGAGAACTATCGGGCAGGTAAGCTTAGTAATTATAAATCTAGTGATATTGTTAAGGCTAAGGCCAAATACCAAGATAAGTTAGATAAAATGGTTGCTAATGGTAAGTTGTCAAAGGATAAGTTAGATGCAGAGGCTCAACGGGGCTATAATCAAATAGATTTAGCTGCGAATGAATCAACGGTAATCTTGTTACATGATCAAGATAATAATATTCGTGCTAGTATGCCAGCAGCCATACTAGAAGGGGACTATTTGTCTCGTAGTCGTTCTAATGAGAAAGAAGATTTACAGCTTTTAACTGAGCGAAATACACTCTTTATGTTGGGGTCTAATGTAACGGATATTCTTGATATTGTTAAGGCAAAAGCCGATCAGAAAGGGCAATTCCTATATCCAGAGATAACAGAGGGGACCTGGTTTATGAATGATAAATTCTTAAATCAAAATAATCCTATGATGGGTGCTGTAGTGCGTCTTAAAGAGCAGCCAAATCGACCATATATCGTTGGAATTGCTTATCGGAATCATCCTGTTACAGAAAAAATGGAACAGGTAATGAGTAACTATATCATTCCGTCCATTCATTCTCTGGATGATATGGATTCGTATAGTGAAACGATTATATGGGAAAATTTAACATATCGGATTCCAAAGGGAATGAAGTTGAAAGCTCAGAGAAATCTGGATAATACTACGACTGAAGTTAGAGAGTATGTAGGACCTTCTGCAAGATTTTCTGTGCTTAGATGGCCTGTAAAAGTGGATAATCTATATGGTAACTTTTCTTTTAAAAAGGTTATTAATGCATCTAAAGTAGGTCAACCATTATCTAATGAGGCATTAGTTCAATCTGCTTCTGTTTGGAACAATGGTGTGCCAAGTTATATGATTGATAATTATCAGAAGGGCAAGAAATCTAAAATTCATAGAGTTCTTCGAGATGATAAATATTATTATGCTATTGATTTACTCTATACTGATGGAGCTGCGCCGTACTCTCATATACAATTAAGAAATACGGTAGAGTTCTCAGACTTTGGTAATGTAAAATTACTTCGTAAGAAAAGTGTTAATATTAGTAATAAAAATAAAACTAAGAAAGACAAGAAGTAAGTGTAATTTTGTGTTGTAAAACTTAGAGGAGAGAGGGTTTTATGTTACGTAAAAGTATAATCATGATGGCATTAGCGACTGCTTTTACCATGCATGTAAGCGCTGTGCAGATCGAAGTACCAAAGTGGCAACCACCAGTTCCAGGTGCAGATGCGAGCATTCCTGCTAATGCGTATGAGAATTATCGTCATATTAATGAAAAAGCGATACAAGATGCAGAGGCATTTAGTGCCAAAGTACAGAAGACCGTAGAGAAACCTAGCATTGCGATAGAAAAGGTCTTCAAAGAGAAATCTGGATTGGCTCAAGCGGTTAAGTTAGGAGAGTACTCACAATCTACTGTCATCTTACTTCATGAAGACAAGAAGAATATCCGTTTATCTGTGCCAAATATTAGCTTGCGTGGTGATACGGTTGAATCTAAATCAAGTGGCAGTCCTTTATTTGTGGTTCGTGGTTTTACAAGTATTTTGATGGTGGGGCCACCACATGGTAAAGAATTTAGTAAACGTATGCACAATGAAGGTGTCTATACATATCCGGGCTTAGAAAATGCATCTTGGAAAATCCTTAAAGCGAAGACACATGTAATGTACACAGAGTTTACACCAAGTAAGACAAAAACGACGTATGGTATTACGTATCTTGGTGGCGGGGATGTGAATGATCCATACCAAGATAAATTTGCTGAAGTGGTAATGAGTAATTATATTATCCCATCTATTGAGACTCTATCTAGGCTGGATAATTATAGCCATGTTAAACATTGGGACAATTTCAGTTATCGTATTCCTAAAAAGGCTAAGTTAGTGAGCGAGGCTATAGAAGATAACAAATATGAGGTTCGTACTTATGAAGCCTCAGGAATTAAGATCCGTGTGTTACGCTTTCAAATAGACCCGAATGTTGTTGATAAAAGTTTGGCAAAAAAACAAATTTTTGCATTTTTGAATAAATATGGTGACCTTGAGGCGCCTACACAGTATGCAACAGTTTGGAATAATGGTCTTCCAGGATTTCTAGTTGATCGCTATAAATCTAATGGGGAATCCTATTTACGCCATTTTACAAAGGATTCTGAATATTATTATAGTTATCGCATTGACTATGATGAAAGCAAATCTTCGTATAAGCATAAACAATTGCGCGATATGGTTGAGTATGTAGATTTTGATAATGTTGAAAGTTTACGAAAGGCACCTCAATGGCGTATAAGTGATAGCCATAAAAAGAAGCTTGATGCGGATCCTATCTTTAATCCGTGGTATATGGAATGGATTAAAATATTAACTCAATAATAAATTTTGTTCTTAAATTTTATGGTATTAGATAGGGGTGAGCCAATGGGTAAACTCAAATATATCAAAACTATCTTAGTGCTTTTGCTTAAGGTTTATCTTGTCTATCTATGGATTAACTTTGTAGAGACATTTGCTCAGCTACTCTATAATATCTATGTATTGAAAGTATATTCATTGGAGCATTTTGGTCTATTTCTATTCTTTCTCTTTGGTAATATATGCTGTATTCTGTGGCTCGTTTTATGGTGTAAGCGATTACCGCCAGCTTTTAACAAGCCCAAAATATACTATAAGATTAAAGATTGGATACGATCTAAGAAACAAGAAGCACCTATCTATAAAGTCCTGTTTGTCAGTTTAGCGCTTATGTTAAAACTATGTTTTGTAGTGTATATCTTAATTACAGCTTCCATTATTTTAAGTATTCCATTGGTAAACCTTTAGTATTCTTTCAAACGTTAAATAAACTAAAAGCCGAGCTTTTAATTATTAGAATTAGCTCGGCTGTTATTAGTTAATTCGTATATTTGTATAATACGATGCTTATTGTATCGTATATTAGTTCGTTCTATAATAGACTTAGGATAGTTGGACGAGGTTGGGCCTCTCTTCGTCATTGAAGGGAGGGATAAGCCTATGAGTGATTATGAAATAATCATGCTCTTATTACAGGTAATAACGGTTGTTATTGCTTTTGGGGCATTAATAGCGCTTATTTGTCTTACAAAAGACAAATAGCCCTCCGTTGCCTAGTGTAACTAGATAACTGAAAGGCCATTTCTCAAGATTTCATTATTTTCGAGATGCGCCTGACGTTTCGACTCGTCTGACTATCTACTTATATTATAGGGATAAAGGTATATATCGTCAAATGGAGATAAACCTTATAAATATCAATTAGAAGTAACTCTTATATACTAAATTATAAAATTATTAATTATAGGCACAGTCTTGTTTGCATAGTATACTTATGCTAACAAGGCTGTGCTTATTTATGTTGTAATGTGAGAGAAAAAGAGAGGGTTTTATGTTACGTAAAAGTGTAATTATGATGGCACTAGCAGCTGCTTTCATCATGAATGTAAGTGCTGTGCAAATCAAAGTGCCAGCCGGGCAGCCGCCTATGCCTGGGGCAGACGCGAGCATTCCTGCCAATGCATATGAGAATTATCGTCATATTAATGAGATAGCGGAGCAGAATGCAGAGGATTATAGTGAATTTATAAAATCACAACCTGTAAATCCTACATCTGGGATGGATAAGTTGTATCGAGAACGCCCTGGTTTGGCTAAGGCGTTGGAGTTAGCAAATTATTCTCAGTCTACCGTTGTATTGATTCATGAAGGGGATAAGAATATTCGATTATCCGTACCAAACATTAGCTTTCGTGGAGATACTGTAGAGTCTAAGTCTGGAAAAGGGCCGTTATATGCTGTACGAAGCCTTAGTTCATTTTTAGTAGTAGGGCCTCCACATGGTAAAGCGCTCAATAAATATGCTGAAAAAGAAGGGAAATATACATATCCAGGTTTGCACGATGCATCTTGGAAGCTAATGTCAAACAATGCCCATGTAATGTATACGGAGTTTACACCGAATGACTCAAAGACTACCTATGGGATTAGTTATGGCGGTTGGGTTAATACGGAGGATCCGTATCAGGATAAATCACCGGAAGTTGTGATGAGTAATTATATTATTCCATCTATAGAATCCTTGTCTGGATTAGATAATTATAGTCGTGTTGAGCATTGGGGAAATTTCAGTTATCGTGTTCCTAAGACTGCAAAGTTAGTGAGTGAGGCTGTAGAGAATACTCAATATGATGTGAGAACCTATGAGGATACAGGGGCCAAGATACGTGTAGTGCGTACCTCCATATTGGGTGAAAAACGAGATGGAACGGTCATCAAGAGTTCCATATTATCCTTTTTGAGAAAGTATAACGATTTAGAAACACCTACACAATATGCAGTCGTATGGAATAATGGTATCGCAGGCTCTTTGATCGATTCTTACAAGCCTAATGGAGAGTCTTATCTCCGTCATGTTGTGAAAGATTCTGTGTACTTTTACAGTTATCGTATTAATTATGATGAAAGTAAGATCTCTTATACACATAAACAATGGAGAGATATGATTGAATATGTAGGCTTTGATGATGCGGTCAAACTCAGAAAAGGTCCACAATGGAGAGAAGACGGAAGCTATAAAGAGAAACTAGAAAGCGGCCCTATATTTATTCCTTGGTATATGGAGTGGGTTAAGCTATTGAATCAATAGTGTGTAATATAGTAAATGTAGTTTGAGCTAATTATAAGAAATTTCAGGAGAGAGACTATGAAAACAAAATATATGGTTATGGGGCTTGTTGTAGGCCTACAATTGGTAAGTGGTTATAGTTATGTGACAGAGGCAAGTTGGCTTAGTAAAACTTGGGACCGTCTAGAAACGAATGCCGCGAAACAATCTTATGATTGGCCCAAAGCTGAGCAATATACTCACTATGCGGGAGGACAAATTGTAGGTACTACCTTGCCAGACGAGGATATGATGATCCTTGGTGTTTCGCTGGGTAATACATTTGATAGTGTAAAAGCTAGTCTAGGACAGCCTACTAAAGAAACTAGTAGAGGACTTACCTATGGTGGTGTTACATTTGGGAACTTTAAAATGGATGGTGTGGGCCCTATTGTTACCTATATGATGATCGAGAATCGTGATGCTACTACACATAGAGGTATTGCCGTAGGCGATTCCATGCGAAAGGTCCTTAATGTATATGGTAGACCCGATTTAGTGGATACTAACAATCGATGGTTTTATGGGAAATACCGCTATCGAACTGATATGATGCATGGCATACAATTTGAACAAAAAGGAGATAAAGTCAGCAAGATTTTAATTTATAAATGATTATATTCTTACCATATCTATGAAAAAAGCCGAGCTTTTAATTCATAGAATTAGCTCGGCTTTTATTAGTTTATTCGTATATTTATATAATATAATTATTATTGTAACGTATATTAATGCATCATATAATGTGATTAGGAGAATTAGACGAGGTTGGGAAATAAGATAAACCGGAGGTCATTATGAAAGCATTTGAAACAAAAGATTATAAAGCGTTTTCTATGTTTGAGGATCGTTGGGCTCTTGTTACAGCTGGTACGCCTGAGGATTTTAATACTTGTACCGTTAGTTGGGGGAGTATGGGCAACGTATGGGGCCCTAATGGTGGTGACATATCCACGGTGACGGTGTATATTCATCCGGCTCGTTACACTCAAGAGTTTATGGCTAAATACGATACGTTTACAGTTAGTTTCTTCCCTGAAAGCTATCGCAAGGCTCTTGGCTATTTAGGCTCTCATTCTGGTCGCGATGAAGATAAGGTGGCTAATTCTGGTTTAACACCGGTTGCAGCAGGTGATGGCGTAACTTTCAAAGAAGCAGATTTAACATTTGTATGTAAAAAACTGTATGAACATCAATTTGACGAAGCTCACTTAGCGGATAACGTAAAGGAATATTATGCAGCAAATCCGTCTATGTATACCCAAGTTGGCAAAGATCGTTGGGAACCACACTATATGTACATCGGCGAAGTGGTTGAGGCCATAGAGGGATAGTCTTATATACAACTTATTTATATTGAGGGAATTGTATGATTAAAAGAGCGATTTTAATAGGCCTTTATTCATTTGGTCTTATAGTAACAGTACATGCTGCCAATATAAATCTTCCTGGTGGAGATGCCATGGTGCCTGATACTGCTTATGAAAGCTATTCGTATAATAGTGTTGATATGGATCTGGTAGAGTCTCAGTTTAGACGTCGCTCAGGCCCTGTGGTAGCACAGACTGTGAAAAATGGGCGTAGGACGGTAGAGCAAGCTAAGGCATATATGGATGGTAATGCCAAGTTTTTAAAACGCCAAGCTAATCAGAGTACAGTGTTCATCTTTGACGATGATACACAGCATATTCGCTTTTCTATGCCTTATCCAAGTCTTGAAAGTAAGGCGATTAATGATAACACTAATTCAGTTGTTAATGTCGTAAATGGTATCCCTCAATATTATATTAAAAGTATGAATGCAGATATCGTAGTCGATGTGGATGATAAGACTACCTATACGGATCGTGCTTTCACATATAAAACGGTAAAAAACGGTCAATGGCAGCAGAAGTATGGGATTATAACACGCATCCCTGGAAAAGAGGAGAAGACTGAGCCACGTACGAGTACGGGTGTTGAGTTTTCCCTGCCTAGTGATACGAATCATGTGTATCGTGTTAACATCATAAATCGTGATAATGGCAATCCAGATCATATTAGGTATGCAGAAGGGGCTTTAGCGAATTATGTGATTCCATCGGTAGAGGATACAAAAGCAATAGATCGCTATTCTAATGTTGAGAAATGGGGAAACTTTGAATATCATGTGCTCAAGAATAGTACGAGAAAAGCCGATTATGAGCCTACCTCCTATGGTGAGGAAACGCGTGTTTATAAGGTGGGCGATATAGTACAGCTGATTAAGCGCCGTCCGATTTTTCCAAATGATGAAAAACATTTTTATTCAGGTGCTTTTACTACGATGGATACGATGAGCCGAAAATACTCATATTCAGTTAATGATAATGCGACTATTTGGCGTAATGGTATGCCTGCATTTAGTGGCAGTGTAAAATTTGATAATGGTATTAATTATACATATTTTACAATCCGTGATGATAAATATGTGTACAGCATTGAAGTTGCTTATAAAGCCAATACGGTGAAGACGTCTTATCATGATATTCGTAATATGGTAGAAATGGCAAAATTGATCAATCGTCCGCATAAGCAAGAGTTTCCTGCGTTGAAGTATATTTGGGAGGCTGATGTTTTTAAATTGCCTTAAAGATTAACTAATATTTTGTCTATGTGTAGATACACTTATGCATAAAAAGAAATAGAGAAAGAAAAACAGCCAGTATTGCGATTTGCAGTACTGGCTGTTTTGGTTACACATCTTATTAGATTTTGAACGATGTTTTAATGGGCATGGCTCTTCTCTGTATCTGGGAATAAAACATGCTCTTTTAGTTTAAAGCTAGGATTATTGGTAGACTCAAAAAACTCAATCATATTCCGTAATTTTTGAACTTCCTCAGCATGTAAAAAACTTGGGTAAAAGATGATATAGGTAAAGCTATAGGTCCCATCATAGGATTGAAAGGTTAGGATGTGATCATCCTTATGAGGTGTATAGATGTGTGTGGATAATCCAGGAATATTATTATTCCATATAACGGCATAATTAATATAATCTGATGTTGGCTGGGAATAGTATATATTCCAGAACGTATCTAAATTAATGTTAAAATTGTAATGCCCGTTTACAACAAGATCGCGCGCATATGGGTTTTTAGGAATATTATTAGTAGAAACAAAGAATGTTATGTTCCCCTTTTTGTAGTATCTAATATCTTGGTACTCGGTGCCTTTTTCCTCACCTATGTATATAGCGTCTTTTGGTACGCGGTATTGTACACCGTTTAAGTTTTCTATGCGTGAATATTGATTTAATTCATTTAGATTTTGCACAGAGGGAAGCACATAATTAGCCAATAATTTATCTGTAGGAACCTTGTTCAGAACGGGGTTGTTATCATAATAGACAAACCCTGCGTGATATAAAGGGGAACGCATGTTATAGCCCTTAAATTTAAAATTGATCGTGTCGATGGTAAGAGTTGTTTTTTTACCGTTTTCAACGTGCGGCATCTTCATACTATCCCAAGTGCTGTAGGTAACAGTAGGATATGAAAATACAGTGCCCTTTATATCAGAAATGTGTTTTGCTGGATTACGTTTTGCCCTGTCCTGAAAGAAATCACGAACATTTTTATCTGTCAATTTTTCATAAGCTATTTTGGTATTGCGCCAGTCGTAGTCTTTGAAATCTGCGTAGTCAATTTCTAAATTGAGACTTCCATTATCGGTTAAAACCCGATAGTCTTCAATGGTTCGACTTGGGTTTTTGTAACGTCCTATATCATAATCACTTTTTATGCCCGCTATAGGGAATGAAAGCCGAATTTGGTTGTAATTGTCGTGAATGGAGATAACTGTATTATGGTAATGTTGACTGCGATATATAGAGGCAGCTTTAGCATACTCAATTTCGTTTTTACTAATACCATTAGCCTTGTCTGTTAACTTTAGTGCTTCCACATAGTTTGCTACATCCTTTTCAATATCAGGGCTCGTGGCTTGATAATTTATGTAGGCATCCTTTGGAATCTTCGAATCTGCACCAGGAATATTAACATCGATGGCTCCTATTGGTGATAATATAGTGCTTATCATAAAAGCACCCGCTAATAGTGGTAGTTTTGTCATGGTAGTATCTCCCGTTTATACTCTCATATCTATTGATACTGTCATAATCCATTGGTTATGTTACTAAGTATAATTATATTACATAATACTTATTGTACTGTATATTAGTGCATTATATAATGGGGTTAGGATAGTTATACGAGGTTGGGAAAATAAGATAAACCGGAGGTCATTATGAAACCATTTGAATCTAAAGACTATAAAGCATTTACTATGTTTGAAAAACGGTGGGCTCTTGTTACAGCTGGTACACCTGAGGATTTTAATACTTGTACTGTTAGTTGGGGCAGCATGGGCAACATGTGGGGCCTAGTTGGTAATGATATTTCCACAGTGACTGTGTATATTCATCCAGCTCGTTATACCCAAGAATTCATGGCGAAATATGATACGTTTACCGTTAGTTTCTTGCCTGAAAGCCAACGTAAGGCTCTTGGTTATTTAGGATCTCATTCTGGTCGTGACGAAGATAAGGTGGCTAATTCGGGCTTAACACCAGTTGCAGTAGATGATGGTGTCATGTTTGAAGAAGCAGAGTTAACTTTTGTATGCAAAAAGCTCTACGAACATCAATTCGATGAAGCACATTTAGCGGATAAAATAAAAGAGTATTATGCATCCAATCCTCCTGAATATACAAAAGCTGGCAGTGATCGCTGGGAACCACACTATATGTACATCGGCGAAATAGTTGAGGCTATAGAGAAATAGACAATCTATGTAATATACAAATAAGGCAGTCCATCAGGACTGCCTTATTTGCATTATTATTTTTTCAAAAGGAGAAAGTGAGACGGTATTTACTACCTGTATGTATAATAACATAGGGCATGGGCTAAAAACGCCACATGATATTGATGCAAATTCTTAGTTGTTTGCGTGAGGTTTTATGGTGAAATTTACACTAGATTTTATGGTGTAATTTACACTAAATTTTTTGGGTGATTTATCAAAATAAGTCATAAAATTGATGAAAAATCAGTATATATGAGCTGACGGTGAGGAATAGCTTATATAGTGGGTTCTTTCATTGAGAACTACTATAAATTGTATATTTTGATAAAATTTTATGAATTTTAACCCCACAAAAAGTGCAAAATCTGATATAATAATAGTATCAAAAATAACTACGCGAATGCGTAGTTTTCTTATTTTGTGTTTGGCGTAGGTAGTCCCATGAGTGTAGTGAAGCCCTTATTATGGCTATTAGAACCGTATATCGTATATAAAGCCTATTTGTGGGCGCTCCGCTTTATAGCTCATCCATTGACGTGGGAAGGCGAGATAGATTTATTCTCCCTGACCTTAACGGTGCTGCTCATCCTTGATGCGGTAGCGTTGCCCTTGGTGATTTTGTATTGTCCAGGACTCAATCCTAGAAAACGTATGCCCGACTGGATTGTCCGATTAGGTACACCTATTTATATCGTCCATAATTGGCTTGATGGCAAGGTGGGCGGGGGTACGTCTACACCGATTGTATGGCTCCGCAGAGCCTTACATTCACTATTGCTGTTTATCTATTATCTTGTGCCGTTTTATGTGGGCGGTCATCTCGTGATGGGCCTCGTGGTAGCGCTCATGTATGATGTCCTCGTCTGGGCACATGGAGGTGTGTAGTGGCTACTTGTGAATGGCCGACGACGCCTTTGTATCAGGCGTATCACGATCATGAGTGGGGCCGTCCTATTCATGATGATCGATTGCAGTTTGAGCATCTCTGTCTTGAAAGCCTCCAATGTGGTCTCAGTTGGCTTACGATTTTGAATAAACGAGACATTATTCGAGGATGCTTTAATCACTTTGATATTGATGCGGTTGCTGCTTATGGTGAAAGCGACATAGAACGGATTATGGAGACTGAGGGCATGCTCAAGTCTCGCCATAAAATTGAGGCCATCATCAATAATGCTTCTGCTTTTAAACGTATTCAAGATGAATTCGGTTCGTTTTGCAACTATATCTGGGCTTTCACAGATAATAAAACTATTATTTATGAAAGCCATCCTGATGGGCATGTTCCAGCAAAGAATGGCTTGTCCACGCGGATTAGTAAAGACCTGAAGAAGCGCGGGTTTAAATTTGTAGGCCCTGTTACTATTTATTCCCATCTGCAAGCTAGTGGCCTTATCAACGATCACGGTAAGGACTGTCCTTGTTTTGACGAGATTAATAAGACCGCAGATATTGCTCGATTGCTTGCAGACGCTGAGGATTAATACAGGTTGTAACGTATTTGTATAATCGTTAGTTAACAATAGTTTTTATACATGATTGATGTTACAAAATTGAACTTGTGTTAAACCGCACTTTAAGGTGTACACTATAGTCGATGGAAAGATAGCGTTCCATCATATGTCGGCCCGCTTTATACAAACACATATATTCTCTCTCTCCAAAGCGGGTCTCTCATATACTTCTCTCTCAAAGCTATAAACACAACATAAAGCCCCTATCCAATATTGGATAGGGGCTTTTTGCTATATGTTTTTATCTAGAGCCATATAATGGCATAGATTGGTTGTATACCATGATAAATTGATTTATTTCGATATAGTTGATATACTGATGATGAAATAAGCTATTACTTTCACAATTCAGAAAGGGAAATATATGATTGGTTTGGGCACGGCCATTAACATTGGCCTCATCATAGCCGGCAGCTTGTGCGGCCTTGCATTTGGTCGGTTTATGAAAGAAAATTTAAAACAGACGCTCATGATGGTGAGCGGCATTATTGTTCTCCTCCTCGGGATGAGCGGTGCCATGCAGTATATGCTGGTCATAGTGAACGGCACGCTACAAACGACGGGGCCTATGCTGATGATCATTAGCATGGTGGCGGGCGCCGTAATTGGTGAGCTCATCGACCTTAACCGTTGGATCACTGTATTTGGTGACTGGGTGAAAGCCAAAACTGGTAACACTGGTGATCCGCAGTTTACGCACGCTTTTATTACGGCATCCCTTACGTTTACAGTGGGGGCCATGGGCGTACTAGGCTCTATTCAAGACGGCTTAACGGGTAATTACCAAACGCTCTTATTAAAAGGTATCCTAGACGGTATCATTGTTATGGTGATGGTATCCTCTATGGGGAAGGGTGCGTTGTTCTCCTTTATTCCTGTAGGGATTACGCAATGGATCATTACAGCTATGGCACACATTGCGGCACCGTTGATGACACCGAGTGCCATCGATAACCTATCCTACGTGGGCTCTATTCTGATCTTCTGCGTCGGTATTGACCTCATCTGGCCTGGTAAAATCCGCATTGCGAACCTATTACCAGCCATCTTTGTAGCTATGGGGCTTACATTCTTGCTCTAATGTAAATCGTATTATGAATACTAAGAAAAATAATATGTAGATTTTATAAGAGACCTATATTCTCTAACCTTTCACTGCTGTACTTTGCACATGAGAGTCTAGAGAATATAGGTCTTTTTATATTTGTAGCCATTATAAAAGTTAGTACTAATATTTGCTGATCTTCAAGTGATGACTAGATGTAGATACATTCCGAAATAGGTGACCAATAGAGTCAGAAGAACAGTAGGATTTGAGTGCTGTTTTAGAGAAATCTTTTACCGAAATCATTTATAGAATAAAGTTATTCCACAATATACCTGAAATACAGGTATATATTATTGAGTTATACCTGTAAAACAGGTATAATCAAAGGAGAGGTTCTATGATTATCGGATTTAAAGATAAGGAAACAGAAAAGGTTTACCATCAGAGTTTTTCTAAACGCTTTTCACCGTTTATACAAAGATTAGCTCTTCGTAAGCTAATATTATTAGATAATGCTGAATCGATACAGGATTTAAGGTGGCCACCTGGTAACCGATTAGAGTTATTGCAAGGCAATCGCTTTGGCCAGTATAGTTTACGGATTAATAGCCAGTATAGATTATGTTTTAAAGTGAAAGATATTAATAGTTTTTATGATGTAGAAATTATAGATTATCATTAATAGAGAGGGAATATATATGGACAAGTTTATTCCAACACCTACCATCAGTGAAATATTGAAAGAAGAGTTTATGGAGCCATTAGGACTATCTGCATATCGATTAGCTAAAGATATACATGTGCCTGTTTCGCGTATTCAGGAAATCTTGAATGGGACACGAGCTATTTCAGCAGACACCTCTCTACGTTTAGCTAAATACTTTGGTGTTTCTGAAGGATATTTCTTGCGGTTGCAGATGGATGTTGATTTACGTACCGCAAAGCATAGTGCAGGGATGGAGGAAGTATTAAGCTCTATTGATCATTGTAATGCATTAGAACCTGTAGACTGTCAATGAGATATTGATAATTTTCGATATATTTGGTACACTTAACTTATAAATATATCGTTATAACATTATGTATTACTATAAGGAGACGCTATGTTATTTGTTGAATATCCTAAATGCACAACATGCAAAAAAGCAAAGAAATTCTTAGATGATCATAATATTAAATACACAGATCGTGACATTAAGTCTGAAAATCCTACAGCTGAAGAAATTGCTGCGTGGTATCCACAATCTGGTAAAGATTTAAAAGCATTCTTCAATACATCTGGTATGATTTATCGTGAACAACAATTGAAGGATAAATTACCAAACCTTAGCGAAGAAGAAAAACTCGCTTTATTAGCATCCAATGGTATGCTTGTGAAACGTCCTATCTTGGTTCTTGAAGACAAAGTACTCGTTGGATTTAAAGAAGCAGAATGGATTGAGGCGTTGAAGCTCTAATTTCATATTAGTTAACCGAAAGAACAGGTCCCTAAAAGCCTCCATAGCGAGCTAAGTCGTTTTTAGGGACCTGTTCTTTCTACGTCTAATAAAGAAATAAGAGCTTTCAAATAAAGCTCATAGCTTTGAAGTCATTTTTATAAATTTATTCTTTTGGTACTACATAAAGAAATTGTAGTTCTTTATCATTTATCGAAAAAAATGATTTGTATATAATTCGCATATTTTGTATAATGGTTACATTGTAGATATACCCCTATGGGTACATAGATTTATCAAATAATTTAGGTTCATAGGGTTTTGAATTAATTTAGGTATAGAGAGTTCTGAATTAATATTGTGTTGTTTTTGTTTTATTTCCGGAGTAAGTAAGGCCGGTTCTAGTGTATAGAGGTCTATATGAAATTTTTACAGTCTTTATCGGCGCAGGTGTCGTTGTTCACGCAAGGTGCTATTTTGGCGCTAGGTGTTTTATTTATTCTATTAGATGCCATCACAGAGTCATTCAATCCTGTTATTGACTTGGCTTGGGTGACGGTTCTCGTTTGTGGTTTGCCGCTGCTCATTAATAGCGTTCAAAGTATTTTGAAGCATTTAGAGATCCATGCTAATTTCCTTATTGTTGTGGCCATGGTAGCGCTCATTTCCATTGGCGATTATCATACGGCGGCCTATGTGGGCCTCATCGTACAGGCGGGCTTTTTCTTGGAACAGCTTATCACAGGCGAGTCACATTATACCTTAGATGATGATATGCTTCCTGCCATGCCATCTCAACTCGTTGCTATGCGTCAGGGCATTAACAATTATTCATCTGTTATTGTTGTGGCTGTATTGCTATTATCTATGGGTTCCTTTGCATTGACACAGGATTTCATACATACCGTAACCTTGTTATTGGTACTATGCCCGTGTTCCTTGGAGCTTATCTTAGTGGCGCTCATGATGGGCTCTCTTGTGGATGATGCATCTCCCGTATCAGAGCTTTCAAAAGGAACAAAGCAGTCTCATTTAGGTTTACTCATCGTGTCCATTGTATTCCATATCGCCATTATCGGTGCTGGTGTATTTGGCTTCATGGATCCTGTTACGGCTGTTGCGTTGCACGGATTGGCGCGACTTGGTCTCGTGTATAATTTGAAAGTTCTCAATAGTTCTTTATGCGTAGCATAGAATGTAGTGCAGTGTATAGTTTTAGACATAATAAAATCCCCTAGTAACGATGTGTTACTAGGGGATTTTTGTGTTCAAACAACTGTTAGTTGTAGATTACTGTTCTTTTGCTTGGGATTTATCACCAAGTGTGAGAAGTAGGAATACGATAGCGAGGATACATGCACCAACGAGGGCTACGAAGCCGCCATCCCAACCATAAAGGTCAACCATGAGACCCATGAAGGCACCAGCACCAGCGGAACCGATGAGGTAACCAAGAAGGCCTGTAAGACCAGTAGCACCACCTGTTGCTACCCGTGGTACCATGTCTGCTGCTTGAAGGCCGATCATCATAACAGGACCGTAGATGAGGAAGCCGATAGCGATAAGTGCTAAGTTATCGATAAGGATATTGCCTGCTGGGTTGAACCAGTAAACGAGGATTGCCAAGATAACGAATAGCATGAAGCAGATAGTAGCTGGCGCACGGCGACCACGGAATACACGGTCACTCAAATAGCCGCTTACGAGCATGCCTGGAATACCAGCCCATTCGTATAAGAAGTAAGCCCAACGGGAACCTTCTTTTGTAAAGCCTTTTACAGCTGTCAAATAAGTAGGAGCCCAGCTTACTACGCCATAACGGATGAAGTATACAAAGATATTTGCAATTGCAAGATACCATAAGTATTTGTTATGCAAAATATATTTGTAGAAGATTTCTTTGAAAGTAGTTTTATTTTCATCGCTTACTTCAGCTGCAACTGTTTCGTGTTTATATTCTTCAATAGGTGGCAAGCCACAGGATTGAGGTGTATCTTTCAACAAGAAGAATGTAACCACAGCTAACACGATAGAAATAAGAGCAGGGAAGAAGAAAATACTATGCCATGTACCAAATAGGTAGATACCTAACGTAGCAAGAGGTGCAATGATACCGCCACCAAGATTGTGGGATACGTTCCACCAGGACCACCAAGCACCGCGTTCAGAACGGGAGAACCAAGTTACCATATTTTTCGCATATGGAGGATAGCCCATACCTTGGAACCAACCATTTAAGAAGGCGAGCACGCACATGATAGGAATACTGCTTAAAACACCAGGTAAGGTGCCGAATAATAACATAACTAAAGCACTGAGCAATAGACCTACTGTGGAGAAGTATTTTGGGTTAGAGCGGTCAGACGCATTACCCATGACAAATTTACTTACACCGTACGCTACGGATAAGAGGGTCATGACAATACCAAGGTCCGCTTTAGTGTAGCCGTACTCAGCAATCATGTACGGAACAGCCAAACTAAAGTTTTGGCGGATCAAATAGAATGTAGCATAACCAATAAAAGTACCTGCAAAGACTTCTTTGCGAAGACGTTTGTAGGTGGAATCGATTTGCCCCTCTGGTAATCGTTCAATATGAGGAGCTGGAGAGAAAATCGACATCATCACACATCCTTTCTACAAAATGTCTTTTTTATCATACCATGTATGACTAAAAGTCGACTATGTTTTATTTTTAATTATGATAAATTGCTATTTTGGTGCACCATTATGGGCTTAGCGCATAGATTATAGTTCATCAAAATATCTTCTATTTTGAAATATGGAGATGTATTTATATATATGAATGATTGCTCATGCGTTTGTGTAATAGGCCGATGCATGAATTATATAATGCCATTAGATCCAGTATTTATCTATGCTTTTGCTTATATATGAATATTTGTACATATTTTGTTGTTGACACAAATATACCCATATGGGTATAACATAATAATAGGATATACCCCTATGGGTATACTAAGAAGAAAATTAAAATGATAAACAACAAACTATAGAGAATAAGCAATACGCAGATATATGTTGTTTATCCTAGGTCATATATATGGACGCATGTATATAGATCACAACAAATGTGTACATATCATTATATATAAGCTTTCACAGGAGGTAAGTATGGAACGGTGGAGTAAAGTCGCAGAATGGTTCGATTTGAATCGCGAAAAGATCACATTAGTAGCCGGCGGTATCGGCGTAGTATTTAGTTTATTAGGTGTTCGTTTAGGATTGCCATTCGATTGGGCATGGTTCACTATTTTATTATGTGGGTTGCCTATCGTATGGGGTGCAGTAGTTGCCATGTATGAAGAGTTCGACGTAAAGGCTGACCTCTTAGTATCCTTGGCGCTCATCGCGGCCGTAGCTATCGGTGAAGTATTTGCGGCTGCAGAGATTGCTTTCATCATGCAGCTCGGTGCGATGCTCGAAGAGTTCACTGTATCTAAAGCGCAAGCAGGCATTGAACGTCTCGTTAAATTGACACCAACAACAGCGCGTATTGTTCGCAATGGTAAGGAAGAGGTATTGCCTGCAGATATCGTAACAGTAGGTGATGTAATCCGCGTGTTGCCAGGTGAAGTAATCCCTGTAGACGGCACGATTTTGACTGGTGATACAGCAATCGATCAATCTGTTATGACTGGCGAGTCCATGCCAGTAGATAAAACGATTGGGGACGAAGTATTCTCTGGTACGGTGAACCAATTTGGTGCCTTCGATATGACCGCAACCAAAGAGGGTGAAGATAGCTCTATTCAACGTATGATTAAGCTCGTTAAATCTACTGATCCAGGCAATGCGAAAATCGTTAGCCTCGCTGACCGTTGGGCTACGTGGATTGTGGTGATTGCGCTCTTGGCAGCAGTTGGTACCTATGTGGTGACTGGCGAAATCATCCGCGCCGTAACTATCCTTGTTGTATTCTGTCCTTGCGCTCTTGTATTGGCTACGCCTGCTGCGATCATGGCGGCTATTTCTAATGCGAGCCAACACGGTTTCCTCGTTCGCCGCGGCAATATTATGGAGCGATTGGCTAAAGTTGATACAATGACCTTTGATAAAACAGGTACATTGACCTATGGTACGCCTGAGGTGACTGCTGTTGAAACAGTGGGTACTATGTCCAATGATGAATTGTATCGCTTGGTAGCGTCTGTAGAGACTAAATCTGAGCATCCATTGGGCAAGGCGATTGTGAATGGTTTTACATCTCGTCATAGTGAAAGCTTCGATTCCGTAGATTCCTTCCGCATGGTTCCTGGTAAAGGCTTAGCGGCGACTGTAGATACTAAATCTGTGTTAGCTGGTAACGAAGCGATGATGACTTTGTCTAATGTGTCTATTACGGACTCTGTGAAAGCAGCTATTCATGACCACTTGAACCGCGGTGCGTCCATTGTGTACGTGGCTGTAGATGGTGTTTTGGCTGGTTATGTGGCTTTGGCTGACCGTGTTCGCCGTGAAAGCCGCGCTGTAGTAGAGTCTTTGAGCGATCTTCATGTTATGCCTGTTCTCTTAACTGGTGACCATGGTACAACAGCAAAAACCATTGGTAAACGTTTGAACGTACCGAATGTTATCGCTGATTGCTTGCCAGAAGATAAAATGAATACTGTGGCTAAATTACAACAAGAAGGTAACATCGTTGCCATGGTTGGGGATGGTGTAAACGATGCGCCAGCCCTTAAGAAATCTGATGTAGGTATCGCCATGGGCGGTGTTGGTAGTGATATCGCTGTAGAAGCGGCGGATATCGTTCTTGTAAACGATAATGTTAAAGAAATCCCACACCTTGTAGCATTGTCCAAACGCATGATGACTACAATCAAGGTAAACCTTTCCTTCTCCTTGCTTTTGAACTTTGTAGCGATCATCTTAGCTATGATTGGTACATTATCCCCAGTATGGGGCGCCCTCGTTCATAACGGTGGTAGCCTTCTCGTAGTGGCTAACTCTGCACTACTCTTACGTTGGGCTTATAAATCTAACCACGTAGTAGAGGACGATGATTCCATTCTTGTAAAAGCAGCTCGCAAACGTGTGTTTGAAGGGTAATACTATATTCTAAATAAAATAGCGCTATCTATTCCTAACGGAACTCAATTAGAGTTGTAGGATAGATAGCGCTTTTTTAATATTACATATGAATATATTTATATACTATATGTGAATTTATAGGTTTATCCTAGTTAATTATTTGCTACAGCAATCATACTATGACATCGGTAGTTTCTAGTTGTCATTAATCAATATAGGTTACAGGATAGCCTTTGGCTTCGATTTCGCGGCGGTTGAGGCCATTTGGTAAGTCTGGATATCCAAATGCAAGGCTCGCATAGACTTTTTCACCGTCTTTAAGACCTAGTTCACGCATTTTAGCTTGGATCCGTTCGTTGTCTTGAAGGTGACGGATTTGGTTAACCCAGCAGCTGCCAAGGTCGAGCTCATTGCAAGCAAGCATCATGTTTTGCATTGCACAAGACACATCGGCAAAGTTATTCGCATAGTTTGCTTGGCTAGCGAGTACGATGAGAACTGGTGCACCATAGTTGAATACAAACTTGCCTTCAGCGGACATTTTAATGATGTTCACCATGTATGGCAATGTATTTTCCGTAATCGGCATTTTGCCGTATTCCTCTTGCACAAGCGTTACTAGTTCGTTGAGCACGTCTTGATTTGTGATGACCATGAAATGTGTTAATTGTGTATTGCCACCAGATGGGGCACGGCGACCCGCGTCGAGTACTTGGTCGATAAGCTCACGAGATACTTGATCTGCTTTAAATTTACGCGTACTATGACGAGTTTTAATACATTCTAATGTGTTCATAGTAACCTCCTGTTAGATAGGGAATGTAATAGAAGAAATACAATTGTTATTTTCTTTATTATACTATAAGACTGAACTCTGATATTAAAACTATAAGACTTAAGTCTGATATAAAAAATTTTTATCAATTATTTGGTAGTCGTATGTCATAATTTTGCCCCATGAATTCTATAGAGCTACTAGTTTCTTTAATAAAAAAGAAAAAATATATTAAATAATTGACAAATTTAAAAATTTGTGGACAAAGTAGATTTTTTACGTTGACTGCTTGCCGTAGAATTGTGTACAATTAATTTGTAGATTATTGTGTGCATATGGAGGTAGAATATGGCAGAAATTGGCGTACTGGAAGGTTACAAACATAAAGAAGAAGTACCTGATGCAGAGTACATGAAATTAGACAACCAATTGAGCTTCCCACTTTATGTAGTGGCGAAGGAAATTGTTAATGCATATCGCAGTCACTTAGATCCGTTAAATTTGACATATACTCAATACATCGTAATGATGGCATTGTGGCAATATGGTGATTTGTCCGTTAAAGAACTAGGTCAAGTATTGCGCCTTGATTCTGGTACATTAACACCACTTTTAAAGAAATTAGAAGCTAAAGCATTCTTAAAGCGTAAGCGTAGTCGTCAAGATGAACGTGTCGTTATGGTAACCCTTACTGATACTGGTAAAGCATTACGTGACGAAGCTGTTCATGTACCGCGCCGCTTGTCTGAATCTGCAGGTCCGATTTTCGACGTAGAAGAAACGCGTCAATTGCGCATGTTGCTTAACAAATTGTTAGACGCAATCGATAACGCTAATGCTAGAACAGCAGAGAAGCTTAAGCGCTAATGTAGTGTACTTTAGTAAGATCTCATATGCATACATTCTGTAATTTAATATATCTAATATTTTCATAAAATGTGATATACTATACATATAACGTATTGTACTGAGGTCATGTGAGATATGACCTGTTCGTGAGATGCCGTTCAGGCAAAAGGAGAGCATTATGAATAAAAATTTATTAGGCGCATTTGTATTAGCCGGTACATTATTAGTTGGTGGTGTTGCTAACGCAGCAAACTGGAATGGTTTAGCTAACTATCCAGAGGTTCCAAACAGTGCAAATGGTTCTGAAACATACTTCTTTGATAAAGCATCCCAATTCAGTGGTATTGATAGTAGCCGTAACTATGTATTCGGCATTAATGTAGTGAATATGCATAACAACCAATATGGTGAAGCTACATTGTTCAAATACATTGTTCACCCAAGCTTGCATACTGTATATCGTTTCTCTCCAGATGGTCAAGCGTACCAAATCACTCCTGGTTCTAATGAATACAACATGTTCTTGGCTGCTTGGAAAGAAGTATACGGCACTGATTTCTCTTTCCCAGCTTTATAATTTGATGGCGCAAGCCGTAATAATTACATAACTATTGCTGGTGAAAGCTCCTTTGGGCTTTCACCAGTGTTGTTTATGGAGGTTTCCTATGTCTAAATCTGAATTTGCTCAAGCCTATACGGAGCGCATGTTCCCTGATATTGCAGCCCCTGCAGGTTATATCGACCCTGAGTTTGAAGTATTGTTTGATAATTTTGCCTTTGACGAAGTTATTACCGAAGAGGGTCGCAATGTGCCTGCCAAGGATCGTTTCTTGGCTATCCTTGCCACATTAGTGGGTGTATCTGCCGTCGATGAATATGCGTTGATGCTACCAGCAGCACTTAACTTTGGCTTGATTCCCGATGAAGTAATAGAGCTCCTGTATCAAGCTGTGCCATATCTTGGCATTGGTCGTGTGCGTCCGTTCTTTAAGGTCACAAATAAGATTTTTGACTATCGCGGGGAAACTGTTGTAGATCCGTCTCGTAGTACAATCACTAGTGAATCTCGCCTCGAAAAGGGTGTAGAGAAACAGGTGGAAATCTTTGGTGAGTCTATCCGTAATTCTTACCAAGAAGGTCCTGAAGAGACACGTCACATCAATAAGTGGCTTGCTAATATGTTTGGTGACTACTACACTCGTAAAGGCTTGAGTGTGGCTCATCGTGAAATGATTACCTTCTGTTTCTTAGCGGCTCAAGGTGGCTGTGAACCTCAGCTGAAGGCTCACGTAGAAGGCAACTTGAACGTAGGCAACAGCAAACAATATTTGATTAACATCGCCTCCCAATGCGTGCCGTATATCGGCTACCCTCGTACATTGAATGCTCTTCGTTGCATTCAAGAAGGCTTTACTGCATGGGAAGCTAAACAATAAAGGAGTTTTATGTTATTTTCTGGTATTAGTTTAACGATGATTTTGGCGTCCATACCAGCGCTTATCATCGCAGCTGCAGGACATGAATTTGCTCATGCTAAGGTAGCTGATATGCTCGGCGATTCTACGCCACGCTCTATGGGGCGAATGACATTGAATCCCGTGGCACATCTCGATCTAATTGGCTCTATAGCCTTCCTTATCGGTGGCTTTGGATGGGCTAAGCCCGTAATGATTGATCCATCTAATTTCCGCGATCCTCGTACAGATTCAACTTTAGTATCTATTGCGGGGCCGGCATCTAATGTGTTGATGGCCTTTTTAGGCTACTTAGCTCTTCGTTTTCTTGAAAGCTATGGCTTGTTGACGAATGAATCATTAGAATTAATACTGACACTGATTGTTGTATATAATATTAACTTTGCCATTCTTAATATGATGCCAATACCACCATTGGATGGCAGTCGTATTATTACAAGCTTATTACCTGGTAATTGGCAATTTACATTAGAACGTTTAAGCTTTGTAAGCTTGATTTTGCTGATCTTGGTACTTAATACACCAATTGCTAGTAAGATTTTCATTCCATTACAACAAACTATTTTGCAATTGTTTGAGCGTATCGTAAACGTTATTTTGTAAGCGTTATATGGTAAGGACTTTAGTTCATCTTCCTCACTATATTAAAAAGTATCGATATAATTCGATAAGTATGATATACTAAGTATAGAAATCGTAAATTTTCGATATATTGGTGTTTCAGGTATCGCTAGACACGATTGATATAGCAGTTTTATCTACTATTTTGATATGTCTATGGATACATCAAATTGAAACTTTCAATTAATACAGATATAGATATTCAAGTGAATAGAAGAGGAATACATATGGATTTTGAAGAAAACCAAGTGCCAGAGGCGATTCTGGACAAGCTTACAAAGGTGTGTACATGCCGTAGCATTACACGTAAAACGATTAAGGAAGCCATTTTGAATGGTGCTCATACATTTCCTGAAGTAAAAGAGGCAACACGTGCCGGTACAGGCGCTTGCGGTGGTAAAGGCTGTGGTCCTCGTATCGTAAAGCTCTTAGCAGAAATGAAAGAGCAAGGTAAAATTTAAAACTAAGGAAAATTTAAATCTAAGCAAAAGTTAAGACTAAACAACAGTTAAGCGTAAGTTTGAGTTTAACTCATATAAAGACTATTACTTTAAACCAATACGGTATATATTCGTAGATTTGGGGTAATAGTCTTTTTTGCGCTAACGATTCATGAGATGTATTGGCGTTTTGGGGTTGTCTTTATTATTTGATATACTATACATAATACTTTTTAGAGATTTTGGAGGTATATATGTTTCGACGTATCGTAGCAGCTACGATGATCGGCGCATTGGCGCTCACAACGGGTTGCGGTTTACATAATCCATTTACTTCTAAGGCGGAGCCTGTAACTTATGAGTCTGTAGCACAGAGCGAGCTTTCACCAGAGGAAAAGGTGGACAAATTAGTGGCTAATATGTCTGACGCAGACAAGGTGGGGCAATTGTTGATGATTGGCATCCACGGCAAGACCTTGAACGATGATGCGAAGTTTATGCTCAATGAATACCGTGTGGGCGGCATTATCTTGTTTGACCGGAATATGGAGTCCAAGGATCAAGTGAAATCGCTGATTGCGGATATTAATAAAACTGGTAAAAGCGCGGGTTTAACGCCGTTATTCATCGGTATCGACCAAGAGGGCGGTGCCGTAGCGCGCATGGAGGATCAGCTCATCAAGGTTCCTCCAGCAGAAGAGTTAGGCAAGGAGCCTATTGAGAAAGCGGTATCCTTGGCCAAACAGTCTGGTACGGAACTTAAAGACTTGGGATTCAATATTAACTTTGCGCCTGTAGCGGACTTGGGCTTAACCTATGGCCGTTCCTTTAGTACAAATCCTGATGAGGTCGTACGCTATACCAGTGCAGTAGGCAAGGCCTATGATGAAGCGGGCTTGTGGTATTCTTACAAACATTTCCCAGGTATTGGTAAAACAGACGTGGATTTACATGCTGATACCAGTGTTGTGCCAGTATCTAAGGAAACATTGCTGAATGAAGATACGAAGGTATTTGTAGACCTTATTAAGCAGTCTAAACCGAATACATATGCAATTATGGTGTCTCATGCGATGTACCCTCAAATCGATCCAGACCATCCATCTAGTTTATCTAAAGCCATCATTACAGACTGGTTGCGCAAGGATATGGGCTATAACGGCGTTGTCGTAACGGATGATATGGATATGGGCGCTCTTGCAAAACACTACACCTTCGGTGATATGGCGGTTCAATCTATTTTGGCTGGCAGTGATATCTTGCTTGTATGCCACGAGTACGAACACATGCAAGAGGCGTACAATGGCCTTATGAAAGCTGTAAAAGACGGCCAAATCTCCAAAGAACGACTCGATGAATCTGTGAAACGAATCTTGCTTATGAAGATAACTAAAATTTCTTAGACTATTTGTTTTTGTTGGCAGGAATTAATTAATCATATAACGAATATAGAAAGTGGAAGTACTATTCATTGAAATCGCATCTGAGTTGACACTCAAGGGAGAACTTTGTTATAGTTATTACACAGAGAAACTGTGCGAAGCTTACGGGCAACGTACAACGCTCGTCGACTCAAGGGTCGGCGAGCTTTTTTGTTTGTAGGAGGGACTTATGTCTAAGCCGTTTAAGTCTTTAGATTCCCTATTACGCTTGATGAGAAAACGAAATATTACAATTGGAAAGGGGAGCGAAGGTAGTAGAGTTAAAAGAATTTTAGCGAGAGATAACTATTATGCAGTAATTAATGGATATAAAGACATTTTTTTAGATAATAATGCAACATTAAATAGTGGTGATGACTATTATGTAACTGGGACAACATTCTTTCAAATATATGGATTATATTGTTTTGATCGTAATTTGCGAATTATTTTATTAAAAGCTCTATTGCAAGCTGAACAAAATATTTGTACTAAAGTATCTTATCGTTTTTCGGAGGTATATACATCTGAATTTAGTCATTTGAATGTAAATAATTTTTCTAAAACAAACTTACCAAAAGCGACGGAATTAGTCTCTAAATTATCTAATGCTACACAACGTAATGCGAGACATACGATGCTTTCTCATTATTTAACAACACATCAAGATTTACCATTATGGGTATTGGTAACAAAACTTACATTCGATGAAATTACTAATTTTTATAAATTAATTACACCTAATATACAAGAGAGAATATTAAAAGATATACATAAGGAATATACTGGTGAGTATAAGGTATCTATTACTGATCCAACATCTACTTTGATACCTGTTTTTAGTGAAATACTAGATGTTCTTGTGGGTTATAGAAATGTATGTGCGCATGGAGACAGACTTTATAACCATAGAATTATAGGTCCAAAGAAAACTATTAAAAAATTAACATATTATTTTGTACAAACTCCAAAAGGCAGTGAATCTTCAGTATATGGAGTGTTAATATCTTTAAGATTACTATTGCCTAGAATATCGTACAAGTGTATTATTGATGAGGTAATTAATGAATTAATACTTTTAAGTGAATCGTTACCTGTTATACAGTTTAATCAGGTCCTAGCCAGAATGGAGTTAACACTTCAATGGAAACAAACCTTAGAATTATTACAATGATTATATAGTGTATACATAACACAGCTTCAAGGATTTTTATAAACCGATAGAGAATTACTTAGTATAGTTATTCTCTATCGGTTTATTTTTTATTCGTTAGGAGTGATTGTATATGGCTCGGAGAATTATGTTGAACGGCACGTCCTATTTTGGACAAGGGGCGATTCAGGAGATTGTGAACGAAATTAAGAATCGCCATTTTAAAAAGGTCCTCGTTACGTCTACACCTGATCTATTTGAGTTTAAGGTGGCTACAAAGGTAACAGATCTTCTTGATGCAGCAGGCATTGCTTACGATGTATATGATAATATCAAGCCAAATCCAACCATTGAAAATGTAACATCTGGTGTGGCTGCTTGTAAGGCGGCAGGTGCTGAAGCTATCGTTGCTGTAGGCGGTGGCAGTGCTATCGATACAAGTAAGGCTATTGCTACGATTATGACGAATCCTGAGTTCAGCGATGTGCGCAGCCTTGAAGGATTGGCACCTACGAAACATCCATGCTTGCCGATTATCGCTGTGTCTACCACATCTGGTACGGCTGCAGAGGTTACGATTAACTACGTTATTACAGACGTTGAAAAGAATCGTAAATTCGTATGTGTTGACCCTCATGACATCCCAATCGTAGCTATCGTAGACCCTGATATGTCCGCATCGATGCCAACAGGTCTTTGTGCATCTACCGGCATGGATGCCCTCGTTCATGCTGTGGAAGGATATATCACTAAAGGTGCATGGGAGCTCACTGATATGCTTCATTTGAAAGCTATTGAAATCATTGGTCGTTCCTTACGTAGCGCCGTAGCTGGTGACTTCGCAGGTCGTGAAGCTATGTCCCTTGGTCAATATATTGCAGGTATGGGCTTCTCCAACGTAGGCCTTGGTATTGTTCACTCCATGGCACATCCATTGAGTGCTGTATACGATATCCCGCATGGTAAAGCGTGTGCCATGCTGTTAACAGCAGTATTGAAATTCAACGCCCCTGCAACAGGTGAAAAATATCGTGAAATTGCTCGCGTTATGGGCGTTCCTGATGTAGACGGCATGGATCAAGAAACATATCGTCAAGCTGCTATCGATGTGATCCAAAAACTAGCTGATGATGTAGGCATTCCTAAATCCCTTAGCGAAGCTGGCGTGAAACGGGAAGATATTCCATTCCTCGCTGAATCTGCTTTCAACGATGCATGTACACCTGGTAACCCACGGAATGTATCTAAGGAAGACATCATCGGTATTTACGAATCCATATTCTAAGGAATTTTAAGATTTGATAGCATATAGTGTTTTATGATGTATAGGATTTAATACTATAATATGGTATCAATATTTAACTAGTCTAAATATTTTGCTAGTCTAAATAATCTAATAGTCTAAATGATGCCTAGCTCTAGCCCTAAGAACTTTACATCTTTAGAATCTTTACATATTTCAGATGCCTCCGAATATGTAAAGAAAATACATTTACACACTTGCTTAACAAAACTAGCCATCTCATGTTAGAGGTGGCTAGCTTTGCGTTTGAAGAGATATCTGTTTTGTGACTCGGATTTTATCTCCAGTTTAGTGAGATTGCTGTTTGATACGTAATCCTTTCTTGAAAATGGTGGTTTACATAAGTATACTAAGGATATGAATACATAGTTCGGTTGTATATATATATATTATTAGATAATACGTCAGATTTGGTCATTGCTAAGGAGGATGTTATGAAGCTATGGAAATTTAATAAGCGCAGTTCTACCTTAGCAGATATGTCCATGAATCGTATGCTGTTGACGGAGCTCATTGCAAAGGGGGCTCTTGTAGGTGTGATTGCAGGCTTTTGTGGTGCTACCTATCGCTATTTGATCCTTGAGTCAGAGCATATTCGTTGGCATTTGATGGATGGTATTACCCTGGAATGGGCCATAGGATGGCTTGTGATGATGGTCATCTTTGCCTTTATCGTAGATCGATTGCTCGCATGGGCTCCATTATCTGGGGGCTCTGGCATTCCTCAAATTGAAGGGGAAATGCTGGGACTCTTTGATATGAAGCCGTATCGGACGCTGGCTTCCAAGATGATTGGTGGCGTGTTGACTGGTTTTGCCGGCTTTTCTGTAGGTCGTGAAGGCCCAGCCGTACAAATTGGTGGCTCTGCCGGCAAGATTGTGTCCTATTGGATGAATTCAGGACTGCGTGAGCAGCGCATATTAACCTCTGCTGGTGCAGGGGCAGGTTTAACTGCTGCCTTTAGTGCACCTGTATCGGGGGCGATGTTCGTCTTTGAAGAGGTCCATAAAAGCTTTTATCCGTACCTCGTTGTGCCCACCTTCGTGGCTACCTTGATTTCTAATTATATTACGGTTAGTATCTTCGGTCTCGAACCAGCCCTTGGATTTTCGGTAACCTCCGGTGTTCCTCTTGAGTACTTCCCAGTCCTTCTTATGGTTGGCCTTATCATGGGGCTTTGTGGGGTGCTATTCTGTCGTATGATTTTTGCATTCAAGAAGTTCTTTGACTGGCTTAAATGCTCTCGATTCTTGAAATTAGCCCTTACCTTTGTGGCTGTAGCGGCCATCGGTTTTGACTCTCAGCTCCTCTTGGGCGGTGGTAATGATCTGGTTGGTCATCTTGCCTTTCAATCTCATGGAGTCTTGCTCTTAGGGGGCATCGTATTAGGTAAGATTTTGCTTACTACCTTCTGCTATGGCAGTGGTGCGCAAGGCGGTATATTCTTGCCTATGCTCGTTATAGGGGCTTCGGCAGGCGCCTTTTGTGAAAGTTTACTTTCATCAGTGGGTATCATCGCTCCTGATTTTGTACCGCAATTCGTTATTTGCGCCATGGGCGGCATGTTAGCGGCGGCTATGCGAACACCAATTTTGGCGATTTTGCTCGTTCTTGAAATGACGAATAGTTTCTCCAATATTTACGCCATCGGTATCGTTACACTGGTGGCCTACCTTGTGGCAGAGTTGTTAAAAGAACCGCCTATTTACGATTCTTTATTACAAGCCATGAGTGGTCAAAACAATTTAGAGTCTGTACAAACTTTCTTCCAAACGAAGGTACCTGTAGTAGCGAATTATACAGATGTACAATTACAAGACTTGGCCTTGCCAGATGGGACACTCATCGTAAGTATTCGTCGCAATGGAACATACATTGTGCCGTTAGGGGATGTAAAACTTGAACCAGGTGACGAACTACAAGTCTCTTGTGAACGAGGACGATTAAAAGCAGCGAAAGAATTTTTCCAATCGAATCAGTTATAGCAAAGAGATTTTTCCACTCTAAGTAAAGGGAGGCCTTATCATGCTGGATAATATTATAGTATTTTATATATTCTTTACTATAGTTGGCTTTTTAGCCGCTATGCTAGGCACTATCATCGGTGCCGGAGGGGGCCTTGTATTTGTGCCTCTCTTTATGTATTGGTTCCCTGAGTGGTCTCCATCCATGATTGTAGGGACATCGCTCTTTTCTGTTATGTGTAATGCGATTTCTGGATCCATTGCCTATATTAAACAGAAAAAGGTACTCATCAGCGCGGCTATTGTATTTAGTTTAGCAACTTTACCAGGCGCCATTTTAGGTGCTCAAATGTCTGGTTGGTTCTCTGGTAAAGGCTTTATGTTTGCCTTTGGGTGCTTTATGCTCTGTGCTTCTGGTTTGATTGGGTTTAAGAATTTCCGCAAAGGGGAGCGGAAGGAAGAAAGCCTTACCCTTGATCAGCTAACATATAGCAAGCCTATCGGTATTAGCATTAGCTTCTTTGTAGGTTTTATCTCCAGTATCTTTGGTATCGGTGGCGGCCTCATCCATGTGCCTGCCTTGATTTATCTCATGGGTTTCCCAACCCATATGGCTACAGCTACGAGCCAATCTATCTTGGCTGTATCTACAACGATAGGTGTTATAACACATTTAATTGAAAATCATATTGTATTTAGTATTGCTATCCCTACTAGTATTGGTGCTATCTTTGGTGCCCAAGCAGGGGCGCGCATTGCTAAACGTTTGAAAGCAAAATCTATCCTTGCCCTTATGAGTGTTGCTGTCTTTGCGTTAGCGGTACGCCTTATTCTTAAATCTGGGATTCTTGGATAATATAAGCCCTCTAGAGGTTACTCGAAAGAGTTATTACTAGAGGGCTTTTTATATGTAAAGAAACTATGAATAGGCATATTAGGTAGGTAATATAAAAAGGTATGAGTAAAAGTCATAGTTAAATATAAATGAGAACGAGAAAACTAAAATAAATAAATTATACTGAATTTATGCATAATTTTTGTAAACTATTTCCTATAGAATTATATGCAGTGTAACTCATGTTTTATGGGATGTTTAGCACTCATTTGTTATGGCGTTATGAATATGCTTAGTAAATAAAATAGTTTTAATATAACATATGAAAAGATGAGTACATGATAATGCTATTGAGATGCACTTTCAACTAAAGAAATAAAAACACAGTGCATATCGAGAATTGTTAGGAGACATATAATTTATGCATAATTATAGTAGTGAGAATGAGAACGGCGTATACTAAATATAAGACAATATAAGATATATTCCTTAAGAGAGGATAGGAGGAAATATAAGTGAGTACGCTTACTAGAGATTATGAACGTTTTGCCAAGGAGGCAAAAGAGATTTGTAAAGATCGTGTGTATACCGATCATTTACGTCGTTATGCATATGGCGTTGACGCGTCCTGTTACAGCTATTTACCAAAGGTTGTTGTAAAGGCTGAGGATGAACGGGAAGTACGACGCCTTATTCGTTTGTGCCAACAATGTGGTACACCATTTACATTCCGTGCGGCTGGTTCTTCTTTGTCTGGTCAATGTTCCAGTGAAGACGTGCTCATCGTATGTAATGATGGCTTCAAAAAAATGGAAGTTATCGACGATGGCAAGGCTTTAAAATGCGAATGTGGTGTTATCGGTTCTGATGCCAACGATTTGTTGAAACCATACAACCGCAAAATCGGTCCAGATCCTGCTACGCTTGCAACAGCATTAGTAGGCGGTATTTTGAACAATAACTCCTCTGGTATGTGCTGTGGTACGGCTCAAAACTCCTATAAAACAATCCGTTCTATCCGCGTTGTATTACTAGATGGTACTGTTCTTGATACATCCGACAAAAAATCCATTGAACAATTCCTTCGTGAAAAACCTCAAATGGTAGAAGAAATCTTGCAATTGCGCAAAGAAATCTTAGCCGATGAAGAATTGACTCATTTGATCCATCACAAATACAAAATTAAAAATACTACAGGCTATGGCTTGAACTCTCTTGTTGATTTCGAAGACATCATCGATATCATCAATCACTTGTTCATCGGTTCTGAAGGTACATTGGGCTTCGTATCTGAAATCGTGTACAACACTGTTGAAGACGTACCGCATAAAGGTTGCGGTCTCATGTTCTTCAAAACATTGAACGATGCATCCTTGGCCGTTGTGGCCTTGGCTAATATGGGCCGCGACAAGGTTGTAGCTGCAGAAATGATGGACTATCAATCCTTGAAAGCCGTTCAAACTCTTGAAAATGTACCAGACTTCGTTCGTGAAGTGCCAGAAGGTACAAGCGCTATCTTGTTCCAAACTGAAAGCTACTCCAAAGAAACTGTAGATGAAAATTTAGCTTTCATTAAAGAACAATTGAAAGACATCCCAACAGCTATCCCAAGTCTTTATTCTCAAGATCCTAAGGAATACGATTCTTGGTGGGCTATCCGTAAAGGTATCTTGCCAATCGTTGGTGGTCAACGTAGAAAAGGTACTACTGTTATCACAGAAGACGTTTGCTTCCAAATCGAAGACTTCACTAAGGGCATCGAAATGCTTACTGAATTATTCCACAAATACGATTTCGTAGACGGTGGCGTAATCTTCGGTCATGCTTTATCTGGTAACGTTCATTTTAACATTACACCTGATTTCAGCGACCCTAAAGATACTAAGAACTTCGGCGACTTGGTAAAAGAAATGTCCGAACGCGTATCTGGTTTCGGTGGTTCTTTGAAAGCTGAACATGGTACAGGCCGCATGGTAGCACCATTCGTTGAAATGGAATGGGGTAAAAAAGCGTACGAAATCAACCGTCGCATCAAAGCCATCTTTGACCCTGAACGCATCTTGAACCCTGATGTTATGATTACTGATGATCCAGATGTGTACAAGAAAAACCTTAAAGCTCAATGCGTTATCGACGATGCTTTCACAATCTGTATGGAATGTGGTTTCTGTGAAAAACATTGTCCAAGCCGTAACTTAACATTGACTCCACGTCAACGTATCGCATTGTTGCGCGAAACTAAACGCCTTGAAAACGAAGGTAACTTCACATTGGCATCTGAACTTAGAAAAGGTTACGAATACTTCGGCGTAGATACTTGTGCTGCTTGCTCTATGTGTAAAGGTCTTTGCCCACTTAGCATCGATACTGCTCAAATCGCATTGTCCATGCGCCGCATCGATCCACCTGCACCAGAATTGGCTAAGAAAATCTACGATAACTTCTCCACAACACTTCAAATGTGCCGTGCTGGTGTAAGCCTCGAAGGCATTGCAGGTTCTATCATTACACAAAAAGCGATTTCTAAGATTACTGAAGGCTTACATGGCGTAACAGGTGTTACACCATATGTACCTAAAACAACGCCTAAGGCTAATCGCTATAAATTGAAAAACCGCATTAAACCTACTAACTTTGAAAAGGTTGTATACTTCAGTACTTGTGCGAACCGCGCATTCAAACCTAACCAAGGTTATGACGATGATCGTAGCTTACAACAAGTTGTGGAAAGCCTCTGCAACAAGGCTCATATCGATATTATTTATCCTCAACATATTGAAAACCTCTGCTGCGGCTTGAGCTTTGAAAACTACGATGACGTTCACGAACGTGCTGTTAAGGACTTGCACGATGCATTGATGAAAGCATCTCAAAATGGTAAATATCCAATTGTGATTGACCATAGCGCATGCTTCAACCATGCGTTCAAACACATGCCAGACTTAGAAATCAACGATATTTCTGAATTCTTGTGCAAATACGTAGTACCTCATCTCGACATTGAAAAATGCGATGAACGCGTAATCGTACATAAACAATGTAAGATTAAATCTTTGGGCAAATCCCAATACATCGAAGACTTGGCTCGTCTATGTACAGACCATGTATTCAACATTAAATCCTTCGCATGCGACGGCTTTGCTGGTCAAAAAGGTTTCTTCACACCAGAACTTAACAAAGCTGCTACAAAAGACCTTGCTGGTGAAATTGCTGAATACGGCGCAACACTAGGCGTAAGCTCCAGTTCCACATGTGAAATTGGTCTTGGTGAAAGCGGTGGCATCCCATTCGTAGGCGTTGCATTCCTATTAGATCGTTGCTCTAAAGCAAAACAATAAGATTTATAACATTACCTACCATATAACGAAAAAGGACGAGTTGCGGCTCGTCCTTTTTTGTATATAGTTTTGGTATAATTGTAATGGTATTAAATAAATTATAAGTTACTACTACATATTGTCATCATATTAAATAATAAATATATACGACATAATGTGGTTGTATGTATAGATAATATAGAGGTATTGTATGAAATATATTCTATTATGTATTTGTTTGCTTAGCCTATTAGGTTGTGGCACAGAGACTAAGACTCAGCAAGACACTAAACCTACAACAGCTAACGAACAAGCTAAAATAGATCAAGGTCAAAATCAAGATGCTCATGTAATGGCAGCTAAGCAGGCTCTATCCTCTGGCGATTATGCTAAAACCATCGAGGAGGCATCAGCTTCTATTAAGGATAATCCTAATAATGCGGAGGCGTACTCCATCCGTGGCTTCGCTACGGCGTTAAATGGTGATACCGCTAAAGGTTTAGTAGATACTAAAAAATCATATGATTTAGATCCTAATAATGTAGCGAACTACTACAACATGGCCATGGTGTACAAATTACAAGGCCAATTAAATGAGTCTAAACAATGGTTTGAAAAGGTATTAGAAAAGGACCCTAGTAACACCTGGTCTGTATACGGTATTGCTACCATTTATGCGGACCAAGGGGATGATACTAAGGCCCTTGATTGGCTTGAAAAAGCGATTAAAATTGATCCATCTGTGAAAGCCGTAGCCGCTGAACAAGACCATTTTGAACGCTTTCACAATAATGCGCGATTTAAAACATTAGTAGGACTATAGGCATGGATGTGAAACAGATAATTCGCCTTATTATAAAGGCGATAGGATTTATATATTGGTTTGTTTTTCTATACCTTGGTGGTCTAATGGTCGTAGACTGGTCAGGGTTTATGTCCCAACATAATATAGAAACACCTCTATTCCTTACATACTTAGTTTTTGTAGGATGTTTTGTAATACCGTATATTATGCTGTACTGGAAGAAGCTAAATTCTAATGTGAAGGTTCCATTTTTGGTGCGCCATCTCTCCGAATTTATGGCGCGATTAGAAGATCGCCATAGCATATGGTTTGATGTGCTATATGTACTAAAATTATTGCTCTATTTCGTAATAATTCTGTGGATGCTTTGTATCATAATACTCACCTTTGCAGTTATTGCGTGGACAATAGTCCTAATTTTGCTGAGCAATTGATGATGTAAATTTACATTCACATTGTTTTCTCTACTAATGCTTCTTGTAAAAGCTGAGAAAAATTAATTCCTTTAGCTAATGCTCGATCATTTAGCCAGGCAGGAATTGTTAAGGTTTTCTTTACGGATTTACTATTTTTAGCTAAATCAATATCTGTTTGTACTAATGTAGGATACGTTGTATCGGTACAAGGTAAGTTGCGAATAGATGTAGGTGTAGGTAATCTTTCTCCATCTTCTAAGGCACCTAAAATATATAGCTCCATAGCTTCTTGCGCATTAGTTACGAGCTCTGTTAGGGTTGAGCCAGTACTGCTAGTATATTCTAAGTCTGGAAACTCAGCCCAGAAACCATCAGCATCATCATGGATTATAGCAGGGTATATAAATTTCATAAATCCTCCTCATTTTAGTCCTGTACGTTTTAAAATTGCATTTAATAAGTCGACAGGTACATCTTTTCCATGTACGGCAATCACTTCAACTTGATTATCCTTTTTCAAACGATGATGATTGCCGCGTTGCCGTACATCCTTCCAGCCGTTTTTGAGTAGCAGTTTTAGTAGATCTTTATCTTTCATATGCTCTCCTTTTATAGTAACACGTGTACACGTATAAAACAATTGATATGAGTTATGTCTTTTCATTTCTAGTCTAACCGTATATAAAGGAAAATAGGGGTGACCATTGGTCACCCCTGACTCTATTAGTCACTTGACAAACTAGATGTATGCGTTGCGTGCATTAATTCTATTTATATAAATTATATTGGTATATAATTAAGGTATATAAATTGGGTTGTATATTGATGAAAGGAGAGAATTCATCATGAAACCATTGGGTAAACGGATTGCAATGGCTGTGTTGTGTGCGGCTACATTGACATCCCCCTTATTGTTGAGCGGTTGTAGTATGTCGGAACTATGGCAGGGGACTGAACAGAGTCGCAAGGAAATTGCACAGCGGTCTGAGCAGGATCAGGTACAGCTATTTAATCAATATGTGAAAGCCGTAAGCCGATTTAATCGTATGGCTGTAATGTTCGATTATGCGAATAGGCCAACTCTTGATGAGTTAAAAGCGGGGCAGCATTTAACTGTATTTAATGCACCAAACTTTAAACAGCTACAAAAAGAATTAGAAGAGGCTAAGCAAGCAGGTGTTCCTTATGATGAAATGAAAGAGCCTTTAGATAAGCTACTTTCAAAATTGAACGAAATTACACCGGTTGCGGAAGAACTTGATGCATATTATAAATCTAAAGGGTATACTACAGATAACTATGCTAAGGAGCAACAATTAGGCCCTAAATATGTTCAGTTATACGAACAATTTATTCCTATTTATGCTGACTTTGATAATTTGATGCATAAGATTAACACGGACCGATTGCAACAACGGTTACAACAATTGCGCGATGCAGGTAAGAAAAATGCAGCCGCTGCACAAGAGGTTTCTTTGCGACTTACTGCAGTCCTAGAAAAGCTAGATAGTGAAAAAGAACCAGATGTAAATGCGATCAATCAAGAGCTACAAGCTATTGGTGATTTAGCGAATGGTATTTCTAGCCCTAAGTATGACCCTGTTAAGACCTCTGTAAACTCTACGATTGGTGCCATTCGTACCTATATGGGATCCAAACAAGATAACGATTATAAACATATGGTTGAGGCCTATAACCGTTACATTTCCAATATGAATACAACCAATATGAATGAATTGGATCAATAGAGTTAATACGGTTTAAGACGGATACGTTATATATGAGTTAATATAAGTATGAGCATCATATAAGCGTAACTTAGTGTAAGTATTATATATAAAAAGCTGTATCGAATGAGGATATCATTTGATACAGCTTTTATGTATTTATAGGCTAGATATAGTTGCTAAAATCTCTTGTGAGATTGCATGCAGATAGCAAACGCTCTCTTGTACTTAACTACATTTTTCTAATGGTTGTAATTTGATTTGATAATGAGAACAACACTAAGGCTATCCAGATACAACCAAAGGCAATCATCTGTGGTGTGCCAAAGCTTTCACCAAAGTAGAAAATAGCTAGCAACAAGGCAATGGTAGGGGAGACATATTGCAGGAAGCCTAGTAGGTTGAGCGGCAATAGTTGAGCGCCATAGGAGAATAGCACCAATGGAACCGATGTTGTTAGACCGCAGGCTATGAGTAGCATGGACGTATACAAGTCTGTGCTGAAATAGGACCATACTGTATTATCGATCATGGTCGTATAGAGTAAGGCTAGCGGTGTTAATAGCCAAGCCTCAAAGGCGATGCTCGTAAAGGGAGAGATGAGTAGTTTCTTTTTGACGACCCCATAGAGGCCAAAGGAAACGGCGAGGATCATCGACACTAACGGCAAGGATCCCACTTGATAGGTGAGCAAGGCGATGCCGATGGTAGCGATGAGAACACTTAGCTTTTTTGGTACAGATAGAACCTCTTTAAATAGGATGACACCTAACACCACATTGAAGAGTGGGTTGATGTAATAGCCAAGGCTCGTGTCCATAACTTGGTTGTTGGCGATGGCCCAAATGTAGGTAAACCAATTTACGCTGATGATGACTGATGCCATCAACAGTAGTAATAGTTGTGAACGCTGTTCTTTTAGTAATTGAAAGTCCTTTTTGAACTGTTTAAAATGTAGGCCAAATACGACGATGGCCATGCAAATGCCTGACCAGATAATGCGCTGTGCCAGTATATTATATGGTGAAACATGGTTTAATAATGCCCAATAGAGAGGGAGTAAGCCCCAGATGATATAGCAACTAAGGGCTGTTATTAGACCTTTTTTACTTGTATGCTCCATAATGCCTCCTTGTGATTGTATTCATTATATCA
>ENA-OWOI01000012-OWOI01000012.1-gut-metagenome-genome-assembly--contig:-NODE-12-length-90228-cov-6.946734_pt1 | contig 90228 bp, 47 predicted proteins | sample MGYA00248258_ERZ651800 | MGnify/ENA primary metagenome ERZ651800 (study PRJEB26908, sample SAMEA4031704) | gut metagenome | biome: gut; feature: normal infant; material: stool | place: China | collected 2015 ...
GAGGAATATAGGGCTCCTTCATCGCTCCATACTAATCGTAAAGTCGCTCAAAAGGACCCTATATTCCCTCCCTAAGACAACCCTAATTTCATCTTACACACCAATACACGATGTAAACGTAACATCAATTATTCAGCACCACAAGAACTCACAACTCTAATATTTTTATATAAGACAATTTTACATTTTGATCTCTACTTGGAGGAAGGGAGGAATAGATGTGGTTTTCTCCCTCCATACTCATCGTAAGTCGGTCAAAAATCCACATCTATTCCTGCTCCTAACATACTCTAATGACTACTATAACACTTACCATCAGTATAAAAAGTAGTATCAGTTTTATAGCAAATCAATAAAAGTCTTTCAGCATATGGATCTAAGATTTAACAAATCTTACCTTTTAACCTCTTGAAGGGAAAGAGATAAATTGATGTTACGTTTCCAATGGGAGGAATATAGGGCTCCTTCATCGCTCCATACTAATCGTAAAGTCGCTCAAAAGGACCCTATATTCCCTCCCTAAGATTCCCCTAATGCATCCTTACACACCACTACACGATGTAAACGTAACATCAATATCAACAACACAAGAACTCACAATTCTAATCTTTTATATAAGACAAATTTACCTTTTGATCACTAGTTGTGGAAAGGGGGCAAGTAGATGCTGTTAATTTCCTCTGACTTCTCTCCCCAATTTTCATTTAAGTTGTGTAGATAACGTTTTATAAACAGATCTAATGTAGATTGCTAAAAGGTATATCTATTACTTTTCCAGTTGTGTGTATAGAAATTATAAAATTATCTGGTTGGAGGAGGGGAAGTGAAACTACTTTTTGAGTGACTTACGCGTCGTATGGAGCGATAAAAGTAGTTTCACTTCCTATCCAAAAAGTAATAGATATACCCAAAGAAATTTAAAATATACATTATAAACAGTTTATAAAAGTTATCCACAGATTGAATGACAAATTACTTATTTTTTGGTACAATCATAACTGAAATTAGGAAAAAGTATATATTTTTATAAGTTTTTGATGGATAACTTTTAAGGTTATCCACATTTTTTCTCTTTTAACCTGTGTAATCTATAAAGTCAGTTATTATCTGGTTGGAAGAGAATTTTATTTTCACTTATTCACAAGTTGTACACAGGTTATTCACAGGAATAACAGGTTTTTCCACAGCTTTCACAAGAGTTATACACATTATTCCTAAAGTTATACACATTTATCGCAATAGTTATACACAAGAGGCACGTCATGCAGTCATTTGATTTGAATAATATATGGGAACATATATTGCAAGAGGCGAAAAAGAACATGCAACATTTGCCTGACGCATTGTACTTGCGCGTCACGTCATCGTTGATTCCCATGTCTCTCGAAAGTCATTCGATCCATATTGGGGTCATGCAAACATTTGTTAAAAACTTAATCGATCAGCAGCCACAGATTAGCAAGGCTTTGCAGGATGCTATTACTACGGTTATCGGTTCCCATCGTGATATGGTGTTATTCGATTTCAATCAAGATAGTGTAGATACTACCTTTGTTGATGAAAGTCTCATCGATGATGCACCTGTAGTGGCTCCGCCGATGCCATTACCTCCAGTAGTAGAGGAAAAAACGCATCAAGAAGAATTCTATAAACCAATTTATCAAGAGCCGGTCTACATCGATCGCGCACCAGCACCTGTGGAAATCCCAGATGAGCCAATGGTTGCGCCTAGTAAAACAGTTGAAACTACAACACCTACATTACAGTCTGATAATGTACCTGTGGATTTATCTTTATCTAACCTAAATCCAGCATACCGTTTTGACAATTACGTAACAGGCAACGCGAACCGCATTCCATTTGGAGCAGCTCAAAATGTAGCTGAATATCCTGGTGGCGACTATAATCCGCTCTTTATCTACGGTCCTTCAGGCCTCGGTAAAACGCATTTGATGCACGCTATTGGTAACGCCATCAAGGAAAATCATCCACACATGAAGGTTATGTCCATTACGAGCGAAAACTTTATGAACATTTTCGTCGAAACATTGCAGCGTAACCAAGGTAAATTATTCCGCAACACGTTCCGCAATATCGACGTGCTCATGATTGACGATATTCAGTTTCTTGAAAGTCGTGAAAGTACGAAAACCGAGCTATTTAATACGTTCAATGAGTTATTAAATAACAATAAGCAAATTGTACTTACATCCGATACGATGCCAAACGATATGGAGCAATTCGAAGACCGTCTCCGTTCTCGTTTCCAAGCTGGCTACATTGCAACAATGGAAAATCCAGATTTAGAAACGCGCATCGCTATCTTTAGATCCTTACTCGAAAGAGAATATAAGAAAAACCGCGTTATCCGCATCGATAACGACTCCATCAACTACGTAGCGCTTCAATTCAGCGAAAACGTCCGCGTATTACAAGGTGCTTTCACAAAATTAATCGGTACCGCATCCATCGATCAACGTCTTGAATCTATCGACCTAGAATACACTAAACAAGCCTTGGCTGGCCTCGTTCACACAGAAGAGGTTAACATGGTGACTATTGAAAGTATTCAGAATTTTGTAAGTTCTTATTTCAATATTAAAAAGCAAGACTTGCTCGGTAAGAAGCGTAAAGCACAGTTCGCGTTCCCACGCCAAGTGGCCATGTATCTATGCCGCGATATGATTAATGAAAGTTATCCGCAAATCGCAGCTGCATTCTCTCGTGACCATACGACAATTCTCCATGCGTACGATAAAATTACGAAGGAAATTGAACGAAACGAAGAAACTAAGAACATGATTTCTGAAATTAAACAGAAATTAACAACCTGTGGATAACTCTGTGGATATATTGTGTGTAACTTTGTGGATATCCTAAAAACCGCACTTCGCTGTGAGTATGTGGATAAGTGGTTACAAACTATCAACATAGTTATACACAACCGAGAAATCGCACAGTTAGTAGCGCCAATTCACTTTTACACATATGAACAGGCCCCTACTATTACTACTACTAAAACTAACAAACAATCAAAAAACCAGTAGAAACAGATCTATCGCAGAATATCTATAGAGCATCTACGGTAGCAAACATAGAATATTACAAACAAGAGAAGTAGTTATCAGTACTTCTACACTATATGGAAATCATAAAGGAGTAACATATGCATATTACATTCCCAAAAGCAAATCTCCAAAAAGCAATCAACGTATTGCAAAAGGTATCTCAAAATAAAACAAGTTCCAACTTACCAGGTGCTATCTACATGACAACAAAAAATGGCCAAGTAGAATTGCAAGGTAACGACTTTGAACTCGGTATTCGTTTAACCATCGACGGCGACATCAAAGAACCTGGCACATTAGTTGTAGGTTCCCGCTATTTCCAAGAGTTAATCCGCAAATTACCTGGCGATACAATCGAACTTTACAAACCAGAAGATGGCAATTCTTTAACAATCACATCTGGTTCTTCCGAATTCAACCTCGTAACATTGCATCCAGATGATTTCTCCTTGGTAGAACAAATTCACGACCAAGATCATGTAAACATCGATAGCTTTGCTATGAAAGAACTCATCGATTTAACAAACTACGCAGCTGCAACAGATGAAGACCGCCCTGTATTTACTGGTGCTCTTCTTGAAATCAAAGAAAATGAAGTAACAATGGTTGCTACTGATACACACCGCATGGCTGTTAAGAAAATTACCATCGATGAACCAGCAACTACGCCAATGCGCGCTATCATTCCTACAAAAACATTGGCTGAAGTATCTCGTTTATTACCAACAGATAATCCAGCCATGATCAACATCATTTGGAACCGTACACAAATCGTATTCAACTTTGAATCTATTTACATCATTTCTCGTTTGATTGAAGGTACTTACCCTGAATATGAAAAGGTAATTCCTTCCCAATTCGATTCTAGTGCTGTTATCGACCGCCGCGAATTCGCTGGTGCCGTTGATCGCGTATCCTTATTGGCTAAAGATATCAGCTATAACGTAATTCGTTATGATTGGGCTGAAAGCAATGTAACATTATCTACTCAAAATACTGAAATTGGTATGGCTAAAGAAGACGTAGCTGTTGAATTTAAAGGCACACCTTTCACAATCTCCTTCAACGGTCGCTACATCTCCGACATCTTGCGCCATAGCACAGGCGACAACATCCACTTGTTCTTAAAACAAAACGGTCCTGTTGTCATTCGCCAAGACAATAATCCGAACTATACATACGTAGTAACACCAGTTCGTACAAATGCTTAAAAGTAAAAGCAGGGCAGTAGTCAATGGAGGAGCTTGCGACGACAGGGACACTGCATCGCTTTGTTCTGAACGTAAGATTTTCTAGATAACAAAGTTATCTAAGAAAATCCACAGTGAAGAACTGTGCTAAGGGCTAAAGCCACACATCACTTTGGTCGGAGCGTGTAATTTTTCGTAGAAAAATACTCAGCGAGCGACCTGGACACTGGGCTAAACTCAAGCATCACTTTGTTCCGAACGTAAAATTTTCTAGGCTACAAAGTAGCCTAAAGAAAATTCACAGTGAGGAACTGTACTCTGGTACTAAATAGTTAATAATATTAAATGTCAAAATCTATTATTCGTTTATTGATAAAAATATTACTATATCGTATATTTTACTGAATTAATATACATATCTTCGTTAGGTAATAATGATTAAAAGTCATCGTTACCTAATTCCCATATAGTTATAAATTGTCCACTATAGGAGGACGTTATGAAAGAGCAACAGCAGGTACCTATTCATACGGAGTACATTCAAATTGATCAGTTGTTGAAGTTAGAAGGCATCATCGAAACGGGTGGTCAAATTAAATCCTTTATCGAAGAAGGTATCCTTACTTTGAATGGTCAAGTTGTAACAGAAAAGCGCAAGAAATGCCGCGTTGGCGATGTGATTTCTTGCGAAGGTCTTGATGTAGATCTCGTAATTACTCAAGAGGAGGCTTAATCGGTGAGAATTGACTCACTGCAATTATTCCAGTTTCGTAATTACAAGGATGTAACGATTCAGTTTAATCCGGAGATTATCGTTTTGCACGGCACTAATGGGGCTGGTAAGACGAATATCCTCGAATCTATTTATGTGGGGACCATTGGTAAAAGCCATCGGACCAACGATACGTCAGATATGCTCATGTTTAATGCTGAGGAAGCAGGCATTGTAGTCAAGTTCGAGAAAAAGGATACGCCACAAAAGGTAAATATTAAGTTATTCCGCCAAGGTCCTAAGGATATTCGCTTAAATGATACTAAAATATCTCAAAAGGAACTGATTGGTACATTAAATACAGTTATATTCTGTCCTGAAGATTTACAACTCATTAAGGGGACTCCATCGGGACGTAGACGGTTCCTCGATATGGAAATTTCTCAGACGAGCGCTACGTACTATCATCAGTTGATGCAGTATAATCGATTATTACAGCAGCGAAATGCGATCCTTAAAGAATATAGAGGGAAGCAAAATATTCCTCTTGAAGAATGGGATTTGCAATTAGCCGATATGGCGAGCTTTATCGTAAAGAAACGGTTAGAGAGCTTGAAGAAAATTAACCTTCTCATCGATTTGATGAACCGTAAATTGACGGGTGGTCTAGAGAATTTAACCATCGGTTATGAACAGCCTTACATGGACAATGGTTCATTAGAATATACAAAGGAAGGCTTTTACGAGCGCATCAAAGCAGCTTTGCCGCAGGATCGTCATCGGATGACCACCAGCGTAGGTCCTCACCGCGATGATTTACGATTCTTCTCTGATGCGATGGATTTAAAGAAATTTGGATCCCAAGGGCAGCAACGAACTGCTGTATTGTCCTTAAAGTTGAGCGAGCTTGAGTTTATCAAGTCCGAGGTTGGGGAATATCCAGTTCTATTATTGGATGATGTATTGAGCGAACTTGATGAGTCGAGACGAGCGAATTTATTGCAGTTTATTCATAAACGTATTCAAACATTTATTACTACTACAGACATTCACGATTTTAAAGATTTGAAATCTGTTCAATTTATTTCTTGTGAAGGGGGAAAGGTTCAGTATGGACAGCCTTGATCTTTGTTTACCAAAGGCCTTATCAAAACTGAATTTACTGGAACAATATAAATTAAATACCCTCGTTCACAAGTGGCGTGATGTAGTGGGCGATGTCATTGCAGATCATACAAAAATTGTATCTATTAAGCCTCCAGACATGGTTATCAGTGCAGATAACTCCATGTGGATGCAGGAATTACAGATGCAAAAACGACGCATCATCGAATCTATTAACAAGTATTACCATCAAGAGGTGATCAAAGATATTCGCTTCATTATGAAACGTCAGAGCTATGTGAAAGCTAATACTGATACAGCGATTTCATTACCTGATGAACAGATGATTACAAAACGTATTAATTTCGCAGATATTGTGCTTTCAAAAGAAGACGTAGAAGCCATCGATAAGTCGTTAGAACAGACGGATAATGAAGAATTACGAGCTGCTTTCAGAAAAGTGCAAATTACAGCTCGAAAGCGGGAAATCTATTTAGAGCAGCATGGCTATCATCGTTGTGGTCGATGTGGCATGCATATGCAATCTAAACGGGATATATGTCCGACCTGTGAATATGAATTACATCGAAAACATATTAAGGACATTAAGTCTGTCATTCGAAAATATCCGTACTTTAAGTACAGCGACTGTCAGCAATTCATACAATGTACCTTCCCAGACTTTGCAGAAGCGATGCGGGAATCCATATACTTTTACCTAGATAAAATTTATAAAGGATCTATTAATCGCCGTCATATGTATATGGTGGCCATGCTCATTACGCATAAAAAGCCTGATGAGCTAACGGATCAGCATGTTATTAATTTATGTAATAAATATCGGTCTAAGTTCCTTGCTGAAGAAGAACAGCGCAAAATTGATGCCCTTAATGGGACATTAGAAAAGTAGAGGGGGCATTCCTATGTACGTTCATATTGGGGATACCGTTTCCGTGCCTATTGAATCCATCATTACTATGGTGCACGCCAAGGGCGGAAAGTCCCATAAAAGTCCTATTCATCACTATGAAACGCTAGAGTATATTGCTATGGTACCAGAGGAGCAAATCAAGACCTATGTAGTCACTGATGATTGTGTTTACGGATCTGGTATTAGCATTAAGACTTTAATGAGACGAATTGATGAGTTTTATAGTATAATAAAGAGATAAGATTTATTCTGTACATGTGTTGTACCAAATTTCAATCCAGTACAGTGTGATAGATTGTTAGGAGGAGTTTGTTTCATGCCTGAAGAAAATTATGGCGCTCAGAATATACAGGTTCTTGAGGGTCTTGACGCGGTACGTAAACGTCCTGGTATGTACATTGGTAGTACGTCCATTCGCGGTTTACATCACCTCGTTTATGAAGTAGTAGATAACTCTGTAGACGAAGCGCTCGCAGGTTACGCTACACATATCGAAGTATCCATTAATGAAGATAACAGCATCACTGTTGTCGATGATGGTCGTGGTATTCCTACAGGGATGCATGAATCCGGTATGTCTGCGGTAGAGTTAGTATTAACGAAATTGCATGCTGGCGGTAAATTCGGCGGTGGCGGCTACAAGGTTTCTGGTGGTCTTCACGGCGTAGGTATTTCTGTAGTAAATGCGTTGAGTGAATGGACTAAGGTTCAAGTAGCTCAAAATGGTATTATTCAAGAGATTACATTCGCTCGTGGTCATAAGACTTCCGAGTTACATGAAATCGGCAAAGCAGAAGGTACTGGTACTACAGTTATCTTCAAGCCAGATGCTGAAATCTTTGAAACTACAGTATTCAACTTTGATACATTGAAAATTCGTTTACAAGAATTGGCATTCCTTAATAAAGGTCTTCGCATTACATTGAGCGATTTGCGCCAAGAGGAACCTCGTGTTGAAAGCTTCCACTACGAAGGTGGTTTAAGTTCTTTCATTGCCTTCTTAAACGAAAATAAAGAAGTAGTAAATCCTACTGTTATCGATATCGAAAATACAAAAGACGACGTAGTAGTAGACGTAGCGTTGCAATATAACGATAGCTACAGCGAAAACTTGTTGTCCTTCGTAAATAACATCAACACTGTTGACGGTGGTACTCACCTTTCTGGTTTCCGTGCCGCTTTAACTCGTACCCTCAATGATTATGGCCGTAAATCTGGTTTGATCAAGGAAAATGAGTCCAACCTTTCCGGTGAAGACGTACGTGAAGGTTTGACAGCTGTTGTATCTGTAAAAGTATTGGAACCTCAATTTGAAGGCCAAACTAAAACTAAACTTGGCAATAGCGAAGTTAAAGGTATTACAGATGTTATAGTATCTGAAGGTCTTAGAACATTCTTCGAAGAACATCCGCAAGATGCGAAGAAAATCATCGAAAAAGCAACTATGGCAAGCCGTGCTCGTGAGGCAGCTCGTAAAGCTCGCGACTTAACTCGCCGTAAAAATGCCTTGGAAGTATCTAGCCTTCCTGGTAAATTGGCAGATTGCTCCGAAAAAGATACATCTATGACTGAAATTTATCTAGTCGAAGGTGACTCTGCGGGCGGTTCTGCAAAACAAGGTCGCGACCGTCGTTACCAAGCGATTTTGCCTTTACGTGGCAAGATCCTTAATGTAGAAAAAGCGCGCCTTGATAAGATTTTAGCTAATAACGAAATTCGCTCCATGATTACTGCTTTTGGTACTGGTATTGGGGAAGAATTCGATATTACAAAATCCCGTTACAACAAGATTATTATTATGACCGATGCGGACGTTGACGGCGCTCATATCCGTACCTTGTTATTAACATTCTTCTACCGCTATATGAAACCATTGGTAGAGGAAGGTCATATCTACATTGCTCAACCACCGTTGTACCAAATCAAGAAGGGTAAATCCCACTGGTATGTATACTCTGATGCAGAGCTTACAGCTAAGCTTGATGAAGTAGGCCGTGATGGTATCACAATCCAACGTTACAAAGGTTTAGGTGAAATGAACCCTGAGCAATTATGGGAAACTACAATGAACCCTGAAAATCGTACGATTTTACAAGTTAGCTTAGAGGATTCCATCGAAGCTGATAAAATATTTACAGTTCTTATGGGCGATAAGGTAGAACCTCGTCGTAAATTTATTGAAGATAACGCAAAATACGTGCGTAATCTAGATTTATAAGAGGTGACCCATGGCTGAAAATCAAAATAATAATGTAGAGTTTACCTCTAATAAAGATCAACATTTAAAACGTTCCCTAAAAGCGCGTCATATGAATATGATCGCTTTAGGTGGCGCTATCGGTACTGGCTTATTCGTAGCTGGTGGTGAAGTAGTAAGCACAGCAGGCCCTGGTGGTGCGCTTGTAGCTTACGGTCTCATCGGTATTATGGTGTACTTCCTCATGACATCTCTTGGGGAAATGGCTACGTACTTGCCGATTCCTGGTTCATTTGGGACTTATGCAAAACGTTATGTAGACCCTGCCTTCGGTTTTGCCTTAGGTTGGAACTATTGGTTTAACTGGGCTATTACATTGGCTGCTGAAGTATTAGCAGGGGCGCTGATCATGAAATATTGGTTCCCTGATGTGCCTGCCATCGTATGGTCTGCTCTGTTCTTGCTCGTTTTATTCGGCTTGAACTATTTGTCTACTCGTTCCTTTGGTGAAAGTGAATATGTATTCTCTAGCATCAAGGTGATTACTGTATTCGTATTCCTATTCTGCGGCTTCATGCTCATCTTTGGCATTGGCGGCACATCTCCAGGATTTGCGAACTGGACAGTAGGGGAAGCGCCATTCGTAGGTGGCTGGGAATCCATTCTCGCTATCTTCATGGTAGCTGGTTTCTCCTTCCAAGGTACTGAGCTTATCGGCGTAGCTGCTGGTGAAGCAGAAGACCCTGAAAAGAACGTGCCAAAAGCGATTAATACAATCTTCTGGCGTATCTTATTGTTCTATATCGGTGCTTTCATAGTTATCGGTTTCTTAATTCCGTACACTGATCCAAATCTTTTGAATTCTAGTGTAGAGAATGTATCTATTTCTCCATTCACACTCGTATTCGACCGCTTTGGTTTTGCCTTTGCTGCTAGCTTCATCAATGCTATCATCTTAACGGCAGTACTCAGTGCTGGTAACTCTGGTCTATATTCTTCTACGCGTATGCTTTACGCACTCGCTAAAGAAGGTCAAGCACCAAAAATCTTCGCTAAGCTTAATAGCCGTGGCGTTCCAGTGCCAGCGTTAATCTTAACAACAGCAATCGGTTTATTTGCATTCCTTACAAGCTTTATCGGCGAAGGTACTGCATATACTTGGATTGTTAATATCTCCGGTCTTTGCGGCTTTATCGCATGGGTTGGTATCGCTGTATCTCACTATCGTTTCCGCCGTGCCTTCATCGCACAAGGTAGAGATCTTAGTGAATTACCTTACAAAGCGTGGTTGTTCCCAATTGGTCCAATCTTGGCGTTCATTCTTTGCGTCATCATCATTGCTGGCCAAAATTACTCCGCTTTCACAGGCGATACAATCGACTGGTATGGCGTATCCGTTGCGTACATTGGATTGCCAATCTTCTTCGCAGTATACTTAGGTTACAAATACATCAAGAAAACAAAACTTGTTCCATTGAAAGAGGTTAACCTAGACCGCGATTTCGATAAATAATAACATAATTAGACCTGTTCATTATGAAATAGTGAACAGGTCTTTTTTATATAATATGTAATTGTATTTATGTGAAAGCCTTGCTATAATTAATCAAAATATATTGTAGTCAATTAGAGAGGATACAATTATGATTATTACTACAACTATGCATATTGAAAATAAACCTGTACAAGAGTACAAAGGTATTGTATTTGGTGAGGTCGTAGAAGGCCGTAACTTTGTGAAAGACTTTATGTCTGGCATTCGCGACATTGTTGGTGGCCGTAGTGGCAGCTATGAAAACTCCTTGATGAATGCACGCCAAGCAGCCCTTGATGAAATGTCTCAAAGGGCTTCTAAAATGGGTGCTAATGCTGTTATTGGCGTATCCTTCCAATACAGCACAGTAGGTGCAGAAAACGGTATGCTCATGGTTACATGCAATGGCACAGCTGTTGTAGTTTAATAGGTAATAGACTACTTCAGATATAATTATTAATATAAACCTAAGGGAAATAAGTAAGTTGCAATGTATTCATGCGAATAATAAAAAACAGCAGGGTAAAACCCTGCTGTTTTTTTATTTTATCTTATACCATGTTGCGTACATAACTGGTAGTACGATGAGTGTTAGCACTGTTGCCACTAGTAAGCCACCGCTGAAGGCGATAGCAAGTGGACTCCAGAATACAGATCCCATGAGAGGAATCATGCCTAAAATCGCTGCGATAGCAGTGAGCATGATAGGGCGGAAACGAAGTGTAGCGGAGTTGATAATCGCTTCACGAGGTTCTTGACCTTCTGCTTTGTGGATTTCGATTTGGTCTAACAAGATAATGGAGTTACGAATGATCATACCCGATAGGGCGATGATACCCAGAATAGCCATAAAGCCCAATGGCGTTCTCGTAATATTCAGAGCCAATACAACGCCGATTAATCCGAGAGGTGCTGTGAGCAAGGCCATGAACATGAGGGCGATACGCTTTAATTGGAACATGAGGATTGTCATGATTACAAAGAGCATAATCGGCATTGGTGTTAACAGATTTTGTACAGCTGTTACACTCTTTTCAGCAGCCCCATCAAGTTCAATGGTATATCCTGTAGGCAAGGAATCGCGAATGTCTTGTAAGGATTTATACACTTCTTTAGTTTTCGCATTGCCTAGGACGCCAGCATTTACATTAGCGTGAATGCTGATGGTTGGCATCATGTTGCGATGCCAGATAATACCATCCTCTTGAGTCATGGTGATGGTTGCAATTTGGCTAAGCGGTACGTAGGAACCATTACCTGTTTGAATTGGTAAGGAGGATAGAGCACTTAAGTTGTGTTGTTCATTATCTCCTAAACGGAATGTCACAGGAATTGTTTGGTTACCTTCGTAGTATTCACCAGATTTAGTGCCAGATAATAGGCTTTGTAAGTGTAAGGATACGGCATAGCTATCGATACCAAGTAAGCGAGCCTTATTAGGATCGATATGAACATTGGCTACTGGTTCTGTATCTGGCCAGTCAAAGGCTATGTTATGTAAATCCTTATCGCCTTGCATCTTATCTTTTACCTTGTTGGCAATTTCTTTTACCACCTTTTGATCAGGTCCAGAAACGCGGAGCATAACTGGATACTTGGATGGTGGACCAATTTGTAAGAATTGCGTATTTACAAGGGCAGATGGGAATTCTTCATTTAAGTATGGCGTCAATTCTGCATATAATTTATCGCGATCCTCTAAGGATTTTGTGACAATTACATATTGCAAGAAATTGTTCCGTTGTAATTCCGGTTCCAAGGTGAGGACGAAACGTGGAGAACCTTGTCCAATGTAGGATGTAAAGGTCGAAATATGTTCGTTACCTTGTAAGTGTTCGTCGATGATTTTAGCTTGGTTTGCAGTATATTCGATGGACGAACTTTGAGGAAATTGCATAGATACTATGATTTCATTACGCGTTGATGATGGGAAAAATTCCTGTTTAATCAATGGTAGTGAAAGTAGGGATAACACAAAGGCACCTAAGGTGATGAGTAATACGACCTTATGATGTCCTAAGGCCCAATGTAACAGTCTTTCAAATTTATCATAGAATGTAACACTGAGCTTGTGCATGATACGGTCTCGTTTGTTCCATTCTGATTCAGGTTTTGGTGCCTTATTTTCGATGATTTTATAACCGAGAACAGGGCTGACGAGAACAGAGGCGAACCAAGATAGGATGAGCGCCATAAATACAACGATGGATAGAGATTTTGTAAACTCTGCTACCATGCCTTCTGCGAGTGCTAATGGCAAGAAGCCTGCACAGGTAATGAGTGTACCAGATAGCATAGGGAACGCTGTCGATTGATAAGCAAAGGTAGCGGATCTAAAGTGCCCCCAACCTTCTTCGAGCTTAACGCTCATCATTTCTACAACGATGATGGCATCATCTACGAGGAGGCCTAGAGCCAGTATTAACGCACCTAGACTAACCTTGTGCAGATAAATGCCGCTTTCATACATCAAAATAAATGTAGTAGATACGACGACTGGAATCGTGAGGGCTACGACCACACCTGTACGCAAGCCAAGAGATGCAAAGCTTACGAGCAATACGATGGCGATGGCTTCAAATAAGGATTGTGAGAAGTCCCCAATGGATTCCTTAACAATATGTGGCTGATTAGATACTTGATCGAGTTCAAGGCCCGCAGGGATGGTTTTCTTCAACTCTGCTAGCTTTTTATCGATAGCTTCACCAAATTCCACATTGTTAGCCCCAGCATCCATGGAGATGGCAATACCGATAGCTGGCTTGCCTTCATAGTAGAATTGAGGATCACTAGGATCTTGGTAGGTCATGGTTACATCAGCCATGTCGCCAAGGCGCAAGGTTTGATTATTGATGCGAATAGGCATATCTTGTACGGCTTGAGGGCTATCGAATAGGCCGTTCACGCGGAGATACACATTATTCGTATCCGTCGTAATCATACCAGCTGGAACCATCATACTTTGCTGTTTGATAGCCGTTAATAGCTGTTGTGTACTGATTTTATAGGATGCTAATTTATCCTTATTAATCGTTACATTAAGGGTTTGTTGTTGAACCCCAATGAGGCTGATTTTCTTAACATTTGGAACAGATAACAGCTGACGTTTTAAGTCTTCTGCTTGTTGACGCTTTTCTTCGTACGAGAATTCATCGCCGCTAATGGCGTAGATAATGCCGTATACATCATCGAATCTATCGTTGATAGTCGGCCCTTGAACACCTTGAGGTAGTGATTTCCATTCATCGTTGATCATGTTCCGTGCTTCTTCCCAAGCAGGTCGGATTTTATCAGATGGTAGGTTTTCTTTCAGATTAATATAAATAACTGATTTGCTGCCATCTGTGAAAGATTTTGTATAATCGACGCCCGGAAGGTCGCGCAGTTTTTCTTCTAATTTGTCCGTTACCTGATCCGACATTTCTTGCGGGGAAGCCCCTGGCCAAGCAACGCCCACAACCATGGTGCGCATCGTAAAGTCTGGGTCTTCCATACGACCCATGTGGTTGTATGAGAAGATACCAAAGGTGAGTAGCACCGCCATGAAGTAGTAGATAATGGACTTGTGTTTGAGGGCCCATTCGGCTAAGTTAAATTGTTTCATTGACTAACAGCCGTCCCTTCTTGTAATTGTTGAGTGCCTGCGGTGATGACAATGTCGCCCTTAGCTAAACCAGATGTAACGATGACGGAGTTTTTACCAAACTCACCTGTCTTAATCGGCACGAGATGAGCCTTCTTATCTCGAATGATATACACTGCATTATTGCCATTAGAGTCTTTCACAAGAGCCGTCAATGGAATGGAAATATTAGTGCTATCTGTAGTAGATAGATTAGCATTGATTGTCATGCCTAGTTGTACCTCTTTTGGAGGATTTTGTAAGGTAATTTTTACGGTATACGTTCTGGCTACAGGGTCAGGAACTGGTGAAATTTCACGGACCACGCCTTGCACGGTTACATCAGGTAGAGCCCAGAATGTAATAGTGGCAGGACTTCCCACATGAACCTTGGTCAATTCTTGCTCAGGAAGGGCAATGACTGCTTCTGGGTCGCGACCAGCCGCTAAGGTGCCAACGTTTTGACCAGCAGCTACGACTTGGCCTGCTTCAATATTGAAAGCTGTAATAATACCTGTATCAGGGGCAGTCAAATTAGTATAGCTATTTTGATTGCTACTCAAATTGAGGCTAGCCTGTGCTTGTTGTAATTGAGCAGAGGTAGCATTCAATTGGTTTTCTGCTTGGTCTAATTGCAATTTACTAATTGCTTGTTGCGCGTAGAGCTCGCGATATCGTTTAGCATTGGTTTCTGCTAATTCATAAGCCGATTGAGCGGCTTTTACAGCACCCTCAGCATTTTGTACTTGAGCAGATGTATCTGAACCATTAATTTGAGCAATCACTTGTCCTGCTTGAACCACATCACCAACATTTACGAATTTATTGATGACGCGCCCACCAATTTGAAAGGCCAAGTTGGTTTCTGTTTTATTATGGATGGTGCCTGCATAGCCAGCGCCGGTAGTACCAGATTCTTCACCGATGGTGATAGTACGCACCTTGAGGCTTGTATCCTCAGGTTGCTTTTCAGATCCACAACCACTTATGAGGGCAGTCCCTATTAAGAGGGCTCCTATGGTTGCTATAACTCGTTGATTCATAGAATCTCTCCTTTATACCACACATAAGCCCTATGACACACAACTACATGGATGCAGCATTCATAGGACTCCATATTATGAGAGTAGATCTAAATTAGCCATTAAAATTATAGTAATTAATAGCTCTATTAGGTCTGATTATATATTTTATACAATTTAATAATACTATATTTAGCTGTAAACGGCTAGGGGTATATATAAAAAGTGAGTCCTCTATAAGAGAACTCACCCTTTATAAATCTACAATGCTCATAAATCTATAAGCCAGTAGGTATTAATCTTTTTCTTCTGTTTCTTGTACTACGATAGGTTCTTCATAGGTTACAAGAATCTTATCGATACGGGTATTATCCATATCTACAACTTCAAAGGTATAGCCATTCCATTTGGCTTTGTCTAATTCTTTTGGAATACGACCAAAGAGAACATTTAAGAGACCGCCCATTGTTTTGTATAAGTCTTTTTCTTCGCCTGGTAGTTCTTGATCGATATGGAAGAATTCTTTAAATTCGTCTACATCGAGAAGGCCATCTACAAGCCAGGAACCATCTTCGCGTTCAACGATTTTGTTTTCTTCTTCCTTGATTTCTTCTTCACCAGAAGGCATGAGACCTACGATTTCTTCCATGATGTCATGTAAGGTTACAAGACCACTGAAACCACCGTATTCGTCGAGAACGATGGTTTCATGAACGCCTTCTGTACGGAGTACGTTCAATAATTTCATGAGTGTAATGGATTCTGGAATGAGTAATGGTTCTTTCAAACAAGATTCAATAATATCATGAATGGAACGTTCGCTAGGACGTTGCATGATTTGAACTAATACATCAGATACGGTAACGAGACCTTTTAATTCGTCCAAGGAATCGGTACCTACAGGAATGCGGTAATGGTTGGCGTTTTTGAGGACTTCCATGATTTCGTCCTCTGTACCGTTAAGGTCGATCCATTTGAGCTGTGTACGAGGTGTCATGATGTCACCAGCGTTCATATCTGCCAAGTGGAAGATATTTTCTACGAGGATAGGTTCCTCTTCTTCATACGCACCCATAGCAACGCCTTCGGTGAGCATCTTGTTGATTTCAGACTCTGTAACAGGAGCCTCTTCTTTCACAGTCACGCCTAGTAATTTTAAGAGAAATTCTGTGGAAACGCCGAGAAAACTAACGATTGGCTTTAATGCTACAGACAACCAATAAATCGGTTTTGCTACGACTACGGCAATGCTTTCAGGACTATTTAATGCTAAACGTTTCGGCACGAGCTCGCCAATAACGAGGGATAAATAGGTGATAATAGCAACGATGAGTAAGGAGCTAATGGATGCTGCATAGGGCTCAATACTTGGAATATTAGCTACTAAAATCTCTTCTAATGGACCAGAGAAGGTCGCACCAGAATATAAACCAGTTAAAATACCAACGAGAGTAATACCAATTTGAATAGTAGAAAACATATTATTAGGATTTTCTGCTAATTCAAAGGCCTTTTTAGCACGCTCATTGCCAGCTTCGGCCATTTCCTCTAATTTTCGTTTCTTCGCATTGACGATAGCCAATTCCGTCATAGAGAACAAGCCATTCGCGATGATTAATACGATGATAATTATAAAATCTAAGGTCAGATCACTGTCCATGTAAATAGATTCTCCTTTTATATTCTGCACATGAGAAAATAGAAATGTTACTCTTTAGTATACCATATTAGCATCAATAAATGTTTGTATACAAGAAAAGCACCCTAATGGGTGCTTTTCTTGTGTCAATACATTTGCAAATGGCTAGATAGATATTTCCGTCAGTAACTAGCACAGAAAAAGCAGGGCTGCCACCCTATTTTCCATTTGAATGCATTAAAATGTTATAACTATTGATTTCCTTGATTAATATAATATATGATTGCCTTTAATTTGTAAATATGGCTCTAATAAGGGTATAGTATGTATATAAATTAAGATTAGTATTAATTATTAGGTCATATAAATTGGACCTCATGATAGGATTAGATTTATGACAAGTGAACAGGAATGGGAACAGGTTTTACAAATAAAGACAGCAGGCCGCGATGATAGTCGGTCTGATACGGAGCATCATCCTTACGAGCCGACGGATTATTGTGTGCTAGAGCGCTTGGCGAATAGTGGACATATCCGCAAGAAAAATACGCTCATTGATTATGGCAGTGGCAAGGGCCGTGTCAGCATTTTTATGGCGTACCAAACGGGTTGTCATTCCATTGGTATCGAATACGATGAACGACTCTATGAAAAGGCTATTATCAATGGTGAAAGCCCAGCAGCTCGAAATCGTGTAAGCTTTGTGCATGGTGATGCGGCGCTTTATGAATTGCCAGATCAAGCAGATCGTTGCTTTTTCTTTAATCCCTTTGCGCTCCATACGATTAAGCGGGTCTTAGGAAATATCTTTGATTCCCTGTATCATCATCCGCGAGAGATTAAGCTGTTTTTCTACTATGTCAACGAAGAGGTAGAAAACTTCTTGAATAACCATGTGCGATTGGAACAAGAAGAACTCATTGATTGTAGTGATCTCTTTGAAGAACGTGATATAAAAGAACGAATTTTAGTGTATTCCGTTAACTTGTTTTAGTATATTCTGTCAGCTTATTTTAATGTATTCATTCTATTTATTTTAGTATGTAAGAAACCTCAATGTTGAAGGCTTGTTTTAGTGGTTCTAAATTTGTACGACTAGGACGTCATTCAAATTGAGGTTTTATTCTATTTTTAAGGAACTTTCACCTAGATTATTAAGGAAAAAGCAGATAAATTCTGATATAATAATATATTAGAGATTATAAAATCAAATTATTTTTTATGGTTCTATACATTGATTCGTATGCACTAAGTTAGTGGATAGGGCTGAGTGTATTGAAGACTGGAGGTACCCGTGGAAATCATCGATACAGCATTGATTGAACGTATTCGCAAGGCCTTAATTAAACGTTATGATCGAGATCAACAGATCCAACAAATGATAGAAGAAATCGGTGCCGAAGAGGGACTCAATGAGTCTGAATTGGCTATCGTTTACCAAGCTTATTTAGAGGTTAAGGAACGCGTTTACTACACATCCTCTCTCGTAGATTTGTGGAATCAAATTGAAGAGGTTCAAAAACGAATGTCCATGTTGCATACCTATGATTCTCTTGAAGAGGATTTATTTGGCAATGTGTTAGGCGACGATCAAGAGGATATTATCATTGCTGATAAATCGTATCTTGGTAAGGGTGCTAGCCACAATAACGATGTGTACGCTATGGAACAGGTTCAATTGTCCGATATTCCTGCACAGCACGATTCTACAGTGGGCATGAACCATATTAAATTGAATGAATTACATTCTATGGGTGGTCTTTTTACAGGTTCTGGTGAAAGCTCCAAACATGAGGTATCTGACCTTGATGAAGCACTTGTAGAGCATATGGATGTCAATCCACTAGATGGCGTTGAAAGTTTAGAAGTTCATCACTTGGATGAAGACAATAAACATAAATCCTCAGATGATGCGCTTAATGATGATATTGATAAGGCTGAAGATGACATAACATCTATCGATCCGTATACTGCGGTAAATGCTTTGTTATTCGGCAAAGCTGGCCTAGATTCCGATAAAGCCAATAAGAAGATGGAAAAGCTTCTTAAAAAGCAATTGAAACGCGTAGATGATGAATGGGCGCGTATCAATGGGACTGATGAAAAGTCTAAAAAATCTAAGGACCACAAAAAATACAAAGACGAAAAGAAATCTAAAGAAGGCAAAAAATCTAAGGATGACAAGAAGTCTAAAGAGGATAAAAAGGACAAAAAACATAAAAAGTCTAAAGAAGATAAACATTCTAAGTCTGAAGATAAATTAAAGAAAAAGAAAGACAAGGCTGAAAAGAAGCTTAAAGTCTTAAATGACAAGTTAAAAACAGTCTTTTTAGGTGATACTTTCAGCAAAAAAGATAAGAATAAAGACAAGAAAAAGGATAAGAAAAAAGATAAATCCGAAAAAAAGTAGAAACGATAGTTTCCGTATGGAATAGTAAGGCCTCTAAGAAGGCTCAGGAGAGTACTAGTGCTGAGAAATCAGCCAGTACTGGGACTATCGACCGCGGGTGCGGTAAATGCAAGCGATGTAAGGGACCTAAATGTAAGAAATATCCAACATAATTACAGTTAGGTAATATAGAGTAGTTACGTTATATGAACGAACAGTAAGGGGTTAATGATGAACCGATGGCAACGATTATTTGAAGGCATAAAGACAGAGATTAAGGTATTTATCTTCTTCTCTGCCTTGTTGACTGCATTTAGAATCGTGTTTCTTGCAGTATTCCAATCACAGCTAGCATCTGTGACGATGGAAAATATCCTTACGTCCTTATGGCTAGGCTTTAGATTGAGCCTCAAGACCGTTGGTTCTTTGTGTTTATTGGGCTTCTTAGGAGGTACATTGGTGCATACCTTTGTACCAAAATGGCCATCCTTGCGCATTAAACAGGTTTTCTATTCTATTGCAACGGTACTGTTAACCTTCTTATTCTTGGGGCGCATTCCGTTCTATAAGATCTTTAACTCCTCCTATAATGCGATGCTTATTAATGGTAAAAACGATGATATCGGTGCCATTATTAATACAGCCATCAATGAATATAATGCGTTGATGTACATCGTAGGCGCTGTTGTGTTGAGTGCCGCCCTTTGTTGGTTCCTCGTTCGTTTCTTGGCGTGGGGCACAAAGAAATATAGCGATTACGCTAATATTGAACTAGATTGTACCACTTGGTATCCTAAGACGAAGAAAACGCAATGGATCACAGGCATTGGATTGACTGTAGTTATCGGCGTACTAGGACTATTCTTTAGATTTGGTGGTGCTTTTAACTATACAAATTCCATCAACTGGGAAAGTGCGGCGCGCCTCAGTTCTAATCTATTAAACGAAACCATCCTTGATGATGTGCAGGCTCTTTATCGCGTTAAAAGCATCGCAAAGCGTGCAGATGAGCTTGAGGTCATCAATTTAACACCTCAAGAATTGAGTGAAAAAATTAGTGCCATCGGCGGTAAGTTTAACGGTAAGGATTTTGATGGTTCTTTCACAAGAACGATTACAACCCAACGTTTAGCAGAGCAACCGCAATCTATTAACATCGTTCTCGGTGAATCCTATGGTTTGTGGCCATTCCTCACAGAATACAACGAACCTGGTGCTTATCTCGTTGAGCAAGGCCGTAAATATGCTGCTAGCCCTCAAGCGATGAGTACACAGCTAGCCCTTGCTCAAGGTACAGGTACGATGCCTGCTATCAACGGTTTATTGACTGGTATGCCTGATACAGGTTTATATCCTAACTATGAAGGTGAAAGCTTCAAACAACCGTATGGCTTAGGCATTGGTTCTGTTATGAAAAAACTAGGCTACAAAACAGTATTCTGGTACGGTGGCTTTAGCACATGGCAAAATGTTAAGAACTTCGCCTTGTCTCAAGGCTTTGATGAATTCCATGATGCGTCCGAAATGCCAAGCGATGAAAGTAATGCGTGGGGCGTAGCGGATAAGGATATGTTTAAAGCCATCTCCGCATATATGGATCAACATAGAGGGGAAAAAATCCTCAACGTAATCATGACTACATCAAATCATCCTCCATATAGCGTTAACGTCGCTAAAGAAGGGTATGATGTGAACAAGGTAAAAGGTTATTTGCCGGATACAATCGCTGAAACAGATAAGCAATTGAACGAAATGGGACATATTTGGTATGCAGATCATGTAATGGGCCAGTTTATCGCTAGTGAAGAAAAAGCAGATCCATCGGCGCTCTTCGTTATCACTGGGGACCATAGCGAACGCTTTACCTTTGCTCGTGAAGTAAGTCCTAATGTGGCATCTACCATTCCAATTATCTTCTATGGACGAGGCATTCATAAAGATTGGCTTGCTCCTAATGCGTTTGGCATGAGTATTCAAATCATTCCAACCTTGGCAGAACTTGTAGGTCGCCCTGGTCAAACCTATGAAGCGATGGTACCAAGTCTATTTACACAAGAGGAATTTGTCTTTAACCATAGACTCTATCTAGATAACAATGGAAAACTTATGGAACAAGGCACAAACATGCCTCAAGCCTATGGTAAGGTAATTAAAGACATGCGCGAACTTGCAGCATGGCGTATTAAACATGGGGATATCATCCAATAAAACTACACAGTTTTATGTATTAAATGTAATTGATTTATAAGCTAAAGGATTATCTATGAGTACTGTGACGGCTATTATCTTAGCGCGCAATGAAGAACAACATATTGTAGATTGTATTAAAAGTATTCAATTTGCTGATGAAATCTTAGTTATCGATGATGGTAGTACAGATCAAACAGTATCACTCGCTACTGGATTGGGTGCAAAAGTCATACCACATCCGTTAAATGGAGATTGGTCACAACAACGACGCTTTGGTATTTCACAAGCTCAGAGTGAATGGATTCTATTTGTCGATTCTGATGAACGTGTATCACCAGAGTTAGCAAAGTCTATTCAACGAGCTATTCAAGGAGAACCGAAGGCGTATTGGCTACGTCGATATAACTTGTTCCATCATAATCAGGCAACCCATGGTGTGGTGAGACCTGATAAGGTGCTACGATTGATGCCTCGAGAGGGTGCAACTGTAGAAGGTGCTGTTCATGAAGCCTTTATCAGCCCGTACCCACAAGATACATTAGAAGGAAAGTTGTATCACTATACGTATGATAATTGGCATCAATTCTTTGAGAAGTTCAATAAGTATACGACGGCAGCAGCTAACAAATACAAGGCACAAGGGAAGTCTTGTAGTTTTTTAGGGGATATTATATTGCGTCCTACATGGGCATTCTTTAAGATATATATTTTGCAAGGTGGCATATTAGATGGAAAAATAGGTTTTCTATTATCTATCTACCATATGATGTACACCATGACGAAATATGTAAAATTATATTATTTAAATAAATCGAATGGGCAATTATAATTGGTGATTTAGTATAGTAGATTGCTATGGGGAATTATTGTTCTTTAAGTAGATCTGGAAGTATAAATGAGTGAACAATTTTTTCTATCCCTACAACAAAATATAAAATTAATGCTTTGGGCTCCTATATTGAGCACCATCTTTCGAATCGTATTTATGATTGTGTATAATCCCTACCCAACATGGAAAGGTCGTTGGAAATCCATATTTGGATCCTTGCGTTACGGCTTTTGGTGGGGTATGGATTTTGATGCCTATGTATTCCTACTACCCTTAGTATTGATAACACTTCCTGCATTATGGTTTGACGGATACCATCAAATAGAGGATTCCTTACGATTAGTGGGATTAACGATTTATTCCTGTGTTCTGTACGCAGCCTTTGCAGGAAAAATGATCTTCTACAAGCATTTCCATGATACGTATAACTACATGGTTCATTATGGAAATCATGCAGAGAAACATAATTTGATTGATGTATTCTTTAATCAAGATAGAGGCATTCTTGTCATCTTAGGATTGATTCCTATTACATTTATATCCTGGTATATGGGAGATTTCTTCTTGTCCTTGCCATCAATACCTTATCCAAATATCGAAGGAACATGGCCTACGGTAGCTTGGAATATAGGACTTGTGGCTGCTTCTGTGTTAGGTTTCTATTGGTTCCGCTATGGTGGCACCTTATCTCATGATGATAAACCAGAATGGGATACGATTCCTACAGTGGTAAAAGAGGATATATTCTTTGCTCGTGCAACAGTGCCAGATCTATGTGCTTTAGAAACGGTACTCAAACATCCGCTACGTGATGAATATACAGCATCACCTGAGGATATTGATGACGCTATACATCGTATTGTCCCTAACAAATATAAAGATTCCTGGCAGGATTTGAGCACACCGCTTCATGCATTTAAACGTGTTGCATCAGGTCCTCGTATTGATAAACCGCAGCATATTTTTTTTATTGTTGGTGAAAGTATCCCTCAATGGTCTCTTGATGAACCTTATAAGGATCTCAATATATGTCCTGGTTTATGGGATTTTAAAGATGATCCTCATACGGCACAAGTACCTAATTTCTTGCCTGCTGGTAATGTATCTCGTCCATCCATTGTAAGTCTATTATCCGGCGTCTATGATGCGGGTATGGAAATCAATGAACGAGAAGCCTTTTGGCATGAACCATTGCCAACCTCTTTGGCAGCTCAAATGAAGCGATTAGGCTATGATACGATTTATTGGTATGGTGGTAATGCGTCGTACGGCAACTTTAATCACTTTGGTAAGGCTCAAGGCTTTGACCGTGTAGAAAGCGCTTCTGTGTTCTGTGGTCCCGATGCTCCTAAAACGTGGGTAGGCGTCTATGACCATGTCTTTTTAGAACATATTGAACAGGAAATCAAATCGTTAGAACATCCTACATTCCATTTTATTTACACTACATCCAATCATGGCCCTTATAAAATGGAGGATTCCTTATTAGATTATGATCCTGAAAAGGTCATGCCGAACCTTGGAGATGATGTAAAATCCAACAAGAAACGCAATAAAGAATTGGCTACCTATCGCTATAGTGATAAGGCAATTTTTAACTTTGTACATGCTATGAAAGAGGCTTTTCCTAATAGTTTATTCGTTGTCACCGGTGATCACTCGAATCTATTCGGGTCTCTGAATAATACATCCTTAATTCAACGGGACTATACCTTGCGCGACACATTCTGTACCGTAGGATTATTGCAACATCCTGCTTTTACTAAGTACAGTATTACGGCGCCCATTGGCACGCATATGAGCCTCATGCCTACAATCATTGAAGCCATTGCACCAAAGGGTTTTGAATATTACTCTATTGTACCGTCCTTGTTTGATAAACAGCCCGATACGTTAGTTACGCCGTATCAATGGATTACGCCGGATATGATGGGCGATGTTCGCATGGATTATGGTGAAAGTAACACACCGTCTTATAAACCGGTTGAGCCAATTCGTCCTATTGATAATCACAGGGATGATGCTCGTGATTGGACATTGTTGACCATGTGGCTCATTAATCATGAAGACAGTATGAATAAGTCGTAGTATAATTAAACAATAATATCTATTGATGTATATGTAACCAGTATTTCGTATACATCAATGGATGCTACTAAATGTGTATTGATATGTGTATGATAGGAGGAACCTATGTCTATAATCAATGTTGTAGGCGCTAAAATTTGGGGTGGCGGCGAACAATATGTATATGATATTTGTAAACAATTACAACAGAGACATAGGACTGCCTATATCTTAGTGGACCAATCGAATGAAGATATGCAATCTCGCTATGCTCAAGTGGGCCATGTGATGACGGCCAATCTTTATACCTTGAAGGGTTTTCTATCTGTTAATGCAGTAGCTAAACAGGTAAAAGCACAAGGAATTGATACGATTGTATGTCACTCTGGTAAATATATCTTATTCTGTATTGCCCTTAAGCAGCTAACAGGTGCTAAGTTGGTGTTTATTAAACATAATCTTGTACCTGGTAAAACAGATATGTATCATAGATGGATCAATGCACAAGTAGATGCCTTTGTTTGTGTGTCTAAACTCGTTTATGACGACCTTATGACACCCGTTATAAAGGATACTAGCAAATACCATGTTGTATATAATGGTATCGACCCGAACCGATTCCAGTCTTTTTCAGATGCAGTTCCTATGAAATCTAAGGTTAGAACCTTTGGCTATAGTGCGCGTATTACAGAACGAAAAGGTTTGTATCTGATTTTAAGCGCTCTTGAACAGATTCATCAAAACAATCCAGATGTTCGATTGATTATATCTGGGGCTGGAACAGAGGATCAAATTAAAAAACTAACAGACTATATAGAAGCGCATCAAATGCATTCTTATGTTGAATTTATAGGCTTTACACGAGATATTGAAGGTTTATATAGATCAATTGATTGCTTACTATTGCCAACAATAACACGGGAGGCCTTTGGTCTCGTTATCTGTGAGGCTATGTATTGTGGTGTACCAGTCATTACAAGCGGTTCTGGAGCTCAGCGAGAAATTATAGACGATGGAGAATCTGGATTTATTGTAGATCCGCTGAACGAACACACATTACAACAGGCTATGGAACATGTGATGAGTGATGATGTAAATTTGCCGAATATCATCACCAATGCACGACATGTTGTAGAGGAACGATTCATCGTTAATCGTGTGGCCCATGAATTAGTTACGATTATAGATAATTTACACTCCACCGATAAGTAATGATAAGGTTTGGTAGTTTTTAGTGGATAGGAGTATGAGATGGGATATTTAGAAACACAATGGCAGCGAGGTCGTAAGATTTACGGCAAACGTAGTTGGAGGGAAACACGACGCACTTTCCTTCATACAATGCGCTCTATCCGCAATAAACGAGAAATAGAGGCACTAGAGAACTATTTTGCAAGCTATACGCCAGATCCAACATTATTAGACCGTCAAGTTGGTCTATTTGAGTTAATGACGCGATATTTCTTGTTTAAAAGCTCAACACCACAGGAACGATTAGAGGCTATTATTAATCATTTTGATTATTTGAAAGATGTATTTACAGATGAAGCCATTCGCGAAATGTACTCTGTAGATCCAGATAATATTTATGACGATGTAAGTCGTATGAATCGTGGCTTTATCGTATGGGAATCAGAAGACCTTGATATGGTGGCTCGTTTATATTATGGACCGGGTCAACGAAAAGAAGGTTTTTTAACCTTGTTGTTAACCTTGGGTAAACAAGGTGTATACCATGCTAACTTCCGCTTTGGTAAAGGCTTTAATGGGGAGCCTGCTATGTGGATTGGCACGATTCAAGGATATAAAGATGGCCTTGATAATGCTAAAACAGTTACTAAAAAGATGTTTGGGTATCGACCAAAAAACTTTATTATGTTCCTATTACGCCATATTGCGGTCCTTTGTAAGGTCGAATCTATTTATGCCGTATCTGATGAAGGCTTCTATGCTAATACACATTTAGTTCGCGGTCATCGTGCTAAGGTAGCTGAGCTAGATCCGTTGTGGGAGGAATCTGGTGGTGTTGTATGTAGTGATGAGCGTTTCTTCAACATTCCATTAGAGGAATATCGTAAACCTATTGAAGAAATTAAATCACAAAAACGTAGCCAATACAGAAAACGCTATGAATTACTTGATCAATATGAGCAAGAGATTCAAGATCATCTGAAACCATTGTTACGTGTAAAATAGATATCTATACAATAGATGTTTATATGATGAAAATTAGATTGTAACTATGTAGGTGAAAAGGGGTTAGTATGCAATCTTGGATAATTAAGAATTCTGAAATGGTGCTGACCGTACTCATTTCACTGATGATATGTACGACGCGGTCATCTATGGCACTAGGGAATTTAATATATAGCCTTATTATATTGATGACCTTAGTAACTTGTTGGTATAGACGACATGAAATCTCTGTACCACAGTCCATACGCCAATATGGATGGGCCTATGTAGGCATGTTACTATGCGTATTGCCGTCCGCATTAATCAGCAATGATATAGTGGTAACTACCAAATATTTCTTTAATATTTGGGTTTGGAAGGTATTAGTCATCATACCTATTCTGTTGTTTATTAAAAGTTCTCGAAAATTATATGCAATATTAACGGTTTTCTTTTTGTACATGGGGATTGATGCTATATCTGCTTTTGGGCAATATCTATGGGGGTATAATTTAGGTCCAGGAGGTCGTGCTGGTGGTGTTATCCACGGCTCTATGATGGGGCTAGCCATGTTGTTAACATTGGCCTTTCCATTGGCTTTAATTGCTGCTTATGATAAAGCATTTCCTTCATATCTGAGAAAATCAGCTGTATTCTCTTTATTTGGTATGTTATTGGGGATGTGGGGAAACCAAAGCAGAGGTTCTTGGTTATTTAATGGTATTAACGGTATACTCATAACATTGCGCTATTGCTTCGTTAATATTCGCTATATATTGGTACTACTTGTAGCCGTTGTAGGTATAGGATATGCATTTAGTAGTAATCAAGGCTATGTAGATCGTTTTGAAAGTACTTTTAATATAAGCACAGATGGTTCAAATTTGGGCCGTATTTATGTATGGGAAGCCGATAAGCAAATGATTATGGATCATCCTGTAACAGGTGTTGGTCCTGGTTTATGGCAAAAAACATATCGAGAACACTATAAATTAAAACAAGAAACTCAAGATTTGGGCCATTCTCATAATAATATGCTACAAATAGCTTCTGAATCTGGTATATTAGGGCTCATTGGTTTCTTAGGATTTTCAATTTTTGTAATCTGTAAATCTCTGAAAAATTATATTAAAACAAGAAACCCTTATGATTTATCAATCCTTGTAGGTTTTATTAGTTACTTATTCTTGTTTGGATCTATAGATTATACATGGGGAAATTCATCGGGCATTCGCATGTTTTGGATTGTTATGGGTATCATGATTCAATTGAAAATAAATGAGAATCACAAAGTCGTTTAGGAAATATTTATGCATTATTTAATTGATTTTTATGTCTGATTTAAATAGACTGAGAATCTCCAAAAAACTACATAAAAGATAGCTAAAATCTATGGTTTTTCATAGTTTTAAACTTTTGAATATGATACAATATAAGTAAATATTGGTACATTGTATTCGTATGTTTTAGAGGTTGTTTTCTTGAAAATTGTATTGAGAAAACAACCTTTTTTTATAGTTTGGGGTATTAGTATGAATAGTTCTGGATATAACAATCACAACAAGTTGCTCGTTAGCAAAATCATAGTGCTTATAGCAGATTATGTTTCTATTGTTTTAGGAACATTAGCAGCTTACTATCTGCGGTTAAACTTGTCAATTTTACCGGTCAGCCCACATTTCAAGGTAGATGAAATCTATGTATATGGCATTATACCTTTAGTATTTTTGTCTATATTACTTCTTAATAATACATATTCTGTGGTATCTCCTTATTGGGATACTATGAAAAATCTTTTCCGTAGCATCACTATTGGTGTAGTTGTATCTATTGTGCTCATGTACACAGGACATGTAATTAACGATGTATCTCGTCTATTTGTAGCCTTTGCTTATGTATTTATGTTGCTCTTTATCTTTAGTGGTCGTTTTATTGTAGGGAAGATTCTTTCTAAGGCAGGATACTTAACTATACCAGTCCTTCTCGTTGGTGCAGGTAAAACAGCAGAGCTCGTAAAGAAATCCTTAGATCGTATGCCAATTGCTACGTACAAGATTATTGGTTATGTAGATGATAATCCTAAATCCTCTTCTATTGCTAAAGAATATCCATGTTTAGGTGCTTTTTCCGATGTTGAACATGTTATCAAAGATACAGGTGTACAAACAGTTCTTATTTGTGCACCTGGGCTAGAACCTAAAAGGTTGGTATCTTTGATCAATCAATTGCAATTATTGGTAAAACGAGTAGCCTTTGTGCCTGAATTATTTGGTTTGCCCACAAGTAATATTACGGCTCGTGGCATGATGGAAGAGCAAGCAGTTGTATTGCGTGTACAAAATAACTTGGCTCGTAAGTCTAACCGCATTATGAAACGCATCTTTGATATTGTAGCTACTGTATGTGGGGGCATCTTGATTTTACCTATTCTAGCCATTGTAGCGCTATTGATTTATCTAGACTCTCCAGGACCAATCGTATTTGGTCATAAGCGCGTTGGTCAAGGTGGTAAAGAGTTCCCATGCTATAAATTCCGCTCCATGGTGCCGAATGCACAAGAGGCATTAGAGGTGTATTTAAAAGAGAACCCTGCAGCTCGTGAGGAATGGGAACGGGATTTCAAATTAAAAGATGATCCTCGTGTTACTCGTATTGGTAAATTCCTTCGCAAAACAAGCCTTGATGAATTGCCACAATTGTGGAATGTTCTCGTTGGGGATATGAGCCTCGTAGGTCCACGTCCTATCGTTCGTGATGAAATCGTTAAATACGGCGACTATATCAACGATTTTTACCTTGTACCACCAGGGATTACCGGTGTATGGCAAGTTAGTGGTCGTAGCGATACTACCTATGAAGAACGGGTATTAATGGACTCTTGGTATGTTCATAACTGGTCTGTGTGGATCGATATTGTATATCTATTGAAAACTGTGTTGGCTGTCGTTAAATCGAAAGGGGCTTATTAGTCGGGGATTATGAGGGATAGTAGTTTTGATATTATGAAGGGGATTGCAATTTTGCTTGTTGTGTTGGGCCATTCTGTTCCAGACCAAGCAAGTGCTAGTGGTATTGCTAGTTATCCTTTATATTTGATGCGGACTATAATTTACAGTTTCCATATGCCTGTATTTTTCTTTGTAGCTGGCTATTTTATGCATATACCTTTGAAAGAGGGCTTCCAAAAATTCGTAAAAGATAAAAGTATACGGTTAATGGTTCCTTATTTCACTATTGGTTTATTGTATTTTCCCTTCAAATTAGCTTTATCAAAATTTGCAAGTCAGCAATTAGACCCACAAGATATATGGAAAATTTTTATTGGTATTAATCCTGATGGCGAACTATGGTTCTTATATTGCTTGTTCTTTATATCAATTATTATTGCTTTATTGGTTAAACGTGTAAATTTAGGTTTATTAATAATATCTTTCATCATTGGCATGTTATCTGATGTATTAAATATCTTTTCTGTACCTATGGTATCAAAGATATTGTACTTCCAATTCTTCTATATCCTAGGCTTATATATAAAGAAATATATGCTATTAGATTATATGAAATCCGCAGGAGTAGCCCTTACATCTCTTGTGATTTTTAGTGTAGGTAATTATGCATTACTACATGATATTAATGTGTTTAAAATACTTACTCTTATAACAGCAGTTTCGGGGATTACTATTACATACTATATAGCTAACCAAATCTCATCTAGAATCGGATTATATAAAACACTTTTGATCTTTTTAGGTACTGTCTCCATGGATGTTTATATCTTTAGTGATATTGTTAAAATTCCATTCAGAATTGTACTTTGGTCTAAATTAGGATTGTACTATGAAGCTTTTATTGTGTGCTTCTTAGCATCTACAATTCTATCTATCTTGATAGGTTATATTTTAAGAAAAAATCATTATTCACGATTGCTATGTCTTGGAATGAAAAAATAAGGATATACATATGAAAAAACAATTTGATTATTTAGTAGTTGGGGCGGGCCCATTTGGTGCTGTATTTGCCCATGAGGCGCATAAGCGTGGTAAATCTGTACTTGTTATCGATCGTCGCAGTCATATAGCAGGTAATCTATATTGTGAAAGTAAAGATGATATTAACATTCACGTGTATGGTGCCCATATTTTCCATACATCTTTGAAGCATGTGTGGGATTATGTTAATCAATTTGCTGAGTTCAATCACTATGTAAATAGCCCTGTAGCAAATTATAAAGGTGAAATGTACAATTTGCCGTTTAATATGAATACATTCTCTAAAATGTGGAATATTCGTACTCCAAAAGAGGCACAGGATATCATTACAAAACAACGGGCTGCTATTACAAGTGAACCAAAGAACTTAGAAGAGCAAGCCATTAGTCTTGTAGGTACAGATATTTATGAAAAGCTCATCAAAGGATATACGGAAAAACAATGGGGCCGTAAATGTACAGAATTGCCAGCTTTCATTATTAAACGATTACCAGTTCGTTATACATATGATAATAACTACTTTAATGACCGTTTCCAAGGCATTCCTATGGGCGGTTATACGAAGATGATTGAACGCATGTTAGAGGGCATCGAAGTTCGTTTAGGCGTTGACTTCCTTAAACATCGTGATGAATACGAAGCCTTGGCAGATACGATCATCTATACAGGTCCTATTGATGAATACTTTGGTTATTCTGAAGGGGTTTTAGAATATCGTGGCCTTCACTTTGAAACAGAACGTCTTGAAGAGGAAAACCATCAAGGCGTTGCCGTTGTGAACTATACAGAAGGCGAAATTCCTTATACTCGTATCATCGAGCATAAACACTTTGAATTTGGTACACAACCTGTTACATATGTAACTAAAGAATATCCAAAAGACTGGAAAATCGGCGAAGAAGCGTATTATCCAGTGAACGATGTAAAGAATTTAGACCTTTACGCAAAATATGTTAAAAAGGCTGAAATGATTTCCAATGTTATCTTTGGTGGTCGTTTAGGGGAATATAAATATTACGATATGGATAAGGTTATTGCTAGTGCCTTGGCATTAGTAGAAAAAGAGTTAGCCTAATTTTTCATATGGTAAGTAGATGGACTTGAGAGACAACACTCATGTAGGAGAGTACTAGTGAATATTAAGATTTTAGTAGCCACACATAAGCAATATTGGATGCCAGAGGACTCCGTATACATGCCAATCCATGTAGGTAGAGAGGGCAAAGCTGATATTGGTTATTCCGGCGATCATACAGGGGATAATATTTCCTCAAAAAATGCAAATTACTGCGAATTGACAGGCCTCTATTGGGCTTGGAAAAACCTTGATGCGGACTATATCGGTCTCGTGCATTATAGACGTTACTTTACGCGCAAAGAGGTTCGTTCTGTAGAGGATAAAAAGAACCAAATTCTTACAGGAGCGGAATGGGAGAAACTACTTTCAGAATATCCTGTAGTCGTGGCGGATAAGCGTAAATATTATATTGAATCTAACCGTTCTCACTATAATAATGCTCACCATAGCGATGGCCTTGATGCGGCAGAGCAAATCATCGCTGAGAAATATCCTGAATATAGTGCTGCTTTCACAAAGGTTTGTAATCGCACTTGGGCGCATATGTTCAATATGTTCGTCATGCGACGCGACCTCTTTGATCAATACTGTGAATGGATGTTCTCCATCTTGGAGGAAATTGAACATCGCGTTGATATTTCCGATTATGATACATATGAAGCGCGTATCTATGGTTTCGTAAGCGAAATCTTGCTCGACGTATGGCTTGAAGCCAATAACATTGATTATAAGGAACAAAATGTATCATTTATGGAGCCACAAAACTGGATTAAAAAAGGTGGATTATTCTTGAAAAGAAAATTCTTTAAATAATAGACCTATTTGTATTATGGAGGAATTTTTTTGATGAGAGAAATTGGATTTTCGGAGATTAAGAGTGTCGCTTTAGATATTTTAAAAGATGTGGCACATTTTTGTGATACACATGATATTCGATATGTATTAGCCTATGGAACAATGTTGGGAGCCGTTAGACATAAAGGTTTTATTCCATGGGATGATGATATTGATATCATGATGCCACGGGATGATTATAATCGCTTTATTAAGACATATAATGAGCATAACTCAAGATATCAAGTATATTCTATTGAAAATGATGACACTTATACCTATACAATGGCTAAGGTATTCGATCAAGAAACGGTTATGATTGATAATACATTATGGCGTAATTTTGATAAAGCAGGTGTATTTATAGATATTTTCCCAATTGATGGGTTACCGGATGAAACACAGGTACAACAAAAAATATTTAGACATCAACAATTTTTAAACTTGTTATTCCATGGGTCTTCTATGAAGTTTACATTCAGTAATCGTTATGTAGACTCTAAAGGTAGCTTTGCAAAGTTAAAAGGTTATGTTCGTACATTCTTAAAATTTGGTGCTATTAGTTTAATGCATTTTTTACCAACTACAAGTTTAATCAAAAAGATTAATCAAGATGCCCAACAGTATCCATTTTCCAATTCGAAATACATAAGTGTTCTCGTCGATTGTGCAAGTGGTAATAAACGGGAAGTATACGAAAAAACTTTGTTTGATAATAGAAGTTTATATCCTTTTGAGGATACTGAGTTTTGGGGACTTACAGATAGCGATTTCTATTTAAGTCATTTGTACAATAATTATATGGAAGCACCACCTAAAGATCGACAGGTACCGCATCATAACTATAGAGTGTATTGGAAATAATAAGAGGGGATTATATTATGAAACTATTTACAGTAGGACCAACTCAAATGAGACAGGAAATTCTTGATGTAAGACATCAACAAGTTCCTTATTTTAGAACAACAGAATTTTCTGAAGTTATGTTAGATTCAGATAGACTGCTTAAAAAATTTATGAATGCACCAGAAAGCTATAAATCCATCTACTTAACAGCTTCTGGTACGGGTGCATTAGAAGCTACTATTATGAATTGTATGAATGAAACAGACCATGTGTTAGTTATTAATGGTGGTACTTTTGGTCAACGTTTCGTCGATTTATGTGAACTCCATGAGATACCTCATACCGTGATTAAATTAGAAGACGGTGAGGAGTTAACCGCGAAACACTTTGCTGAAGTAGAAGAACAATCATTTACATTTGTTATTGCTAATATTGATGAAACTTCGACTGCACAGTTATATGATATTAATTTATTAAGCAATTTCGCTAAAAAGAAAGAAGCATACTTGGTAATTGATGCCATTAGTTCGTTCTTAATTGATCATTATGATATGGCTGGTAATAATATTGATGTTACTATTTTGAGTTCTCAAAAAGGTCTTTGTATTGCACCAGGTATATCCCCTATTGTAATTAGTGATAGATTATATGAAGAACGTGTAAAAAATAATCATATTAAGAATCTTTACTTTGATTTCAACCAATATATAAAAAACTTTACAAGAGGTCAAACACCATTCACACCTGCTGTTGGGGTATGTTTAGAAATGAATAAAGCATTACATCTGATTGAAGAGGAAGGTTTTGAAAACTATTTAGCTCGTATTGATAGTGTGGCGAAAGATTTCAGAAATAGAATTAAAGAATTACCAGTATCTCTTCCTACTTTCAGCATTAGCAATGCGGTTACGCCTATCCGTTTTGAACAACCAATTGCTAAAGAGGTATTTACAATTTTGAAAGATAAATACGATATTTTTGTAAATCCTACAGGTGGGGTTAATGAAGACTATGTTTTACGCGTTGCTCATATTGGCGATACAACCATTGAGGACAATAAAATGCTCGTAGAAACAATGAAATCAGTCATTAAAGAGATTACAGGTAAATAATATGGTAAAAGTGATAACATATGGAACATATGATTTGTTTCATGAGGGACATTACAATCTATTAAAGAATGCAAAAGCATTAGGTGATTACCTAATTGTTGGGGTTACGTCTGACTATTTTGATAAATCTAGAGGTAAATTTAACGTTCGTGATTCTTTAATGACGCGCATTGATAATGTGCGTGCTACAGGTTTCGCAGATGAAATTGTAGTAGAAGAATATTTTGGCCAAAAAATAGATGATATCAAACGATTTAATGTAGATATATTTACCGTTGGATCTGATTGGGAAGGCTATTTTGACTATTTAAATGAGTATTGCAAGGTAGTTTACTTACCAAGAACACAAGGTATTTCGAGTACGCAGATTAGAAATTCTGAGAATATTAGACTTGGTATCATTGGTAATGAAGTTATTTTAGATAGATTTTTGGATGAGTCTAAATTTGTTAGTGGCATTGATATTATTGGTGGGTACACAGAGGCAGAGTCAGTTGATACTATCTATAAATCACATCAATTTAATAATTTAGAACAATTTGGTTCATCTGAAGAATTGCTGGATAAAGTAGATGCAGTATATATTAATATGCCTTTATCCAAACGTGGTGCTTATATCGAAAAAGCACTACAAGCCAAAAAACATGTATTAACAGAATTCCCATTTAGTAGTGACCTTGATGAAACATTACGCTTAATGGACTTGGCGAAATCTTCCAACTTAGTATTGATGGAAGGCTTGAAAACAGCTTATAGTCCTGCATTTAATAAGTTAATTGCCATGGCTCGTAGTGGAAAAATTGGTAAAATCTTTAATGTAGAAGCTAATTTTACACAAGTTTTGGGGGAAGATTTGGCTAATCAAATTAGAATAGCTGGTGGTAGTATTTTATCCTTAGCATCCTATCCATTATTAGCTATCTTTAAACTCCTAGGATTTGATTATAATCGCGTTGATTTTATAAGTCATAAGGTTGATGATGTCGATATTTTATCAAAGATTAATTTTCTTTATGATGATGCTATGGCCTCCGCTACTGTGGCAATCAATGCTAAGGCAGAGGGCGATTTAGTTATATCTGGTTCTAAAGGATATATTTATGTACCAGCGCCTTGGTGGAAAACAGAATTCTTTGAATTGCGTTTTGAAGATGTGAACTTAAACCAAAAATACTTCTATAAGTTTGAAGGTGAAGGCTTACGATATGAAATCGTTGAGTTCTTAAAATGTATTAGAGAGGACTCTGAAAGCTTCTTGATGAGTCATCAAGATATGATTGAAGAGGTACGCGTCCTCAATAAATTTGTATCTAATACAAATGTTACCGTTATTTAGTATGGGATTGAGTGAGTATGCAACAATTATCTTTACGAGAGGTTCAGCTAGAAGAGTTGAATCTTCTCAAGGATTTTGACAAATTTTGCAAAAAATATAATTTAAAATATAGTTTATGTTATGGCACATTAATAGGTGCAGCTCGACATAAAGGGTTTATACCTTGGGATGATGATATTGATGTTTGCATGCCAAGACCTGATTACGAACGATTATTAACGTTAAAAGAGCATTATGATCATGATGGATTAGAGTTAATCGCAAATCCTATCAATCATAGCTTAGATGCAACCTATGCAGCTATCATTAATAAAAATATTCCTTGTGAAAATACATATTCTAATACATTACGTAGCAAGTATTTATGGATAGATATTTTTCCTGTTGATGGATTTAGTGAAGATATGTCCATTATGAAAGAGATTTATGATAAATCGATTTTTTATCAAAAAATACTTACATTAGCTAGCGCTAAACTGTTTAAGGGGAAATCTCTTATTCATGCTTTAGGTAAATTAGTTATTGTTCCATTGTGCCGTTTATTTGGTAAACAACGTTGTATCGATATCATGGATCGTTTGGCTAAATCCTATGACTATACCAAATCAGAGCATGTTGGTGTAATTGCCTGGGGGGAAGGTGTAAAGGAACGATTGCCTAAACAGGACTTTGAGAAGATGACTACTATTGAGTTTGAAGACCAATTATTTTCTGTTATGTCCTGTTGGAGAGAATATCTAGATAATATGTATGATGACTATATGCAGATGCCTCCTGAGGATCAACGCTGTGGACATAATATTGTTGCATATAAGATAGAGCGAAAGGATTGAGTATATGGAGCCGTTACTTTCTATTATTGTTCCCATTTATAATGTTGAACAGTATGTTGATAAATGTATTCAATCAATACTTAATCAAACTTATCAAAATTTAGAGATTATTTTAGTCGATGATGGGGCAACTGATCGCAGCGGTTCTATTGCAGATTCTTATGCAGTGAAAGATAAACGGATTAAGGTCTTTCACAAAGAAAATGGAGGGCTTTCCGATGCCCGTAATTATGGTTTAGATCATGTTACAGGAGACTATATTTTATTCGTTGATAGTGATGATTTTATAGAAAATACAATGTGTGAAAGATTGCTTACTGTAGCGAATAGTAGCAATGCTGATATGGTTTCTTGTAATTATTATATCTATAGAGGTGATGATGATATTAGTATACATACTATGTCTGTTCAAGATGATACAAGAACTTTCACAGGCATGGATATGTTACGATATTATCTATTAAAAACGGAACCATTCGATCTCAATGTAGTATGGAATAAACTCTTTAAATCTGAGTTATTCAATGGGACAGTATTAGTTCGTTTTCCAAAGGGGAGAGTTCAAGAGGATAATTTTACTATTTTCAGGCTATTTTTGAATGCTAATACTATAGTAACAGTAAATGAACCTCTTTATTATTATGTACAACGCGCTGGTAGTATAATGGCTAATTTTAGTAGACGTTTTATGACAGATACCGTAGAGTCCCATATATATATGAATGATTATCTTATGGAGCACTGTAGTAGTGTAAAGAACGAACTGCAATTGTATCTTTTAAATTCCTATGTGGAATTATCTCGTAGAGTTCATGTTAATAAATGTAAGACAGAGTACAATGATTTACTCACTCAATATAAGCACTATGTCTTAGATCATACAGTTGATACTAGCCATAACCCATTATGGAAGTGCAAACAAGATATAAAGAGGGTATTGGTTAAATTGTATTATTGAATATGAATCATAACCATATTTATACGGTTGTATGTAACATATGATTAAAACCCATAGAGATTATCTTTATATTTTTAATTGATAATACTATGGGATTTTCTCTAATTATGAAAGCATGGTTAGTAAGGTTTGATAGATATTAATGATAGAGGAAAAGTAATGTGAGGAAGAGTTACTCCGTATTAATAGAGAATATATTTTCTCTACTAACCCTACGCGCCTTAGAGTATGTACTCGCTTTTATTTTGGTACCATATTTAATTCGCGTATTAGGACCTTTGCATTTTGGAATGATTGCATTTATGCAAGGTATTATGGAATATTTCCGAATCTTTGTTGATTTTGGGTACTCCTTAACGGCTCCAAAGGCAATAGCACAGGCTGAAGAACAGAAGATAGGATTTCTGTTTGCCAAATATTTTTATGGAAAAGTATGTATATTAATATTTGTTACTCTGGTATTTTTTGCTGTTTATAATCTGCAACGCATATTACTAGGAAATACGATCGACATATTATTATTTCAGGTTATGTACTGTGGAATTATAGGTAATGTTTTATTTCCTGTATGGTTTTTTCAAGGTATACAGAAAATGCGATATATTACCATCTTAAATATGAGTGGACGTATTTGTACGATGCTTGGCATATTTTTACTTGTAAAATCTCCAGATGATTATATACTCGCTGCATTCTTACAAGCTTGCACGCCTTTAATTGCAGGTGTTTTTTCAATAGTCTGGTTAAGAAAACATTATACGGGATTGTTTAAATGGCCAACTATAGGTGAAATTATTAATTCTTATAAAGAAGGCTGGTCTATATTCGTATCCTCCTTAGCGGTTAACTTATATACTGCAACTAATGTAGTGGTATTGGGGATGCTTACGAATAATGTTATCGTTGGTTACTATAGTGCTGCTGATAAATTAATTACCTGTGTTCGTAGAGGTATATATGCTGTAAGTGATGCAATATATCCGTTTATAAGTAAGATGATGAAGGATGATATTTCTAAGGGATTACAATTTATAAAGAAACAAATATTCTTGTATTTGGTTGTAGGCCTTGTTGGCTGTACATCTTTATTTTTCTTCTCAGATACTATAGTCAAGCTATTGTTCGGAGCGGATTATAATTTAACTGTTGACGTATTACGAATCTTGTCATTTGTTCCTTTAGCTGTTGCTATTAGTACTGTATTTGGTGAAGAAACGATGCTACCACTCAATATGAATAGTGCATATAGCCGAACTCTAGTATTGGCAGCATTCTTTAGCTTGTTATCTATATTCCCATTGTGTTATTTGTGGGGGGCTAAAGGGGTAGCAATGACAATGTTATTAACAGAATTTTTAATTATGATTATTATGGGAGGCTTATTAAGGAAACAACTCTTCCAATAGGTTTAAATAGTTTGAGAGATTTGAGAGGTTTGTTTTAATATGATTAGTACAGCATATTATAAAATTCAAGAGTTATTGCTTTGTGCAATGATAATTTCATTACCACTGATGCGGATACCAGATCGGTATACTTTGTTTTCAATGGGCAATAATCTATCGATGATATTTCTGTTCTTTTCCCTTTTGTTATTCATTGTATATAGCCTATGGAACAAGAAGACAGAGTTTCCCTTTAAACTGTATTTTACAATATCTGTTGCTTGGATTGTTTTTTGTACCATTTTAGGGGTATTTTCTTTTCCTTTTTATGATACTGTTATTTACACGTATTTAATCAATACATCTGTTGTCCAAAAACTATATGCGCTATTTCCTTCGTTTGTAGGTAATGAATTTATTCTACAAGTAAAGTTAATGGTATCACTAGTTTGGTATCTGTTTAGAAACTTTATATTCCCCTTAATTGGGCTATTCTTAATCATTTTTAATCTATATAAAGATGATTGTAAAAAAGGTCTTGATACTATTGTTAATGCTGCAAGGATATTAACAATACTATGTATAGCTTACTCCATTATAGAGGTTTCTTGGCTATGGAGTGGTTCAGATTACTTGGCTAGTATATTAGTAACTATTAATAATGGCTTATATGATCCTGTTGTACAAAGTGGGTGGTGGCCTCCGGAATTATGGCCAGGTCAACTTAGAAGCCTTGCGTTAGAACCATCCTATTTTAGTATGATTGCGGTGTTTTTGGCACCATTATTAGGTATTCATTATGTAAATTCTAAGAATAAACTTGATATTATATTAGCATTTCTCTTAGTTGTCATGATTTTCTTAACTAAGGCTCGAACAGGTGTTGTTGTTTATCTATTCGAACTGGTTGCGTTTATTGTATTAAGTCTAATATTTAGATATAAATCTTGGTGGAAACTATGTCTATTTACAATTGGACTTAGTGTTCTAAGTTATTCTTTTGCTATTGTTGGTGACTCCGTAGTAAGCCCTATGATTAAAGCTAGTATTTCTCAAACGACTGCTATTGAAGAAGGACCTAAGTCTGTATCTGTAGAAAAAGCTCTAGATAAGTATATTGATAGTAATGTTAAGTCAGTCAGCAATACTAGTTCTAGATCTAATTCAGCTAGATTTGGTAATACCGTAGCTATGTTTAACGTTGGACTAGATCATTTAGCATTTGGTGTTGGTAGAGGCTTACACTCAAGTTATATGGTTGATAAATTCCCTGATTTTGCTAAAGATAGTGGCGAAGTTAAACGTTGGACAGAAGACGTATTACAAAAAGGCTTTTTAGCATTTGAGTATCCAGTACTTAATGAGTTTGCAGCTATATTGGCATGGTTTGGGTTGATAGGGGAAATCTTGTTTATTACCCCAATTTTATATATCTTATATAGAACCTATAAGATTAAGAAGTATATTAACAATCCTACATTGGTCTACCTATTAGTGGCATTCTTTGGACAAATTGCATGCTTTATGAGTAATGAATTTTTATTGGCATATCCAATCCTTGTGGGGATTTTGGTTTGTTATATTAAATTTTATGAGCATAATGATATAACCAGAGAATAGGGGGTTATTCTAAATAAAGTATAATGTGTATATTGTAACTAATATTTAAAATATATCGAATATATTTGATATATAGTTTATGGCTTTTCTATCTCATAATTAGTTATAATTTGTATAGCAAAATATTATAGAATGAATATATTGGGAGTATTCATTTCTAGGGGACTACATTAGTTAATATATTGGTTTGGGAGATTTTAATTATGAAAAAATATGTACTTTCAGTTGATAAGAATAGGCCTATAGAGCTTGAAATTACAAATATTTTAGATGATAATAAAGCTATAGTGCGCGGTCGTCTTAATACATATCATTTGGATTATGATGTAGAGACAACTTCTGTTTTATTGAATTTTACGTTGGAAGACGATCGAGAAACTGTATATAGTATTAGATTAAAGGAAGATGATTCTTTATTAAAATGTTTAGATTGTACTCCTCAGGAGATATTCTTTAACATTGTTAATTTTCTTGGTGAAGTAATACATAAGGCTAAATCCATCGGATATACATTAGTTATGAAGTTAGACCATCAAAGTTCAAGGTTACTTGTGAAGGATTTAACAAAAATTGGTGATGAATATCGTACATTTAATGGAGAACTAGTATATTAAGATAATTCTTAATAACTATATAGTGGAATTAAAAGAAGGTATCAACGGCAGTTGATACCTTCTTTTATGTAGAAATCAAATTGATGGGATACTAAATTTAGATCAACCTATAATATCTTTATTAGATATACGAAGATAAGAAATAGGGATTGAATGTTCTCTTATATAACAAATCTGTTATGAAACGTATTGTATTGTATATTGAGCAGCCGATAATAGTTGGCTCAGAAGTTGCCATTTTAATGTGAATTTCACCGTTTTTTTGGTATAATAAACAAGTATTCCAACGATAAAATGGAGGTAATTCTAATGCGTAAGTTTTTATATATGTTAGCAGCTCTACTCGTGTTGATCGGTATTAATACACATGATGTAGAAGCTCGTACCGATGTGTATGCTACAACCTATAATGGTAATAGCTGGTACGTAGATCAAGACTCTGTGAAAAAAGTAGGGGATGTACTCAACTTTACAGTGTACACTACATCTGGCCTTAGCTATAAGGTATCATCTAGCGATAGTAACTATTACAATGCAGATGTATTCTACTATAACAACAAACTTGTTTCAGACAATGGCCAATCCGTCTGGAAATCTCCAGGAATGATGGCCGCTATGCGTGTGGCACGTAGATAAAGAATAAAGGCAGCGATTCGATCGCTGCCTTTTGGTCTGTATAAGTGTACTATAGTATCGTTTATCCGTATTTGACGATATATAAGATTAACCCTATAATATAAATAGATAGCCAAGCGAGTAGATCCGTCGGGCTCATCTCAAGAGAATAAATAATTGATGAAATGGCCTTTCAGTTACCTAATTATCTAGGGATAACGAAGGGCTATTTGTCTTTTCCAAGACAAATAAGCGCCACGAGTGCACCAAAAGCAATGACTACAGTCATTACCTCTAGGATTAGCATGATTAACTCATAATCACTCATAGACAACCCTCCCTTCATAGACGAAGAGAGGCCCAACCTCGCTTAACTATCCTATATCAATTATATGGCGAACATATAAGCGAATCAATAAGAATCTATTTATAGAAATATACAAAAATATATATACGTATACGTTAGCAGTAACTATAATTACTGCTTTTTTTTACTTGTGATAATTTTATAGTTATGTGGCAAATTTCCCTCATATTTACAAGAATATAATTATTAAATATAATTAAATTATTTAATAATAGTTTATAGTGTGTAAATGAGAGAGGGTTTTTATGAAACGTGTGTATAAAGCAAACCTATCTTTAGCGATTGCTCTGACAATTGCTAGCTCTGTAGTGCCCTATGCAATGGCGGGGAGTACATTAGTTACTACACCTAATGGTGCAAATATTGCGGCAAATAACGGTGGGAAGTTTAAGGCTGGTGAAATGACAAACTACATATCTACCATTGAGGCAGATACTGGTAGTACAGTCAGCATTGATAAAGCTGTTGCTAATATTGGCTATAATAACAAGCCTTTTATCAGCAGTAAAGGTGGTAGTACAGTTAGCCTTAAGGAAGGCGTTTATGATGTTCAAAATGTAAGCACTCCTATTGCAGTGGCTCAAGGTGGGACCGTTAATATTGGTGTAGACGGCAATAAAGGTAATTTTACTGGTAAGGACTTGTCTTTAGTAGGTGATGTTATCGTTAAAAGCGACCCAAATCATGCGTCTGAGATCAATATTGGTATCATTGGCAAAGAATCTCTTTGGGATGGCTTGGCTTTTAATCTAGCAGATAAAGACGCAAAGAATCCAAGTCATATCAATGTATTCCTTGGCGACTATGGTTCTTGGGAGCTTTTCTATCAAGGCGGCTTGCATGAAGGAACATTAGATGGTGGTACACAACCTAGCCATGTACATCGACTTGTAGGCTCTAAGAATCGCAACTATGCGAATATGGTAACCCAAAGTGAGCATAATAAGCTATATGTAGATAAGCTTGAAGGGCATGTAAACTTTATTTACGATCCTAATGATGAAGGTGGCGATACTGAGGATCCAAGCTATCAACCACCAACGAAAACCTATAATGGTTTAACTCCAGATTCCTTCTGGGGTGGTGATATTCATATTACAAGTGCGGCTCCTGGTGCAGCGGCTCATGTGTACACTACTCAACGAGGTCTAGACATGTCCTCTGAGTCCAATGTGAATAAGATTTTAGATAACTTGGCTCACAAGATGTACTATCATAACTATGTTAATGGTGAAAGAAAACTACAAGGTACAGTAGCTATTGCATCTGATGGTTCTGAATCTGGTCGTTTTACAGTAATTACATCTGGTCATGCTAAAGAAGGTGATATTACATGGCAAGCCGATAAGGATGGTCAAGGTAAATACGTATATGGTGAAAATAAACCTGTACCAAAACCTCAACCTAAGCCAGAAGTTAAACCAACTCCTAAACCTGAGGTTAAGCCGGTACCAACTCCGACTCCTAAACCAGAGGTAAAGCCTACTCCAAAACCTGAGGTTAAGCCAGCACCAAAACCAACACCTAAACCAGAAGTGAAACCAGTTCCAGTGCCAGATCGTAATTCTCACATTCACGTTATCATGGGTGATTTTGATACACCTCATATGCGCGGTGCCCGTTCTGCTATCATGAGCAATATCAACGGATGGAGAACATTAACAGATAATATGTATCGTCCACGCGTATTGCAACAAGGCGAACCAACAGGTATTTGGGCTCGCGTTGGAGGCGGTAAATATAGCTATGACGCAAAAGGTATTGATACAGATACAACATATACACGTATTCAAGGCGGTTATGACGCTAAAACAGGTAGCGGCTGGACTGTAGGTGGTCAAGTATCCTACCTTCGTGGCAACGATGATTACGTATTTAATGGTACTGGTAAGGAAAAATCCTTTGCTGTAGGTGCTTACGGTGTGAAAGATCTTGGTAAAGATCAATATATTCACATCGAATCTCAAGTAGGCCGCGTTTCTAATGCTTTCACAGCTCGCAATGAAATTGGTGAAAGCCTTTCTGGCGAAACGAAAGCAAATGCTTATACAATTGGTGCACGATATGGTAAAACTGTGAAATTCCAAAACGGCACGTATATCGAGCCACAAGCACAATTGAGCTACACTCACTTCGGTGGGGATAGCTTTGATGCAGGTCGTATGCATGTCAACGAATCTGGTGTAAGCAGCACAGCAGGTGGCCTTGGCCTTGAAATCGGTAAAACATTCGGCGCAGGTAACATCTATACTCGCGTTGGTGTAAACCATGTCTTCTCTAGTAATGTAAATACAGCGTACACAACTGGCAATACTACAAAATATACAAAACAAGACCTTAAAGGTACTTGGACTGATCTAGCATTTGGTGGTCGCTATGGATTCAATGCTAATAACAGCATCTTTGCTGACCTTAGCACAGGTCTATCTGGCGACTATAAAGCAGGCTGGTCTGTAAATGCTGGATTTACACATAAATTCTAATATACTGGTCAACAGATTTACTAAGAGGCAGCGAGTCAATCGTTGCCTCTTTTGGTATATTTTTATCTAATATATATCAAATCTTAATTATTTCTAAAATAAATGAGTATAATTCATTTACAATTCACTAAAAATGATGTAATATTTTAAATATATTTTAAAAGTGTTAGAAAAAAGTTTCTTTATTATGAGAGTGTATATCTGTCTTTTACCGTATATAAAGGCTAATAAATCAACTCATAGATATATGTTTCAGTATGAAGGAGCTTTTACAAATGTGATTGTATTGTATGTGAAATATTGATTGAGGTGTAAGAGGATGAGATGTAGAAATAAGATTTTATTGTCTGCTGTTATGATGACCTTATTGTCATCTACGCTGGCTATGCCTAGTACATGGGCTGCAGCAGGTATTAATTCTGATGGACGTATTTTTGCAACTACTGCAGATAGTAAATTTGAAAGTACAGGTAATACGACTGCGAATGGTGTAGTCGCATCTGATGGTGGTCAAGTTACAATTGGCTCTTTGGACACTCCTGATGCATCTCAATTGCCTAAACGCTATCGTCAACCAGCTTTCATTACAGGCATGCTAAATAACAGTTCCATCCAAGTGGATGGCGGTGTTATGGACGTGACTACTGCGCCATGGAAGTCTCCATATCCACTGGCATTTGCCTATAATAGTAAAATTAATCTTGGTGTCGATGATGCGGGTACCGTAAAGCACAAGGTATTTAATATGCAAGGCGATGTGCTTGTATCTGATAAAATGATGCCTCCTCACCAACAACAGCAACCATCTGTTATCAATATTGGCCTAGGCCGTGCGCATAATAGCCCTAACCAATTTTCTGGTAAGGCTGTGAACACCTTAGAGGATAAGGGTGGCGAAATCAACATGACCTTTGATGGTGGCATGTGGAGCCATGATTACATGGGCGGCTTGGAATCCTTCAAGATTGATGGTAAAACGGAACGCAGTAGCATTAATAACCTTAAAGGTACTCGTACGCGCGAAGGTTTCAGCCGTATTTCCCAAGATTCTCGCAGCGACATTCATGTGAATAAACTAGATGGCCATATTAACGTTATTTATGATATGACTAGTGGTACTGGCTTAAATTATGCTAAACCAGGCTCTAAGAAAGACGGCCTAGATCCAGCTGACATCGAGGGCGGTAACTTCATCGTAAAATCCGCTGTAGCTGGCTCTGGCGTACATGGCTATGTAACAGGTGATCATCTTGATACTTCTTCTGAAAGCAATGTAAACAAGATTTTAGATAACTTAGCCCACAAGTTCTATTATGAAAACTATGTAAACGGTGAAAGAAACCTTTCTGGTACTGTATCCATCGCTTCTAAAGGCATCGTGTCTAGTTACAAAAAAGCATTGACTACAGACCAAAAAGAAGGGGATATTACATGGAAAGATGGTAATGGCCAAGGCTCCTATATGGTGCCAGAACCAAAACCTACACCGACTCCAGATCCTAAACCAGTTACACCAGTAACTCCAGATCCTAAACCAGTTACACCAGTAACTCCTAATCCTGTTGTTCGTGGTGCGTACGATACACCTCATATGCGTGGTATTCGTTCTGCTGTAGTAGGTAATATCAATGCTTGGCGTACATTAGCTGATGATATGTATCGCCCTCGTGTATTGCAACAAGGTGAACCAACAGGTATTTGGGCTCGCATCGGTGGCGGTAAATATAGCTACTCCGGCAGCGGTATCGATACAGCTACAGATTACACACGCATCCAAGGCGGTTATGATGCTAAAATCAGCCGTGGCTGGACTGTAGGTGGTCAAGTATCCTACCTTCGCGGTTCTGAAGACTATGTATTTGATGGTTCTGGTAAGGTTAAATCCTTCTCCGTTGGCGCTTATGGTTTGAAAGATCTTGGTAAGGATCAATATGTACATGTAGAAACGCAAGTAGGTCGTGTATCTAATGACTTCACTGCACGTAATGAAATTGGTGAAGCCATGTCTGGCGATGCAAAATCCAATGCGTATAGCATCGGTGTTCGCTATGGCAAAACATTGAAATACGCTAATGGTTTCTATGTAGAACCACAAGCACAATTGAACTTCACACACTTCGGTGGTCGTAACTTCAATGTAGGCAATGTATCTGTTAACCAATCTGGTGTGAATAGCACTTCTGGTAAGCTTGGCCTTGAATTGGGCAAACAATTCGGTAGTGGCAATATCTATACACGCTTTGCTGCAGGTCATGCTTTCACAGGCAATGTAAAAACTGCATTCGCTAGTGGTAGTGTTGTAAAATTAACAGAACAAGATCTTAAAGGCACTTGGACTGAACTTGCCTTCGGCGGCCGTTATGGTTTCAATAGCAACAATAGCGTATTTGCTGACGTTGCTACAGGTTTGTCTGGTGACCTCCAAGCAGACTGGGGCGTAAACGCTGGTTTCACGCACAAATTCTAATATAGTATATAAAGGTATATTGATATCTAAGGATGTTAGATAAAAGTATATAAATATATATACAAATATATGTCCAGATAAAAGAATAGTAAAAGACCCATGTATTGGAAAATACCTAATACATGGGTCTTTTTTATTGGTTAAAGAGAGTTTTGATCTAGTAGTAATATTTATTTATATAAATCATAGAGTACGTTTATATATAACATCAGTAATCATAAGAGTTATTAATTTATATAGTGGCTTAATATATACCATAATACAAGGTATTATAGGGTTTAACGGCATTTCCCTATAAATATTTCTTATTAATAAACCAAAATTAATAATTTTAAATTGTAAAATTTTTTTCCACTAAATTATGAATAAGTGTTTGGTTGATTATAAAAAATGCATAAAAAATATGGCAATTATTATATAGTCTATAGAAAAATAAGGGATAAATAAGAATAATTTACATTAAAAAGCGTTATTTATGGATAACGCTTTTTTTTATGCGGTGTAAAGTGTACATAATTTACATTATTTTATAAATTGATCGAAGATGAATATAAAATGAATTTTTATTTACCGTATAGAAAAATTTTGATATTATTAGGACAATCAACAATGATGAAGTTTTAGTGAAATTATTGTGAGAAATGAACTTATCTGTGTGTATTGTAAGCTAGAGGGAAGATTATGAATCGAATTTACAATGTAATTTGGAGTAAGACAAAGAAGTGTTATGTAGTAGTTTCTGAGATCGTAAAAAGTGGTGGTGGTAAGGTTAAATCCTTGCATATAGGCAAAACACAAGCTCGCATGGGCGCTGTTATGGCCGTAGCTTCGCTGTTGGTAGGTGTGAATGTTACAGCTATTAATGCTGCTATGATTATTAGTGCTGTAAACCAATCTGGTTATGCAGTTGGTAGTACACCTGCTTCAACAGGAAGTAAAATATTTAACTATGAAAATCCTGGTAATATGGGAGCCTTAGAAGAGACGAATATACCAGCTCAACGTTATACTGCTAATTTTGTTGATGGTATTTCTATTGGTGCTTATAATGATATTTTAGATAGGACTGAAACTAACGCTAACTATAATGGTATTGCTATTGGTAATCGTAATAAGGCTGTAGGTGGAATGTCTATTGCATTAGGTAACTATGCACAAGCCATGAAAGCTTCTTCTATGGCAATTGGTACGGCAACATTATCTAGTGGCTTTAATTCCTTAGCTATGATGCGTCAATCTGCAGCAACTGCTGATTTTGCTACGGCTATTGGTACAACAGCTTGGGCAGATGGTAAGGGTAGCTTTGCTATGGGTTATTCTGCTACAGCAAAAGGAGACCAGTCTATTGCTATCGGTGCTGCAGAAACGAAGAAGGTTGCTTCTGGTTATAATACGCCAAGTGCTAAATATAATGCCGATGGTAATACAGTAACAGAAGGTGCTCGCTCTCTTGCATTTGGTACAAAAGCACGTACAAGTGTGGCAGCTACAGATTCCATGGCATTTGGATCTAACTCTACTACGAGTGGTGCTAATGCGGTGGCAGTAGGTAATTCTGCAAACGCAGCTGCTAGTGATGCCTTTGCCTTTGGTAATACGGCTCAAGCTACAGGTGCTAATGCTATTGCTATGGGTAGAACAGCACAAGCTAAACAGTTAAATGCTATCGCTTTAGGTGGTCAAGCAAAGGCATTAGAAGCGAATGCTCTTGCTATCGGTGGTACTGCGGAAGCTAGTAAGGCTGGTACTATGGCTATTGGTACAGCATCTAAAGCAAGTAGTAATAACTCCACAGCTATCGGTAATGGTGCAGAGGTTACTGGTGAAAACTCTATGGCATTAGGTGCTGGTGCGAAGATTTCTTCTAATAACTCCATCGCCCTCGGTGCAGGCACAGAGTTCAATGATCCTCTAGTAAATACATATGCTGCTTTCACCAACGAAATGAACCCTGCTGAAGCAGGCGTAGTAGCCGTTGGTAATACAGGTACGCCTCGTCGTATTGTTAACGTTGCAGGTGGTCAAAACGATAATGATGCAGCTACGATTAAACAATTACGTTATGTAAATAATAACTTGGCGATGACCATTGCAGGTCCTACATATACAGGCTATCAAGCGAATGGTTCTACCTATCAAGCGCCTGATTTCAGCATTAAAAATAGTACATATCATACTGTAAAAGAAGCAGTAGAAGCGGCGCAAACTAACTTCTTCAGCGCTAAAGGTACATCTGCTGATGCTAACTATGATAATAAAGGTGCTACAGGTACCAATGCGACAGCAGCGGGTGTACGTGCTTCTGCAGCTGGCAATTATGGTACTGCACTAGGTGCTGATGCAACTGCAACAAGCGATAAAGGCACTGCATTAGGCTATAAAGCTAAGGTAACTGAAGAGGATGGTGTAGCATTAGGTTCTAATTCTGTAGCGAATACAGCAGCCGGCGTAGCTGGTTATGATGTAAGCGCAGCAGACAATCGTGCCAATAAATACACTGCGTTAACAGGCAATGTAGCAACATCTACATTGGGTGCTGTATCTGTAGGTCAAAGCACTAGCGTTGGTAATGAAACACGTCAAATTACAAACCTTGCATCTGGTACAAAGGATACAGATGCAGTTAACGTAGCTCAATTGCGCAATGTAAACCTTAAAATTGCAGGCAATACAAACGAAAACAACGGTAAAAATGACGTATTGTTAGATAGCCAAACATTGACTGTAAAAGGCGATGGCGCGTATGTAACAACTAAAGCGAACAACCAAACAATCGATGTAACCTTAACAAATGATACAAAGGATAAAATCGACAATGCAGCAAATAAAGATCTTTCTAACATTACAAATGTAGCTAAAAAGAATATTACTGCATTAGGAACAATCGTTGAGGCTGGTAATAATGTAACCATCCCAACAGCTACTGTAGATGCTACAACAGGTCAAAAAACATACACTGTAAATGCTATGGATACTAAGGTTTCCTTAGGTACTAGCGGTTTGATGACCCTTACAGGCGGCACACCTGATGCAAACGGTGTTCGTAACTACACTGTTGACGTAGATCCTACTAAGGTTGCTAAAACAGATTTATCCAACATCAATAGCGATGGTAAAACTGTTATTCGTGAAGAGGCTCAAAAGGCTGTAAAGGTTATTGCAGGCCAAAATACAACAGTTACAGAAGGTACTGATGGTACATATAAAACATATGCAGTGAATGTAGCGGCAGCGGGCGACTACCGATTGGTAGAAAACAGTGCAGCTGCTGATAAAGCGTACACTGTAACTGGTAATAAAGTTGACTTAACAGTGCAAGATGGTAGTACTCCAGCGAATACGAAGACGGTAACCATTAAAAATATCGCGTCTAAAACAGAGTTAGACTCTACAAAAACTGAACTCATCAACAAAGGTTTGAAGTTTAACGCAGACAACAATGATGTTAAGACAAATAAACTAGGCTCTACCGTAACTGTATCTGGCGATGCGAATATTACCACAAAAATTACTCAAACTGGTGATGACTCGACAATTGCAGTAGCTTTGAATAAAGACCTCAATGTTAAAACAGTGACTGCTACGGATACTGTGAAAGCTGGTACTACAACAGCGGGTAGCCAAACGGCGACAGATAACAAAGGTGGCACTCAAACTGGCAACTTTGTAACTGGTTTAGATAACACAGCATGGAATATGGCTGATCCTGTATTCGTATCTGGCCGTGCTGCTACAGAAGATCAACTTAAAAAAGTGAGTGATGCTGTAAGAGCAGCGAATGCCGGCTCTAGTGATTATCGGTTGATTGAAAACGATGCAGCTACTGATAAAGCGTATACTGTAACTGGCAATAAAGTAGACTTGAAGGTAAAAGACGATAAATCTGGTACTACTAATACTGTAACTATTAAAGATATTGCGTCTAAAACTGAGTTCGATAAATTAAACGATCGTGCTGTAAAATACGATGTAGATGGTTCTGGGAATGTAGATAAATCCAAGGTAACATACGAAGGCCCTACATATAGCAGTACTAATAAATCTGGTGGTACTCACGTAACTAATGTGGCGTACGCAACAGGTAACGACGGTAGCGAAGCAGTTAACGTAGATTACTTAACTGACAAAATCAAAGACAGCTCCGATGCTTTGATCAATAAAGGATTGAAATTCGATGCTAACGTTGGTGGTGTTAAGACTAATAAACTAGGTTCTACTGTAAAAGTTCAAGGTGAAGGCACAGAAGCCGACGCTAACTACAGCGGCAAAAACATCAAAACTTTTATCAAGCAAGATACAGCAGGTAACACAACAATCGACGTTAAGATGAATAAAAATCTTGAAGTTGAAACTGTAACGGCTACAGGCGCAAATGGTAAAGACGGTAAAATCGGCATCAATGGTAAAGATGGTGTTACAACAAATCTTTCCATTACACGTGATGGTAAACCTGGTGTAGACGGTGCGGCTGGCACAACTACAACTCGTATCGTATATGAAAAACCAGATGGTACTACAGAAGAGGTTGCTACACTAAATGATGGCCTTAAATTCAAAGGCGACATGGGTGCTACATCTAATGTAAAACTCAACAAACAAGTGGATGTAAACGGTGGCGTTACAAACGCGGCTGACCTTGCAACAGGCAATAACATCGGTGTTACATCTACAGCAGTTGATGCGGATGGCAATGCAAAACTTCAATTGCAACTTGCTAAAGATATTACAGGCCTTAAATCTGTAACAGCTACAGATACTGTGAAAGCTGGCACAGCTACAGTGGGTAACCAAACAGCTACAGATAATAAAGGTGGCACTCAAACTGGTAACTTTGTAACAGGTCTAGATAATACAAATTGGAACATGACTGATCCTGTATTCGTACCTGGCCGTGCGGCAACAGAAGACCAATTGAAAACTGTTAGTGATGCGGTGAAAGCTGCGAGCGCAAGTGCATCTGACTATCGCTTGATTGGTGATCCAACAAACACAACTGACGGTTCCTACAAGGTTACAAATAACCAAGTAGACTTAAAGGTTAAAGATGATAAATCTGGTACTACAAATACTGTAACTGTCAAAGATATTGCGTCTAAAACTGAGCTCGACAAATTAGAAGATCGTGCTGTTAAGTATGATTTAGATGGTACAGGTAATGTAGATAAATCTAAAGTTACCTATGAAGGTCCTGCGTACAATAGCACTAATAAATCTGGTGGTACTCATGTAACTAACGTGGCGTACGCAACAGGTAACGACGGCAGCGAAGCGGTTAACGTAGATTACTTAACTGACAAAATCAAAGACAGCTCTGATGCGTTGATCAACAAAGGTTTGAAATTCGATGCTAACGTAGGTGGCGTTCAAACTAATAAATTAGGTTCCACTGTAACTGTAAAAGGCGAAGGCACTGCAGCTGATGCTAAGTACAGCGGCGAAAACATCAAAACATTCATCGATCAAGATACAGCTGGTAACACAACTATTAACGTGAAGATGAATAAAGACATCATTGCTGATTCCATCAAAGTCAACAAAGATGGTAGAGACGGCAAAGATGGCGTATCTATTACAGGTCCTACTGGCGTAGCTGGTCAAGACGGCAACAATGGTAAGGTTGGTATCACAGGTGCAGACGGTAAAGATGCAGTTTCCATCTCTGGTAAAGACGGCGTAGGTCACATCGGCTTAACTGGTCCTGCTGGTACAAACGGCAAGGACGGCTCCAACGGTATCGACATGTCCGTTAAGAATGGTTACGACGATGCAGCCAAAGGCGTTAAGGGTGAAAAAGGTGTAGACGGTGTTGATGGCATTACACGTATTGTGTACACTGACAACACTGGTGAACACCAAGTTGCCACAATGGACGATGGCATGTTGTACGGTGGTGACGCTGGTAATGTGATCAAGAAAAAACTTAACAACCAAGTGAATGTTAAAGGTGGCATTACTGACGAAACTAAATTGACTACTGATGACAATATCGGTGTAGTTTCTGATGGTACAGATACGTTGAAAGTTCGCTTGGCAAAAGATCTTAAAGGTCTTAACACAGTAACTGCTACTGAAACAGTTAAGGCTGGCGATGTTGTGATGGGTAAACAATCTGATGGCACACCTGCAGCCAATACTGGCAACTATGTAACAGGCCTAGATAATAAAGATTGGGACGTAACAAATCCAACTGCTGTTAGTGGCCGTGCTGCTACAGAAGATCAGTTGAAAAAGGTTACAGAGGCTATCAACAATCAAAGCTCCAACTCCACAGATTATCGTTTAGTTCAAAACCAAACAGCTGGATCCAATGGCGACTACACTGTAGACAACAACGGTGATGTGGCGTTGACTGTACAAGATAAAAATCATCCAAACCAAACTGAAACAGTAACTATCAAGGACGTAGCATCTAAATCTAACCTAGATAAATTAGATGACCGCGCTGTTAAGTACGACTTGAATCCTGCTACAAATACAGCAGATAAATCTAAGGTAACTTACGAAGGTCCTGCATACACTAATAAAACTGGTGGTACTCATGTAACTAACGTGGCGTACGCAACTGGTAACGACGGTAGCGAAGCAGTTAACGTAGATTACTTAACTGATAAAATTAAAGACAGCTCCGATGCGTTGATCAACAAAGGTCTTAAATTCGATGCTAACGTTGGTGGCGTTCAAACTAATAAACTTGGTTCCACTGTCATCGTAAAAGGTGAAGGCAACGAAGCAGACGCTAACTACAGCGGCGAAAACATTAAGACTTTCATCGACCAAGATACAACAACTGGTACTACAACAATTAACGTTAAATTGAATAAAAACCTTGTAGCCGATTCCATCAAGGTCAACAAAGATGGTAGAGACGGCAAGGATGGTGTATCCATTACAGGTCCTACAGGTGCTGCTGGTACAGACGGTAACAATGGTAAGGTAGGTATTACTGGTACAGATGGTAAAGACGCTGTATCTATCTCCGGTAAAGACGGCGTAGGTCACATCGGCTTAACAGGCCCTGCTGGTACAAATGGCAAGGATGGTTCCAACGGTATCGACATGTCCGTTAAGAATGGTTACGACGATGCTACAAAAGGCGTTAAGGGTGAAAAAGGTGTAGACGGCGTTGATGGTATCACACGCATTGTGTATACAGACAATACTGGGGAACACCAAGTAGCTACAATGGACGACGGCATGTTGTACGGTGGTGACGCTGGTAATGTGATCAAGAAAAAACTTAACAATCAAGTAAATGTTAAGGGTGGCATTACTGACGATACTAAATTGACTGCTGATGACAATATCGGCGTAGTTTCTGATGGTACAGATACGTTGAAAGTTCGCTTGGCAAAAGATCTTAAAGGTCTTAACACAGTAACAGCTGCTGAAACTGTAAAAGCAGGTACAGCGACTATGGGTAACCAAGAAGCGACTAAAGCAGATGGTACTAAAGAAACTGGCAATTATGTAACAGGTCTTGATAACAAAACTTGGGATGCTGACAATATCGTAACTGGTCGTGCTGCTACAGAGGATCAATTGAAAGATGCGTTGGCAAACCAATCCAATGCAGGCCTTAAATTCGACGCTAACGTTGGTGGTACTAAGACTAATAAATTAGGCTCCACTGTAATTGTAAGAGGCGAAGGCAATGAAGCAGACGCTAACTACAGCGGCGAAAATATTAAGACTTTCATCGACCAAGATAATACAACTGGCACTACAACGATTAATGTTAAATTGAACAAAAACCTTGTAGCCGATTCTATTAAGGTCAATAAAGACGGCAAAGACGGTAAAGATGGCGTATCCATTACAGGCCCTACAGGCGTAGCTGGTCAAGATGGCAACAATGGTAAGGTAGGCATCACAGGTGCTGACGGCAAAGATGCAGTTTCCATTTCCGGTAAAGACGGCGTTGGTCACATCGGCTTAACAGGTCCTGCTGGTACAAACGGCAAAGATGGCAAAAATGGCATCGATATTTCTGTGAAAAATGGTTACGATGATGCTGCCAAAGGTGTTAAGGGTGAAAAAGGCGTTGACGGTATAGACGGAATCACACGTATCGTGTATACTGATAAGACTGGTGAGCACCAAGTAGCCACTATGGACGACGGCATGTTGTACGGTGGCGACAGTGGCACTGTAATCAAGAAAAAACTTAACAACCAAGTAAATGTTAAGGGTGGTATTACAGACGCAGCGAAACTTTCCAATGACGATAATATTGGGGTAGTAGCTGATGGCACTGATACATTGATGCTTCGTCTTGCGAAAGACCTTAAAGGCCTAAATTCTGCTACTTTCAACAATGGTACAGATGGCAACACTGTTGTAAACGGTGGCGGTCTCACTATTAATGATGCAGCAGGTAATCCGTTGACGTCCGTTACTAAAGACGGCGTTGTGATTACAGATGGTCCATCTATGACTAAAGATGGTATCGACGCTAGTGATAAGAAAATCAATAACGTAGCTGACGGTATAATCGCAGCTGGCAGTAAAGATGCTGTAAATGGCGGTCAATTACATACAGCGGTAGAAGACCTTAAAACTAAAGGTTTCGGTTTAACTGCTGAAGATGGCGCTTCTGTTAAGAAATCCCTTGGTGATACTGTAACTGTGAAAGGTGACGGTACGAACATTACTACATCTGTAGATAATGGTGCTGTGAAAGTAGCATTGGCTAGAGATCTTAATGTAGATACTGTTACAGCAAACACAGTAACAACAGGCGACACTAAGATGGATACAAATGGTGTAACTATTAAAGACGGCGCCAATGAAGCGACTAAGTTGACTAAAGATGGCTTGCAAATCAACGATGGTGGTAACAAAGCGGTTACTATCGATAAAGATGGTTTGACTATCGAAAACGGTCCTAAGGTAACAAAAGACGGCATTAATGCTGGTGATAAGAAAATCACTAATGTAGAAGATGGTACAATTGCTGCCGGCAGCAAAGACGCTGTAAATGGCGGTCAATTGCATACTGCAATAGAAGACATCAAAGCACAAGGCTTCGGTCTTAAAGCAGAGGATGGTCAATCTGTGAAGAAACATCTTGGTGAAGTAATCGACCTCAAAGGCGACGGCAACATCAAGACTTCCGTAGATGGCACTGCGATTAAGATGTCCTTGAATGATACAATTACACTTGGCACAGATCCAGCAAAACAAGTTAAAGTTGATGGATCTACTGGTACGATTACTACGGGTAATGGCGCTAACCAAGTTACAATCGATGGCAGCACAGGTTCTGTTACAGCAGGTAACACTGTGAAAGCTGGCGATGTAATCATGGGTAACCAAAGCTCAGGTGGTCAAAATGGTAACTTTGTGACTGGTTTGGACAATAAAACATGGAATCCTAACAACCCTGTAGCTGTTACAGGTCGCGCGGCAACAGAAGATCAATTAAAAGCTGTTAACGACGACTTTAACGAAAAAGCTAAAAATGGTCGTGTATTCCAAGGTGACCAAGCTGGTAACGATGGTAAAGTTGTTCGCGGTTTAGGCGATACAATGAACCTAAAAGGTGGCGCTGATGTAAATCGTTTGAGTGACAACAATCTGGCTGTTATGAAGAACGCTGCAGGCGATGGCTATGATATCAAGTTGGCTAAGGACCTCAACCTAAAAGACGGTTCTACTACGTATACAAAAACTGTACCAGGAACTAATACTACAATTCCTTATACAGTAGATACAAAAGTAGATGGTGGTGGCATCACAATTACTCCATCCATCAACGGTCAACCTGTACCAGGTCACACTGTAAGTCTTACAGAAAATGGCTTAAACAATGGTAATAATACTATTACTAATGTAGCGCCAGGCATCAATGGCACTGATGCGGTTAACGTTAACCAATTGCGCAATGCTATGCATAGTGTAGATGGTAAAATCGCTGATGTTGGTGCAGCTAGCGCAGCCATGGCAGGTCTTAAACCATTGCAATATGATCCATTAGAACCTACACAAGTGTTGGCGGCTGTTGGCAACTATAAAGGTAGTACTGCTGCTGCTATTGGTATCGCTCACTATACAAATGAATCTACAATGCTTCATATGGGTGTTTCCTTAGGTGGTCATGATAATATGGTTAACGCTGGTGTATCTTATAAATTCGGTACATCTGACGCTAAAAAAGCAATTCCAGCGCGTTACAAAGCTGGCCCAATCAGCTCTGCTTATGTAATGCAAGATGAAGTAGCTGCATTGAAAGCTGAGAACTTACGCATGAAACAACGCGATGAGGAATTATCTGCTAAGTACGAACAAGTACAACGAGATAATGAAGAGATGAAAGCTCAAATTGCAATGCTTATGAAACAAGCTGGGTTAACCAAATAATCATTCACTTGAGAGTGTATTGAGTATTTAAAACATAGGAAAGCCGCCCTGGGGAGGGCGGCTTCCAATGAGGGGACTTATGAAACTAATTAAATTACTACCAGTTATGGCAATTGCTTCTGTATGTGTTGCTGGCCAAGTACATGCGGCACAAGATCCTTTGATGATGCCTGAACAACCTGCGGCTCCTTTGACTGCAGAACAACAAGAAATCTCTCTTGCTGTTCCTAGTGAAGAGGTAAAATCTGTAGTATCTGAATTTGCAGCATTCCAATTGGGAATGAGCAATGCTTTAATCAAAGACGACAATCGCGTAATGTCTGGTCAACAACGTTATACTAATAACGTGTTGTACTACATGAATGTTCGTCGTGACTGGTACATTACAAGCCATCGCTATAAAAAAGATAGCTATGCTCGCGTAGCTTTAGATCGCTTGTACTTAGATTACAAAGAATTCTTCGAAAATCACACAACTGTGTCTGACATGAACAAAGCTGAATATGAAAACCAAATCTTGGCAATTCTTGAAAAGAATACAGCTAACATGTCTAACGATGAATTGCGTTTCTACATGAACGAAATGGTAATCTACAGCTTGCAACAAGCTATGCGTGATGGTAACAACCGCGTTAAACGCATCCGCTAATCAGTATAATTATAAATATATACTTATGAAAGAGGTAACGGTAAAAGCCGTTGCCTCTTTTAGTTTTTATGGTTGCTTTATTTCTAGTAAATGTGAGGTAAATCACATAATAGTGGCCTTAATAGTACTATACTAATTCCATGACCTTATAGCTGTTTATATATAGGTAAGCCCTTACATACTATACATAAATTTACATAATAGTATTCAAGTATATGCAATTACTCCTAGTTACAAAGCAATTACAATCCTTTTGGATACTATGTTCTCTCTCGCAAGCTATAGGTCGTACTAAAACAAATGGCCCCCGTAGGATTCATTCCTACGGGGGTTTGTTTGTTAATTGTATTGGTTAATCTGTCTTTTATGAATTATTATTTATGTTATTTACATATTTTTTCGATAGCAGTATAATTTAATCGTAGTAATCATGAGGGTATAATGAAGGGGAAGTGTTTTGTAGTATAACAAGGGAGGCGTATGATTATGAATCACGCAAAGAAACTACAATTATTAGCAGTACTCGGAGTTTTAACCATATCTTCTGCTAGCTTGGTACAAGCAGCAGATATTCCTGTTGTTTCCTCTGGTGGTGCCACTTATAACATTGGTCTACAAGGCTGGTCATCTTTCACCAACTCAGACAATGTACATCTCGGTGGTCAAACTGGGGCAGCTAACAGCGATTCATATTCCCATGCAGGGGATCCAAATGCAAAGGGTAATAATATTGCCATCGGTCGTCTTGCCTTAAATGGTTCTCAAGGTGGCGGCAATGTAGCATTAGGTGCTAAGAGCTTTGTAGGTGGTAAAGGTGACTATAACTTTTTAGGTAACTTTGCAGCAGGTTATAACTCAACTATTTCCGATACAATTGCGGTAGGTTATTTTGCAGGAGCTGGCTCTGAAGGTAATAAAAACGTATGGCTCGGTGCATCTCAAGCTGGCGGTAGTAAGGGGAATAACACTGTATTAATCGGTTCTAACTCTACTGTAAATGGTGATTTTAACTATGGTATGGGTCATGGCGTCATCTTTAAAGGCGATAAGAACTCCGCTATTGGTGCATACAACAAGATTGAAGGTAACCAATCCGGCGCCTTTGGTGTAGGTACATATAATGTGGACACTGTTAAGGGCGATAACTCTTACAGTATAGGTAACAAGAACCAAGTGAGTGCGAATAATACATTCGTAGTTGGTAATAATGTGAAAACATCTCTAGATAATGCCGTTGTATTAGGTAATAATTCTACTGCTGAAAGTAGTGATGTAGTGAGCACTCCTAGTTATACTTATAATAATGGTGTTACTGAAAAATTCGCTGGTACGGCTCCTGTGTCTACTGTATCCGTTGGTGCAGCCGGTCAAGAACGCACCATTACTCATGTAGCGGCAGGTCGTATTACTGCGGACTCTACAGATGCAGTTAACGGATCCCAATTATATGGCACAAACCAACAAATTGATGTATTGCACCGCGATGTGCGCCACGTGGAAAAAGAATCCAACCGGGGTGATGCTCGTGCTGCAGCACTAGCTGCATTACATCCACTACAATTTGATCCAGACCACAAGGTTCAAGTTATGGGTGGCTATGGTCACTATAAAGGCGAAAATGCATTGGCCCTTGGCGTAGGTTACTATCCAAAAGAAAACCTACTTCTCACTGCAGGTACAACTGTAAGTGGTGATTTGATGGCCAATGTAGGTGTGTCCTATAAATTCGGTGAAAATAAGACATTGGCTAAGATTTCCCCTGCATCCTATAACGCACTAGAACAACGTGTGGATACACTAGAAGCACAAAACAAAAAACTACAAGAAACAGTAGATATGCTTGTGCAAAAACTTAATGAAAAATAAGTTTTGATATGAAAGAGGTAATAACATTGTTATTACCTCTTTTTTTATATACATATAATAGTAAAATAATACGTTTCTAGTGACTACTTGTCTTGACATGCATATACATTATTCGATACACTTATACATATTTCATTTGTTGTTCATGAATTTTAAATGTAGAGAGTAATGAAACGTATTGTGTGTATCGCCTTGAGCGCCCTATTGTGTTGTGTGGGTACAGCTGAGGCAGAAAAACAACAATTACATACAGATATGGGCGTAGTGTCTGTAAAAACAGATAGTTCTATAAAGGCAGCGGCTCGTATAGATGATACTACTCATGTAAATACTGAGGGTAAGGTAAACTCCGATGAGAAAACAGCACGCATGAAGGCTGCATCTGAAGGCTTTCACATTACGCCTGCTGCTACGCCAGACCATGTGATTGGCCAAGGTGGTCCGCTCGTCATGGATCGTCAAGATACTAAGACCGTGCAGTATAGCAATGTGGATGCCGTGAACCGCGCCATTAATGCCGTGGCCATGTCTAATGTGTCCAATGCGATGTACGGTGCTAAAGGTAAACCATGGATGCGACGCACTACATTGAGTTTTCAGTTCCAAGAAGGGTGGAAGCCACTCTATTCGGTGGAGACTGTTCAACCATTAGGTCATTACGATAATTCGTCTCGCGATGTGTGGTTTACGCAGCAGCGCATTTCTCGTGCGTCGGACACCGGTACTACCCTCAACATAGGCGTTGGGTATCGTCGTATTTCCAAGGATGATCGTCGCCTTTATGGGGCACATCTATTCTATGACCACCGGTTCTTGAATCGCCATGATCGACTCAGTGCAGGTCTTGAATATATGTCTGGTGAAAGCGAGTTCCGCTTCAACTGGTACGGTTCTGCTTCTGATGAACGCGTCCTAGATGTAAATTTACATACCTTGGAACGGGTGGCCAATGGTTATACTGTTGAATATGGTAAGACTTTCAAAAATGCTCGTTGGGCTAGAGTCTATGTAGAAGGATACCATTGGAATCAAGAACGTCAGGCCGATAAGAATGGTTTGCGCGTTGGCTCTGAGTTACAGCTCACACCACGTGTGTCTGTCGATATGGGCTATAACAAACCGGAACACAGCTCTGGCGGTGTATATGGTAAGATTACCTTCCGCTTAGCAGGCGCTCCAATGGCTTGGTATGGTGGCAAGCACCGTTTAGAAGAATCTGCAACGGTTCGTGATAAAATGCTCAACCTCGTAAGACGTACAAATACGATTTTTGTTGAGTAATAATTTTGATAACTGAATACACAAATTGAATAGTAATGCTATCTTTTTCATTCATATAATTTTAATGAAAATTAAATGAAAAATTACCTACTATTGTTACTATATAAGTGATATACTCTAGGTAAGGGAATTTAGTGTTAATATCAATTGTTCTTTATAGATAATGGCTTTTATAAAAAGCCATTATCTTATTATGTAGACATATACTACTATAATGAGTAACTTATATCTTATTATGTAACTTATATTTAATACGTTATGTAGCTTATATGTTAATGTATTATATAGTTATTATCTTATTTTTGATGCCGTGTGATCGCCCGTTCATCTTAGTTACTCTCCAACGATTCAATAATCTTTGTGGTGAATTTACTTCAAAATCTCTCTCTTAATAACAAACTTAAATCATGCGGCGATGGTAAGAGGTTCGCCTTCCTCTTACTCAAAAAGGGTAGTTAATCCTAGTTGATTAACTACCTTTTTTATATTCTCTTAATAGATATATAAATTACTGTTTACAAAATACGTATACGTGCTACAATATTCATATAAGACTCATGAATAAAAAGTGAATTTTAATGCAAAGAGAGAATGATAGGTTTTGTAGTTTGTAAATGGAGGTTCTAAATTATGAACAAACGGAAACGTTTATTAACCTTGTTAATTAACGGTGTGTTGCTATCTAGTTTATGTATGGTAGCTAATGCTGCAGATAATGTAGCTGGCGCAGGTAGTGGCGTAGCTATTGGCACCGGCTCTAGTGCTCAAAAAGATGGAGTAGTTGCTATCGGTAAAGGTGCACATACCAATTATGCTGGCGGGTCTGGCTATGCTAAAGTTAATGGTGATGTCGTTATCGGCGAAAATGCAACAACTCATAGTTATTACGATCAATCCGGCTCAGTAGCTGTCGGTAAGAATGCGTATGTAGAAAATACGATTGGGAAACAAGACAAATTCTTTGCATTTAATCAAACTACTTTTAATACTTTTGGTTTGGGAAGTCTTCCACAACAACCAGATAAAGTTGTTACTGGTGTAGCAGTAGGCGATAATACTTATGTTAGAAGTGGTGGTACCATGGTCGGGTCCCATAATTATCGTGGGAAAATTGGTGATATCACTGTCAACACAGATACATATGCAGAGAAGCGTAAAGCTGGACTAGGCGTATACTCAACAACAGTGGGAGCGAATAGCTTTACCAATGGTACTGTCGCAACTACTACAGGTGCTTTAAATGTTATTTCCAGTAATTATGATGGCAATAATTCTGCTAATGCAATTAAAAATTATGGGGCTACTATTAATGGCTCTTTAAACTCTATTGAGTCCGCTACAGCAGCTAGTAAATATTCTGGATTAAGCAATACTGTTGTTGGTACTGCTAATAGAACCAATAATTCTAATGGTTCTTTGATTTTCGGTGCAGGTAATGAAATTACTAACTCTGTTACTGATATAGATGCTAGTTCAATAACACCAACTGCTTTTGGTGGTCCATCCTCGGTAACTGATTTAGCAAAAGATATGCGTAAATTAGTAAAGGATAATAAATCTGGTGGTTCAACCTTAGCTATTGGTGGCGGTAATAAAGCCGATTATACACAATTAACATCAATGACAGGTGTTAATAATACTATTACAGGGACTGCTGGCAATGTTGCAAAATTGAATCAGGTATCTGGGTACAATAATACAATTACTAATGCGTCTAATAATATTGTGATGGGTAATGACCATATTGTAACTGCTGATAATACAATTGCTATCGGTGGTCTTTCTTCTAGCGAAACTCGATCTGTTGCCAATACAACAACAATCGGTTATGATGCAAAAGCTTCTGTTGAAGGCGGTGTAGCCCTTGGTTATAAATCCAACGCAACCGTAGATAAAGGTGCAGCTGGTTATGATATCAGCACCAAAGCAGCATCTACTGATACAAGTTCTACATGGAAAGCGACAGCATCTGCTGTAGCCGTTGGCGATGTAGCTAATGATGTAACACGTCAAATTACATCTGTTGCAGCTGGTACAAATGATACTGATGCAGTAAACGTAGCACAACTAAAAAAGGTAGAAACTAAAATCTCTACTGTTGAGGCAGATGCTAAAAAACATACTACTGTAGTGGCAGGAGATAATACAACTGTTACAGCTGGTACAAATGCAAACGGCGGTGCTGAATACAAAGTAGCTGTAAATAAAGACTTAGTAGAGATGAACTCTGTTAACTTTGGTAAAGCAACTGACGATGTTCGTGCTCGTATCGATAAAGATAGCGCTCGCTTCTTTAACGGTAGCGAAAATATCGGTATTACACCTAAGGGTGTTCAAATCGAAAATACAGATACCTTAGAACAAGCAAAATTCGATAAATACGGTATGTACGCAAGTGAAGGGGACAAAACAGTTTACTACACTACAACTGGTATCAGCGCTGGCGATCAAATCATTAACAATGTAAAAGCCGGTGTAGCAGATACTGATGCGGTTAATGTATCTCAACTTAAACGCGTACAAGATCAAATTGCAGCATCTACTAGTGTTACAACTGTAACAGCTGGTGACCATATTAAGGTAACACCAACTGTAAATGGTAATACTCACGACTACAAGGTATCTCTTGCAGACGATATTGCAGACCAAATTACAAATAACACAACAAATATCACTAAAAATACAAATGATATCAAAAATATCAAAGGTGACTTATCCAAGATGGATAAACGCGTCAATAAATCTGTAGCAGGTGCAGCAGCGTTAGCAGCATTGCATCCACTTGATTTCGACCCAGATGCTAAATGGGACTTCGCTGCAGGTTATGGTCATTACCACAGTGGTGATGCGGCAGCTATCGGCGCTTTCTACCGTCCTAACGAAGACGTACAACTTAGCGTAGGTTCTACTGTAGGCAGTGATGAAACAGTATTCAATGCTGGTTTATCTGTGAAAGTAGGGGCTCATAGCGGTGTATCTCGATCTCGTGTAGCGATTGGCAAAGAAGTATTAGCCCTTAAGAAAACTGTAGCTGAACAAAATGCTCAAATTCAAAAATTGACTGCATTGTTGAACGGCGTTGCTGGTACTAAGATGAAAGCCGATCACACAACATTGTTCCCAGATATCCCTACAAATCACTGGGCATATGAAGCTGTAAGCGATTTATCCCGCCGTGGTCTTGTAGAAGGCTATCCAGATGGTACATTCGGTGGTGACCGCATGTTAACACGTTATGAATTTGCTCAAATCGTATACCGTGCAATTCAAGACGGCGTAACAGTTAACGATCGCCTTGTAACTGAATTCAGCCCTGAAATGGCATTGTTCCGTGTTGATACAGTGGCGAAAAATGCTAAAGGTGAACCAACAATCGAACGCGTTCGTGTTAACAAAAAATAAAGATGCTATTAATTGATAGTGTTCACACAACTTAATAAGTAACTACTATGCATACCTCAACTCCACCCCGAGGGCGCATAGTAGTGAATATAAAAAGGAGTAACTGATTATATCAGTTACTCCTTTTTGTTGTTATATAAGGCTCACTATTCTTTTTATTTGGCAAAATAACCTAGTGATTGAATGTGCGCGATGGACTCGTTTAAATATTGCTCAGAGGACACAATGTGTTTAGTGCCATCATCTTTTGTTCTTTCAACGGTCATGTTTTCGTTCATAGTATCAATCAATTCTTGACGAGAAATTGGTTTTGCCATCAATTTCATGACGTACGATAAACCTTCATCAACAGAATAGTCTATTTGATTATACATATTGCCAAGGCACATGTATTGATAGCCACCTTTTTCAACCAGGGTGGATACATAGTTTATGAAATGCTCTGGAATATAGGTTTCATTTTCCACAAACGGTAATTGATCATACTTTTTAGCATACGTGTTGACATGTCCAACGATAGCAAGATGGAATAAACGTCTATACATAGCATCAGTATCGATTTCAGAATCAGGATGGTGTTCTTCAATATGTTTCATTATATCTGCTACATTGAATGGTCGTTTTGTATCCATTAATTCTTGAATGCTAATGTGCATAACATTGGTCCACTCTGGAGGAACACCAGGCTCTTCATCTAATGCATTGTTGAAGTATAGTGTATCTAGTACTTTCTTCTCAACCCTTTCGTCATGGGAAATTTTATCTTCGTTGCTACACTTTGTTAATAGGGCCATGCGGAACTGAGTATCATACACATAATCGTAGTACTGCTCCTTATCAATGTAGCTATCTCTAGCTAATGTTCTAATATTTTTTTCTACATCACTATCGAGCCAAGTGATAAAAGAACGATTTAAAGTTTCGTCGCCGATATAAGTGCAACCTTGTTGTTGAGCACGCTCAATAAATTCAGACACATATACAGGATCATTAATAGCTTCTAAGTATTCATGACCAACGTAGTAATCGTTAGATTGGATTACACGATTTATGTTTTTGATCTTATAATCAGAAATTTGTTGGGAACGTTCATCTAGCTTCATTGTTTCTGCAATGAGTTTTAATACATTTTTTGTGTAGACCGTACGCTCTTGTAATGAGTCGTTAGGTGCATGTTTTTCAGAATATAACATAATATCCCGCAATTGCTCTAACCGTTTCCAACCTGGATACGTATTATATGAAACATAGGCAATACCACGATCAGATAAGTTGCGACTGCAAATATTAAGGATTTTATCTTTTACCACATCAGGCACCCAAGACCAAATACCATGGACGATAATGTAATCGAAGGTACCAAATGAATCATCAATATCCATAATATCTTTTTCTAATAATGTAATATTTTTTAGCCCCATGGATTCAATTAATTCATTCCCATGCTTTACCTGAGTAGGGGATAGGTCGATACCTGTAAAGGTAGTCGTTGGATTATATAGGGCTTGGGGAATGATATTTCCACCGCAAGAAGAGCCCAACTCTAATACGCGCGCGTCTTCAACTGGTACTGGGTCTAAGCCATAAATAAGAGCTTTTGCCATTAAAGATGTAATACATGTATTGAAAAATGGTTTTGATACGTATAGAAAATCGTCGTAAGATTCCTTCAGGTCGTTAATTTTAGATTGATCTACACTAGTAATGTGTTGTTTACTCATTAGAATATATCCCCTCTATAACTAATACTCGTAAAATGGTCCTCATAATGATTTAGTATATCATAATTTTTATCAGAATCGGTCAAAAAATTCATAGTTATCTCATTTATGAGTTCGTATATGAAAAAAATGTGAAAGTACCTTTAAAAGGTTGTTGGATTATTATAATTATATTTTTCTATGATCCATATTTTATAGATAATATATAAATAGATACCAAAATCGAGAAAAATCAATGAGATTAAATCAATTAATCGTTTATTTATAACTATAGTTAATGTGGTTATCGATAAATACCGAACTGCATTGAAATAAATAGATTAAATTTTATAAAATACGTATAAAACGCCAAAAAAATGAGTAAAAAAACACTCATATATTAAATTTTGTTTAACAAAATAAAGGTTCTGACAACAAACTTTGCTGTTTATGATAAAAACATGAAGAAAAGCATTTACAACATTTTCGATATATGATATTCTGTTCATGACACAAAATGAAAGAAATATGAAAGATACTCAGAAAGGCGTAAAGGTATGGGAAATTTAGGCTTTTCGTTCTTTTGTATTTAAATGATTTAATTATAAGGATTGTAATTGTGTCTAGTTAAGAAAGGGGTTCATAGTAATATGAATAAAATCTTTAAAGTTGTTTGGAGCAAAACTAAAGAGTGCTACGTAGTAGTTTCCGAAGTTGCAAAAAACAATGGTGGTAAGAAAAAAGCTCTTGCTAGCGTATTAGCTGGTTTGGCTATGGTAGCTGCTACAGCAGGTACACCGGTGCATGCTGATGTTGGGTTGGGAGGCAGTTCAGTTAATATTTCACCGAATGGCACATATAATGGTTCTAACTCTGTGACTCCAAACTCTATTGTAGTTGGTTACCAAAATAGAACAACTGGTGGTAGTGGTAACGGTCATGTTATTTATGGTGCTAACAATGTGGCGAATCAAGATTCATCTATGGCTCTTGGTAACCAAAACGTAGCAACTGGTCCTGCTGCATCTGCAATTGGCGTAGGATCTCAGGCAACTGGTAGAAATACAATTGCAGTAGGTAATGTGGCAAAAGCTAGTAATACAGATAATATCGCTATTGGCACATATTCTGAAGCATTAACTAGTGGTCAAGATGCATATGCTCTTGCAGTGGGTTCTTATTCAAAAGCTAATGCTCATATGGCAGTTGGTGTTGGTGCACTTGCTAATGCAACCGGTACTGAATCTACAGCGGTTGGTGCAGGCTCTAAAGCAACTGCTAAAAACTCTCAAGCTTTTGGTGCTCGTAACACTGCATCTGGTCAAAATGCTACAGCTATTGGTTATGGCAATACCTCTAAGGTAGAAGACACTATCACAATTGGTACTTCTAATAATGCCAATACTGGTGGTGGTATTGCTATCGGTCAAAATAACCTTGCTGACGCTACTGCAAATGGTGGTCGTAATGCAGGTTCTACTCAGATTGCTATTGGTCGTGATAACAGAGCAGCTCGTGAAGATACAATCGCTATTGGTCGTGAAGCAAAAGCTGAAAATGATTTATCAGTAGCTATTGGTAATCGTACAGAAGCTACTGCTAATGCTGCTATTGCTATCGGTACTAATGGTGCTCCAAGTGGTGGTAATACATATAAAACAACAGCCAGTGGATTTGCAGCTGTTGCAATTGGTATGCAAGCTAACTCCTCTGGCACTGCTTCTACTGCAGTAGGTGGCAAATCTTCTGCTACAGCTAATGGTGCAAGTGCATTAGGTCAAGCTTCTGAAGCATCTGCTGCATCTGCTACAGCATTAGGTAAAGAGGCAAAGGCATCTGTTGCTGATGGCGTTGCTCTTGGTTCTCAGTCTAAAGCAACTGTAGATAAAGGTGTTAAAGGCTTTAACCCTGCAGAAACTCGTACAAATAAATATGCTGGTCTTGCTGGTAATGTACAAACTTCTACATTGGCAGCTGTTTCCGTAGGTGACGGTGCTAATGCAACTCGTCAAATTACAGGTCTTGCAGCAGGTACTAATGATACTGATGCTGTTAACGTAGCTCAATTGAGAAGCGTTAACTTGAAATACGCTGGCGACACTGGCAATAGCGATGTATTGTTAGACAATGGTACATTGAATGTTAAAGGTGATGACAAATTCATCTCTACATCTGCTGATAAAAATGGTGTAAAAATCACTGCTAAAGTAGGTGAAAATATTACTACTAATGCCGATGGTAAAGCAGTTGCTCCTACTACAAACGGTATTGCTACAACTGACAATGTTACTCAAGCGATCAACAACTCTGGTTGGAAAGTAACTTCCGCTAATAATGGTGGTACTACAAACGGCACAACTTCTGAAAAAGTAAGCCCTGGCGATACTGTTACTTTCAAAGCTGGTAAAAACATTGTATTAGACCAAGCTGGTAAACAATTCACATATTCCTTGAATAAGGATGTTGATTTGACTAAAGATGGTTCCTTAACAATTGGTGATACTAAAGTTAACAACGATGGCTTAACAATCACAGGTGGTCCATCTGTTACTAAAACTGGTATCGATGCTGGTAATAAAAACATTACTAATGTAAAAGCTGGTGTAAACGATACTGATGCAGTTAACGTAAAACAATTAAAAGACGCTAAAACTAAACTTGTAGATGGTAAAAACACTAAAGTTACTGGTGAAGGTACTCAAGACGATCCATACAAAGTTAATGTAGAAGGCGACTTGAAAGGTATTACATCTATTTCTAATGCTGACAATGGTCCTAAAATGACAATTGGTGGCAACTCCATCAATATCACTGGCGGCCCACTTAACATGGGTGGTAGTAAAATTACTAATGTAGCTCCTGGTACAGACGATACTGATGCAGTTAACGTAAAACAATTGAAATCCGCTAAGACAGAAGTTAAAGCTGGTAATGGCGTAACTGTTGCTAAGACTCAAGATGCAACAGATGGTCATGATATTTACACAGTAAGCTCCACTGGTGCTACTGGTAACACAGATCCTTCTAAAGTTGAAGGTGGTAAAAATACTACTGTAACAGGTGATGGTACAGCAGCTACTCCGTACAAAGTAAATGTACAAGGTGACTTGAAAGACATCTCCTCCATTACAAATGGTACTGGTTCTGGTAAAATCTCCTTCGCTGGTGATCAAGTTGTAAAAGTTGAAGGCGACAACCCTATTTCCTTAGATGGTAAAGGTGGCTATGTAACTGGCTTACAAAATAAAGATTGGGATATTACTAACCCAACTGTAGTTTCCGGTCGTGCAGCAACTGAAGACCAATTGAAAAAAGTAAGCGATGGCTTCAACAACACAATTAAATTAGCAGGTAACACTGGTAACACAGATACTCAAAAATTCAATAAAACTGGTGGTTTGAGCTTCGGTGTAGTTGGTGCTAACAACGGTCAATACATCAAAACAACTGCTTCTGGTACAGATGTAGTAGCTGATTTGTCCGATGATGCAAAAGCTAAATTGAACCATACCTTTGAAGTAGCTCCTGGTTCTAGCAATGTAACAGTATCTAAAGATACAACTGATCCTAATAAAACAGTTTATAAAGTAGCTGTTGCTAATACTCCAGCAGCTGGTGCTTCCTCTACTGAAAGTGTAGTTAAAAAAGCAGCTGCAACTGGCGATACTAACATGGCTGACATTGCTGTTGAAAACGGTAAAAACCCTGGCGATCCAGATGCTCAATACTCCGTTAATGTTTCCCGTAATGCTGTTAAAGATGCAGCTCGTGAAGCAGTAACAGTTAACAACGGTGGTACAACTACTGGTGGTAACTACACAGCTGATGCAGATAACCCTATCACTGTTAACCCTGTGAAAGATGATGCAAGCCACAACACTACATACGAAGTGAAATTCGATGGTGACAAAGCAGCTAAACAAATTCCTTTGACTTATAAAGCTAATGGTGCTGGTGACCAAAAAGTTAAGTTGGATAAAGGTCTAAACTTCACAAACGGTTCCAATACAACAGCTTCCGTAGCAGCTGATGGCGTAGTTAAATATGACTTGAACAAAAACGTTGATTTGACTAAAGATGGTTCCTTAACAATTGGTGACACTAAAGTTAACAACGATGGCGTAACTATCACTGGTGGTCCATCTGTTACTAAAACTGGTATTGATGCTGGTAGTAAGAAAATTACTAATGTAGCTCCTGGTACTGATGGCACAGATGCTGTTAACTACGATCAATTGAAAGCAGCTCGTACAGTTGTTACTTCCAACGACAAATCTGTAACAATTAATAAAACAACAAATGGCGACCAAGTAACTTATGACTTACATGTAAATGCAGCTGCTGGCACAGCATCTACTTGGAACTTGAAATCTGGTGCAGTTTCTGCTACAGAAGGTACACATGCTGGTGACACAGATCAAAACATTGCAGACGGTAAATCCGTTACAATGCAAGCTGGTAAAAACTTAACTGTTAAACAAACTAACGACGGTGCAGGTAATACAGAGGTTGCATACGCTCTTGATAAAGACCTTAAAGATCTTGATAGCGTAACAACTAAAGAAGTTAAACTTGGCGACAAAAACGACAACATCTCCATTAAGAAAGATGGCGACCGTATCACTTATAGCACTGATGGTGGCACAACTGTTAAGAAAGTAGCTAATCTTGATGATGAAAAACACATCAAACCTGGTAGCTATGCTGTACAAAACGACGGTAGTGTAACTATGACTTACGTTGATGGCAATGGTAAACCAGTTACTGGCGAAGAAGCTAAAATTACTGGCATCGCTAAAAACGATCTTTCCAACATCAATAACGCTGGCAAGAATGTAATCACTGGTCTTGGTTCTGTTGTAAAAGCTGGCGACAACGTAGTTGTTAAAACTGAAACAGATGCTACAACTGGTCAAAAAACTTATACAGTTAATTCCGTATCCCCTGTTGTTTACACAACTCCAGCTGGCGATAAATTAACTAAGAAGGATGATGGCAAGTTCTATAAAGCTGACGGTTCTGAATATACTGGTGGCGATATCATTGCTTCCTTCGAAAATCCAAATGGTACACCAAGCACAACTGATGGTACTATGATTGTTAACAACATCGGTTCTGCTATTAAAAACCAAACTGGTGCAGATTACTTGGCTAAATTAGAGACAGCTAATGGCTTGACTCCAAATGCAGCAGTTAACGTATCTGATCTTCACAACACTGCAGAAGCTTTGAGATCCTCTGAATTGCATATTGCTCCTACTACAGTTAAAGCTGGTTCTACCGAAGCTAAGGGTGGTACAGCAAATGCTGCAGGTACTGAAAACGTATACAAATATGATGCAACTAATAAAACTGTTACGTTGACATACAACGATGGTAAGGGTACTGCAGTAACTGATACTAAAGCAGTTATCGACTTCTCTGACTTGAACATTCCTGCAGCTGGTAATAACTACGGTTTCAAAGCTAATGCAACTGCTGATGGTGGTAAAGTAGCAAATGATACTACAACTCCTGCAGTAGCAACAGCTGTTGAAAATGGTGGTACTGTAAACTTTGCAGCAGGTAAAAACTTGACTGTAAAACAAACTGTTGATGCAGCCAATAAAACTCAAACTTATACTTACAGCCTAGACAAAGACTTAACTAACTTGGATAAAGTTGTTGTTAACGGTAAAGATGGTCAAGCAGGTAAAGATGGCGTAACTATCGTTGGCCCTCAAGGCGCTACAGGTGCTCCTGGCATTCCTGGTACAAATGGTATCGATGGTAAAGTTGGCATCTCTGGTAAAGACGGTAAAGACGCAGTATCTATCTCCGGTAAAGATGGTGTAGGTCACATTGGTTTGACTGGCCCTGCTGGTAAAGATGGTAAAAATGTAACTGCTGATATTACTGTTAAAGAAGGTAAAGCTGGTGTAGATGGTAAAGACGGTGTTGATGGTATCACTCGTATCTTCTACAACGATAAAGATGGCAACGAACATCAAGTAGCAACTCATGATGATGGTATGAAGTTTGCTGGTGACGATGGTCAAGCAAACCAAGATACAAATGCACAAGTTATTAAGAAACATCTTAATAACGTTGTAGATATCATTGGTGGCGCTGCTAAAGATAAGTTGACTTCTACTGATAATATCGGTGTTAATAATGTTAATGGCAAATTGAAAGTTCAATTGGCTAAAAATGTTGACTTGGATGCTGATGGCTCCTTGACTACTGGTGCTACAAAAGTTGATAACAACGGTGTAACAATCACTGCTCCTGCAGGTGGTACTACTACTGATGTTAAATTGACTAAAGATGGCCTAGATAATGGCGGTAACAAAATTGTTAATGTTAAAGCTGGTGAAGCTGATACTGATGCAGTAAACGTTAAACAATTGAAAGACAAAGTAACAACTGTTGAGTCTTCCGATAGCTCCATCAAAGTAGTAGACAAAAACGTTGCTGGTCAACCTGGTTATGATGCAGCTAAAGGTCACCAATATGACATCACTATCAATAACCAAACTGTAGTGGAAAAAGCTCAAACTCCAGTTGTTTATACTAATAAAGATGGCGACAAACTTTACAAAATCGTAGATCCTGCTACTGGTAATGTTACATTCAATACTAAGCCTGATGGTACTGGTACTACAGTTCAACCTGCTGATGTAATTGCATCCATGAACAATGGTGGTGATTCCACAACAACTCCTATGAAGTTGAACAATGTAGGTTCCACTATTGCTGATCAAGCTGGTAACACTTACTTAGACAAAATTGATGCAGCAGCTGCTGATAACAAAACTAAGAACGGTGCGGTAAACGTAACTGACCTTAAAAATACAGCTGATGCATTGATTGAAAAAGGCTTGAAATTCGACGCTAACTCTGGCGGTGTAAAAACTAATAAACTTGGTTCCACTGTAAAAGTTCAAGGCGAAGGCGCTAAAGCTGATACTGAGTACAGCGGCGAAAACGTTAAAACTATCATCGGTCAAGATCAAGCTGGTAACACAACTATCGATATTAAACTTGATAAAAACCTTAAAGCTGACAGCGTAGTTGTTGGTAAAGATGGTAAAGACGGCGTTGATGGTAAGATCGGTGTTAACGGTAAAGACGGCGCATCTGTTGTACTCAACGGTAAAGATGGCTCTATCGGCTTGACTGGTCCTAAGGGTGCTGACGGTAAAGATGGCGCAAGTGCTAAGATTTCCGTTAAAGACGGCGTTCCTGGTGTTGACGGCCAACCTGGTGAAACTATGACTCGTATCGTATACCAAGACAAAGACGGTAACGAACATGAAGTAGCAACTCACGATGATGGCATGAAGTTCGCTGGTGACGACGGTCAAACTGATGCAACTAAAGTTATTAAGAAACATCTTAACAACGTAGTAGATATCGTTGGTGGTGCTGATAAAGCTAAATTGACTGATAACAACATCGGTGTAAATAACGACAATGGCAAATTGAAAGTTCAATTGTCTAAAGACCTTGATCTTACTAAAGATGGTTCCGTAAAAATCGGCGATACTACAATTAACAAGGATGGTTTGACTATCAATGGTGGTCCATCTGTTAAGAAAGATGGCATCAATGCTGGCGATAAGAAAATCACAGGCGTTAAAGCTGGTGAAGCTGATACAGATGCAGTAAACGTTAAACAATTGAAAGATAAAGTTACAACTGTTGAATCTTCTGATGGCACTATCTCCGTAACTGATAAAAATGATCCTACATCTGCAACTTATGATGCAGCTAAAGGTCACCAATATGACATCAAGATCAATAGCCAAGGTGTTGTAAACAATGCTCAAATTCCAGTGGTATACACTAAACAAGATGGCACTAAAGTTTACAAACAACCAGATGGTACTTTCAACACAGCTAAAGATGGTTCTGGTACTGTTGTAAATGCTGGTGATGTAATCGCTTCCATGAATAGTGCAGGTGACTCTACTACAGCTCCTACTAAGTTGAACAATGTTGGTTCCTCCATCGCGGATAAAGCTGGTAATACATTCTTAGATAAGATTGATGCAGCTGCTGGTGACAACAATACTAAGAACGGTGCTGTAAATGTATCTGACCTTAAAAATGCTGCTGATGCTATCGGCAATAAAGGCTTGAACTTCGGTGCTCAATCCGGTAATGACATCCATAAAAACTTGGGTGAAAAACTTGAAATCGTTGGCGAAGGTACTAAAGCTGATGACAACTACAGCGGTTCCAACATCAAAACTATGACTAAAGATGGTAAAGTTGTAATCGGTCTTGATAAAGATCTTAACGGCTTGAACTCCATTGGCGTTCCTGGTAAAGATGGCGTAGCTGGTAAAGATGGTGTATCCATCTCCGGTAAAGACGGTGCTAACGGTATTGACGGCAAAGTTTCCATCGGTAAAGATGGTAAAGATGCTGTATCTATCGCTGGTAAAGATGGCGTAGGTCACATTGGCTTGACTGGTCCTCAAGGTCCTGCTGGTGCAGATGGTACTGGTGTAGATATCTCTACAGATCACGGTTCCAAAACTCTTGTTAAACCAGAAGCTAACAATGGCGACAAATCTGAACGTATCGTATACGTACCAAAAGATAAAGATGGCAACCCATTGAAAGATACTGATGGCAACCCAATCAAACGTGAAGTAGCAACTATGGATGATGGTTTGAAATTCACAGGTAACAACACTGGTACTGAAAACAAACATGCGTTGAATACGCTTGTTAAAGTTCAAGGTGAAGGTGTGACTGCGGCTCAATCCGCTGCATTCCAATCCGCTGCTGGTAACATCAACGTAGTAGCTGATGGCAACGATACATTAACTGTTAAGTTGAACAAAGACCTTAAAGGTATTAACTCTATCAGAAACAGCGAAAATGGTCCTGCATTGAACTTCAACGCTGGTGATCTTGCTGTAACTGGTGGTAACCTCAACATGGGTGGTAACAAAATTACTAACCTTGGTAAAGGTACTAACGATACAGATGCGGTTAACTTGAAACAATTGAAAGATTCCCGTACAATCGTTAAATCTACTGATGGTTCCGTAGGTGTTCGTGAATCTGAAAGTGCTGATGGCGCTAAAGTATATGACTTGTCTACTGGTGCAAGCCCTCGTTTCGATGAGTTAACTGATGAAATCGGTCGTGTAGGTGCACAAGGCGCAGCTCTTGCAGCATTGAAACCTATCCAATACGATCCATTAGAACCAACTCAAATTATGGCTGGTTATGGTAACTACCGTGGTAACTCCGCTATTGCTATGGGCGTTGCTCATTACAAAAACGAGTCCACAATGATGCATGCAGGCTTAGCTTGGGCAGGTGGTTCCCGTCACATGATGGCAAACGCTGGTGTAACTTGGAAAGTTGGCAACCGTGATAGCGAAGCTGCTGTAGCAGATCGTTACCGCAAAGGCCCTATCAGCTCTGCTTATGCAATGCAACAAGAAATGGCTTCCGTTAAAGCACAAAACGCTGGATTAAAAACAGAAGTATCTGATTTGAAAGCTGAAAACGAACAAATGAAAGCTCAAATTGCTGCTATGATGGCAAAATTAGGTATGTAATCATTTGTGAGTGTAAGAACTGAATGAACAAAGGAAGGTATGCGCTACCTAGCGTAGCGCTTGCCTCTCCCTACTGTTTATCAATACAGTGCTTTTAAATATGAACGTGTTAACGCGTGAGAGATACTTTCACCATAATCTAACGATAGAAAAGAGGAATATAGAATGAAAAAATCTACATTACTTGCTTGTGCAGCGGCTCTTGTTATTTCTACAGGCGTTGTAGGTGCACAATCCGCTCCAACATATGACGATAACCTAATTTTACGTAACCCAGTATCTGCGCCTGCATTGGGCAATGTAGTATTGGTACCTGTGGCTAGCCCACAAACAGTGTCTGCTGTTCATGACTATGTGAAAGCTTGGCAAAATGCGGAGATTAACATCGCAAAAGCTAAAGTGAAATACGAAAACCATGAACGTATGACAAAAGCTGAGAAAAAATGGTTACATTCCTATGACAAACACAACTATGCTGACTACTTCCGCACACATTCCATCGGTCGTGTACATGGTCAAGAAGTGTTCTTGAACTGGAATGGTGAAAACCGTAATAAAAACGAATACGAATACTTTGAAATGCCTAAATACAATAAAGAAGATGGCTTCACTAACAGCTATGGTTACAATGTATTGCGCGGCATGACAGATCGTATTAACGAAATCATCCAAAAACAAAAAGAAGTTGGCGGTCCTATGACTGACGACGAAGCACAAGCTTTAGAAGATGCTATTTTGGATGTAATGGCTAAAGACCAAGAAAATGTTTCTAACGAAGAACTTCGTCACTACATGAACGAAACAATCTGGTTCGCAGCTAAACAAACAGTAAAAAATAAAGCAAGTGAAGAACCTACTGTTCAAGACGAACACACTGTAGACCTTCGTGAAGCTATTAATCGTCCAGCTAACCAAGAAACTAAAAAAGTAGACTTGCGCGCTGCGATTCAATAATAAGGTCGTTGTAAATTTTACATATAAATCATTAGATCACTAGTAGCTCGGCATAAACGATATACAATGAATTAGGAAATGATGTGTGACGCACAGTGTATATAATGAACAATTACATCAGGCCCTCATACGGCGATTGGTTGAGGGCCTGATGTACCCTGGACCCTGACTAGGGCACAAATCCTTATGCAAAACAACGCCATCCGAAAGGATGGCGTTGTTTTTTTGCGTTTATGTATTGTTGTTCTTACTTAAGGCTCAATAGCTATACAAATATAAACAATTATAAAATAATAGACTGCTTATATTAACTACCTTTTTCTGTGCATTTATGAAGAAACACGTTATTACTATGTTTTATCTTCATCTAATTTAGAAAGTTTATATATTTTAGATGAAGATAAACTTGTGTAAGATACACAAATATAATGTAAATATAAACTAGCGAGATCTGTTTTATACTCTTACATATATAATGTATTATATTATATATAATACAATTATAAAGAAAACCCTTATTCTATGCTGATGTGGAGATATTTTCGCATATCTAGAAAGTTCAGTTTATCTTGTTTAGAAATATAAAATTTATTTTAATTATTTTAGGAATTTCTATTTACAATTAGTTTATAAATTGTTATTATATTAATATCTTAATGAATAGTATGTGAACGTGTGTCATAAACAATTCATGAAACAAAAAATGTATATAAGGCATTTAGTGTTTTCTTTATAAGAGAGAAAGGGGTTCATAGTTTCTATGAATAAGGTTTTTAAGGTCGTTTATAGCAAATCTAAAGGCTGCTACGTAGTAGTACCTGAAACTGCTAAAAATAATAACGGCAAGAAAAAAGTTTTGGCTAGCGTATTGGCTGGCTTGGCTGTAGCTGGTGCTATGGGTGGCGTTGCTCCTCTAGAAGCACAAGCAGGTTATGATACTAGTGGTAGTCATGTAAATATTTGGGCTGATACTTATCCAAAAAGTAATGGTCAAAACTATAACGTTGGGCAAAACTCCATCGTTGTAGGTTACCAAAATACTACGGATGATGTAGCTGGTCATGATGGCAAAGTAGCTATTGGTGCAAAAAATACATCAACTAATAATGCGACTACTGCTGTAGGTAATAGAAATACGGCTACAGGTGGTGCGGCAACAGCTGTTGGTGCTGGTAATACTGCATCTGGCAATGGTTCTGTTGCTGTTGGTAATGTAAATAATGCTGATGCTAAGGCTGCTGTTGCTATTGGTACCTACAATAATGTTAATTACACCAAAGGCTCTTGGGAAACAACGCCTAAAAAAGCAGGTGAATATTCTACTGTAGTAGGTAATTACTCTAGTGCCACTGGTACTAGCGCTTCTGCTATGGGTGTATATACTAATGCTACTGGTGCAGGTTCTTTTGCTGCTGGTTACAACAATAATGCAAAGGGCCAAAACTCAGTTGCCATTGGTTCTGAAAATACATCCCACGTGGCAGACACTGTAACTTTGGGTCAATTTAATAATGCTAAAACAATGGGTGGTATCTCCATCGGTAAAAATAACTTGACTGACTCCACAAATGGTGGCAGAAACTTTGCAGCGACTGCAGATGAAAACTCTCAAATCGCCATCGGTCGTGATAATGAAGCGACTCATTTAGATACAATTGCTATCGGTCGTGAAACTAAAGCATCCGGTTCTGGTGCTACTGTAATTGGTGCACGTGCAGAAGCTTCTGGTAATAATGCTATCGCTATCGGTCAAAGTGGTAAAGATTCTCCTAAAGTAATTGCTAAGGGTGTAAACTCTATTGCTATCGGTATGCAATCTCAAACTGAAGGTGAATCTGGTGTAGCATTAGGTGCTGGTACTCGTGCAAATGGTCAATATGGCGTTGCAGTAGGTCATATTGCTAAAGCAAATGTGACTAGAGCAACAGCTCTAGGTGATGAAACGAATGCTAATATTGCAGAAGGTGTAGCATTAGGTGCTTCTTCTGTTACAACTACAGATAAAGGTGTTGTAGGTTACAACCCATCCGATCCTCATGAACGTAAATATAATCCTTTAACTGGTAATGTAAAAACAGCTACTACAGCTGCTGTATCTATCGGTAATGGTAGCACTTTAACTCGTCAATTGACTGGCCTTGCTGCAGGTACTGCAGACACTGACGCTGTTAACGTGGCTCAATTGAAAAACGTTGGCGTTGCTGTAACTGGTAACACTGGTAAGAGTGATTTCTTAACTGATGGCGGTAAATTAAACGTAATCGGTACAGGTCGTGTATCTACTGTAGCGGCTCATGACGGTGCGAAAGACTCCAAAATCACTGTAGGCTTTGATGACAAAGGCATGGTGAAAGCTGGTAAAAACGTTACTGTTGATGAAAAAACAGTTGATGGCCGTACTACATACACAATTAACGCTGCTGATACTGCTGCTAAATATGACTTCTTAACAAATGCTACAGCTAACGGTGGTAAACTTGACGGTGAAGCAACACCTACAAAAGTTCAAAGCGGTACTACAGTTAACTACGCAGCTGGTAAGAACTTAACAGTTAAACAAGATATTGAAACATCTCTTGGCCAACAAACATATACATATTCCTTGAATAAGGATCTTAAAGAAATTACATCCATCACTAACAATGGTGGTCCTACAATGCACTTTGGTGGTGACAACATCAGTATCACTGGTGGTAACTTGGATCTTGGTGATCACAACATCACTAACCTTAAATCTGGTGGCGACACAATCAACAACGCAGCTAATATTGGCGACGTAACTCGTATTTCCAAAGCTAATGACTTGCATGTAGCTCCTACAGCAGGCACTAATAACAATGTGGCTGAATACACTGTAGACGCTAACAAAAAGGTTACATTAACATACCAAGATGGTAATGGTAAAACTGTTAACGGCCCTAAAGCAGTTATCGACTTGAGCGGTTTGAAAACTGGCGACATGAGCTCTTTCAACGTGAAATCTACTGCTACAGAAGGTAAAGTGGCACAAGGTTCTGCTGGCGTTCAAGAAATCCGTGATGGCAAAACTGTGGAAATGCAAGCCGGCAAAAACATGACCATTAAACAAACTAATAAAAATGGTAATGCAGCTGTTGAATTTGCATTGAACAAAGACATCGATTTGACTCCAGATGGGTCTATCAAAATTGGTGACACTAACATCACTGACAATGGCTTGACTATTAACGGTGGTCCATCCATTACAAAAACTGGTATCAATGCTGGTGGTTTGAACATTACTAATGTGAAAGCTGGCGTAAACGACAACGATGCAGTTAATGTTAGCCAATTGAAACAAGTTCGTGCTGATGAACGTCACATCAAACCTGGTGAATACGCAGTTGATAACAACGGAAAAGTAACAATGACTTACCTTGATGGTAACAACAAAGACGTTCCTAACGAAACGGCTGTTATCACAGGTATTGCTAAACAAGATCTTTCCAATATCAACAAGGGTGGCGAAACAGTTATCCAAAATCTTGCTAAAAAATCCATCGATATGGAAAATGGTAAGAATACAAAGGTTAGCAACCGTGAAATCAATGGCGTTAAAACTTTCAAAGTAGACGTTGAAGGTGATTTAACAGACATTACATCCATCACTAATAAAGCTGGCGATGGCAAGGTTGTATTTGGTGGTAACCAAACTGTAAACGTTGCAGGCGATCACAACATTAACTTGAATGCTAAAGTTGGTGACATCACTGGTTTAACTAACGTAACTTTGGATGCTCCTGACTTCGCTAAAAAAGGTCGTGCTGCTACTGAAGAACAATTGAAAATTGTAAATAACGGTTTCAATAACACAGTTGGTTTGACTGGTAACACAGGCGCTACTGATCTTCAAAAATTGAACAAACAAGGCGGCTTGAGCTTCGGCGTTGTAGGTGCTAACAATGGTGAGTACATTAAAACAACTGCTTCTGGTTCCAATGTAGTAGCTGACTTGTCCGACAACGCTAAAAATAAATTGAACAGCACTGTTGTAGTAGAAGGTAAAAATGCTGCGAAAGTAACAAGCAATGTAATTCAAAATGCAGATGGCAGCACAAAAACTGTATATACTGTAGATGTTAACAACGTAAAACCTACTGCAGCTTCTACTGAAAAAGTACAAGCTAAAGCAGATGTAGCTGGTTCTAGCGACAAAAACATCGCTAAAGTTGCACCTAAAGCTGGTGAAAACTTCGGTGATGCAGGCGCAACTTACGAAGTAAACGTATCCCGTAACGACGTAAAAGACGCAGCTCGTGAAGCAGTAACTGTAAATACTACAAACACAACTAACAACCCTATCACTGTTACACCTGTACAAGATGAAGCAAATCATAACACTACATACCAAGTAACATTCGATGGCAACAAAGCTGCTAAACAAATTCCTTTGACTTATAAAGCGAATGGCACAAACGAACAAAAAGTTACATTGGATAAAGGTTTGAACTTCACAAATGGTAAAAACACAACAGCTTCTGTAGATGCTGAAGGCGTTGTTAAATACGATGTGAATAAAGATTTAGTTAATATCAATTCCATTTCCAATACTACAAATGGTCCAAAAATGGAATTTGGTCCTAACTCCATTAACATCACAAATGGCCCTATCAACATGGGTGACCAAAACATCACTAACCTTAAATCTGGTGGCGATGTGATCAATAACGCTGCTAACATTGGCGACGTAAAACGTATTTCTAAAGCTAACGACTTGCACATTGCTCCAACATCTTCTGACCGTCAAGGTGAAACTACTACATCTTACGCTTACGATGCAGCAAGCAAATCTGTAACATTGAAATATAACGATGGTAACGGTGCTAACCAATCTGGTACAGTGGCGAAAATCGACTTGTCCGGTTTGGCTGATCAAATCAAAGATGGTTACTCCTTCTCCACTGACGCTAAAGGCAATGTAGTTGGTAATCATGCTGTTACACCTGTAGCAAATGGTAAAACTGTTTCTTATGCAGCAGGTAAAAACTTAACTGTTGCTCAAAATATTGATAATGCAACTGGTGAACATACTTACACATATGCATTGTCCAATGATGTTGATTTAACACCAAATGGTTCCTTGAAAATTGGTGACACTATTGTTAACAATGGTGGCTTAACAATTAAAAATGGTCCATCTGTTACTAAAACTGGTATTAACGCTGGTGACTTGAATATTACTAATGTGAAAGCAGGCGTAAACGATACTGATGCAGTTAACGTAAAACAATTAAAAGATGCTCGTACAGTAGTAACTTCTAACGATAAATCCGTAACAGTTAACAAAACTGAAAACGGTAACCAAGTGACTTATGACTTGCATGTAGCTCCAGGTGCGGCACAATCCGTATGGAATGTGAAATCCACTGGTAATACAACTGCTGACTCCGAAGCAGCTGCAAAAACTATCACTGATGGTAAAACAGTTGAAATGGCAGCAGGTAAAAACTTGACTGTTAAACAAACTAGCAACAACGACGGCGCTAAAGTTGAATTCGGTTTAGCTGGTGATTTGACTAATATCAAGACTATTAAAAACGAAGGCCCTGCTACTTTCACAATCGGCGGCAACGAATTCAAATTCGATGGTGGCAATGTGAATATGGGCGATAACAACATCACTAACCTTAAATCTGGTGGCGATGTGATCAATAACGCTGCTAACATTGGCGACGTTAAACGTATCTCCAAAGCTAACGACATTCATATCAAAGACAAAACATACACAGTGAACGCTGATAAAACAGTTACATTGGAATATGTTGATGGCAATGATAATGCAGTGAACAAAACAGCTAAGATCGACTTGAGCAACTTGCCTACAGGCGATAAAGCTGCTGTTGAAAGCGTAGTTAAAAAATCTGCTGCAGCAGGCGACACTAACATCGCTGACATCACTGTAGCTGACGGCAAACAAACTGGTGATGCAAATGCTAAATACGAAGTAAATGTTTCCCGTAATGCTGTTAAAGATGCAGCTCGTGAAGCAGTTACTGTAAATACTACGAACACTACTAACAACCCTATCACTGTTACACCTGTTCAAGATGAAACAAACCATAACACAACTTATACAGTAACATTTGATGGCGATAAAGCTGCTAAACAAATTCCTTTGACATACAAAGCGAATGGCTCTAACGACCAAAAAGTTACATTGGATAAAGGTTTGAACTTCACTAATGGTTCCAACACAACAGCTTCCGTAGCTGCTGATGGCGTAGTTAAATACGATCTTAACAACAACGTAAACTTGACTCCATCTGGTTCCTTAACTATTGGTGATACCGTTGTTAACAACGGTGGTTTGACTATCTCTGGTGGTCCATCCGTTACTAAAACTGGTATCAACGCTGGTAACTTGAACATTACTAATGTGAAAGCAGGCGTAAACGATACTGATGCAGTTAACGTTAAACAGTTGAAAGACTCCCGTACAGTAGTAACTTCCAACGATAACTCCGTAACAGTTAACAAAACTGAAAACGGCAACCAAGTTACTTACGACTTGCATGTAGCTCCAGGTGCTGCACAATCCGTATGGAATGTAAAATCCTCTGGTAATACAACTGCTGATTCCGAAACAGCTGCAAAAACTATCTCCGATGGTAAAACAGTTGAAATGGTAGCAGGCAAAAACTTGACTGTAAAACAAACTAGCAACAATGATGGCGCTAAAGTTGAATATGCATTGTCCGACGACATCAAAGTTGGTAACGACGGTAAAGATGGCAAAGACGGCGTTGACGGCAAAATCGGCGTAAACGGTAAAGACGGCTCTGCTGTTGTGATCAACGGTAAAGACGGCTCCATTGGCTTGAATGGTAAAGACGGTAAAGATGGTCTTACTATTAAAGGCGCTAACGGTCAAGACGGCGTAGACGGTAAAAATGGTACTAACGGTATCACTCGTATCGTATACGAAGATAAAAACAACAACAAACATGAAGTGGCTACTACTGATGACGGCTTGAAATTCACTGGTAATAACACTGACGTTGTTAACAAAAATAAATTGAACAGCCTTGTTAAAGTTCAAGGTGAAGGCGTAGATAAAACAACTTCGGCATCCTTCAAGAGCGCTTCTGGTAACATCAATGTAAAAGCTGATGGTACTGATACTCTCGAAGTTCAATTGAACAAAGATTTGAAAAACATCACTTCCATTAAGAATGATGGCCCTGCAACTATGACAATTGGCGGCAACGAATTCAAATTCGATGGTGGCAACGTGAACATGGGTGGTAACAACATCACTAACCTTAAATCTGGTGGCGATGTAATCAATAACGCAGCTAACATTGGCGACGTAACTCGTATTTCTAAAGCTAACGACTTACACATTGCACCAACTAAATCTGATCGTGCAGGTGAAGCTACTACATCTTACTCTTATGATGCAGCAGACAAATCCGTTACATTGAAATACAACGATGGCAATGGTGCTAACCAAGCTGGTACAATCGCGAAAATCGACTTGTCTGGTTTGGCTGATCAAATCAAAGATGGCTACTCCTTCTCCACAGATGCAAAAGGCAACGTAGTAGGTAACCACGCTGTAACAGCCGTAGGTAACGGCAAAACTGTTTCCTACGCAGCAGGCGATAATTTGACAATTGCTCAAAATATCGATAATGCAACTGGTGAACAAACTTATACATACGCATTGTCTAATGACATCAAAATCGGTAAAGATGGTAGAGATGGCATTGATGGTAAAATCGGCGTAAACGGTAAAGATGGTTCTTCTGTTGTAATCAACGGTAAAGACGGCTCCATCGGCTTGAATGGTAAAGACGGTAAAGATGGTCTTACTATGAAAGCTAAAGATGGCCAACCAGGTGTGAACGGTAAAGATGGTATCACTCGTATCGTATACGAAGATAACAGCAAAACTACACATGAAGTGGCTACATTGGATGACGGCATGAAATATGCTGGCGACGATGCACAAGGTGCAGACAAATCTAAAGTTATCGCTAAGAAATTGAACCAAACAATGGACATCGTTGGTGGTGCTGATAAAACTAAATTGACTGACGGTAACATCGGCGTGAACAACGTAGATGGCAAATTGAAAGTTCAATTGTCCAAAGAAGTTAACTTGACTCCAGCAGGTTCCTTAACAATTGGGGATACTAAGATCACTGACGGTGGTTTGGTAATCAACAATGGTCCATCCATTACTAAAGGTGGTATCAATGCTGGTGACTTGAACATCACTAACGTGAAAGCTGGCGTAAATGACACTGACGCAGTTAACGTAAAACAATTGAAATCCGCTAAGACAGAAGTCAAAGCTGGTGACAACGTAACAGTTGATAAAACAATTGGTGCTGATGGTCAAAACATTTACACAGTAAATGCAAAAGCAACTAACCTTGGCGATGCTGAACTTAACTACACAGCTAACGGCGGTGCTAAACAAAAAGTTAAATTGTCTGAAGGCTTGAACTTCGTTGACGGTAACTACACTAAAGCTTCCGTTGATGCAAACGGTGTTGTTAAATACGACGTAACACTTGGTAAAGTGAAAGACGGCGAAGATGGCAAACCAGGCGTAGATGGTGACAATGGTATCGCAACAGTTAAAACTGTAGTAGATACAATCAACAACTCCGGTTGGAAAGGTGACGTTACTGGTAACACAGTAGGCGATCACAAAGCTACAATTGTTAAACCTGGCACAACTGTAAACTTCGGTGCAGGTAAAAACTTAACTGTTGAACAAATCGTTGATGCAGTAACTGGCAACCACACTTACAACTATGCATTGTCCGACGATATCAAAGTTGGTAATGACGGTAAAGATGGTAAACCAGGCGTTGACGGTAAGATCGGTGTAAACGGTAAAGACGGTTCTGCTGTTGTAATCAACGGTAAAGACGGCTCTATCGGCTTGAATGGTAAAGACGGTAAAGATGGTCTTACTATCCGCGGTGCTAACGGTCAAGACGGTGTAAATGGTACAAACGGTACTAACGGTATCACTCGTATTGTTTACGAAGATAGCAACAACAACAAACACGAAGTTGCTACTACTGATGACGGCTTGAAATTCACTGGTAACAACGAAAGCGTTGTAAACAAAAACAAACTTAACTCCACAGTTAAAGTTAAAGGTGAAGGCGTTACTGAAGAGCAAGAAAAAACATTCGAATCTGCTGCAGGTAATATCGCTGTAACTGCTGATGGTCACGATACTTTGAACATTCGCTTGAATAAAAACATCAAAGGCATCGACTCTATCCAAACTAAGGAAATCCACTTAGGCACACCTGATAATTACACAACAATTAAGAAAGATGGCGACCGCATTAAATACGGCGACAAAACATTCGCTAACACTGACGATATCTGGACAATCCAAGCTAACGGCACAGATGTTCCAGCTAACGGCGGTAAAGTAAATGTTAAAGGTGCTGACGGTATCACAGTATCCAAATCTGCTAATGGCGAAATGACAATTAGCGGTGCTGGCCTTGGTACAATGAGTAGCTTCAACGTTAAATCTTCTGGTAATACTACTGCTGATTCTGAAACAGCAGCTAAGAAAATTACAGATGGTAAAACAGTTGAATTCTCCGGCGGTAAAAACCTTACTGTAAAACAAACTAGCGACGAAAACGGTGCTAAAGTAGAATATGCATTGAGCAACAATGTAAATCTTACTAATGAAGGTTCCTTAACAGTTGGCGATACTAAGATCACTGATGGTGGCTTAGTAATCAACAATGGCCCATCCGTAACTAAAGACGGTATCAACGCTGGTAATAAACAAATTACTAACGTTCAAGACGGTGTAAACGATACTGATGCGGTTAACGTACGTCAATTGAAAGAAGCTAAAACTAACCTTACTGATGGTCAAAACACTAAAGTGACTGGCGATGGTTCTAAAAACAACCCTTACAAAGTTAATGTTGAAGGCGATTTGAACAAAATCACTTCCATCACTAATAAAGAAGGGGACGGTAAATTAGAATTCAAAGGTGACCAAGTAGTTAACGTAGCTGGCGACAACACAATCAAGCTTGATGGTAAAACTGGTGACATCACTGGCTTAACTAACAAAACTCTTGATTCCGCTGACTTCGCAACTAAAGGTCGTGCAGCAACTGAAGAACAATTGAAACTTGTTCAACAAGAAGCAGCTAAAAAATCTACTGAAAAAGTACAAGCTAAAGCTGATGCTAATAACATCGCTAAAGTAGCTCCTAAAGCTGGCGATACATTCGGTGCAGCTGGTGCAACATACGAAGTATCTGTAGATAAAAACGACGTGAAAGATGCAGCTCGTGAAGCAGTTACTGTAACAGGTGACAACAAAGCGATCACTGTAGATGTTCAACCAAATGCTACTAACCATACAACTAACTACCAAGTTAACTTCAATGGTAAGGAAGCAGCTAAACAAATTCCATTGACTTATAAAGAAAATGGTGGCAACGCTAGAACAGTAATGTTATCTGAAGGTTTAGACTTCTCCAACGGCGTGAATACTACTGCTCACACTGATGCGAACGGTAAAGTATCCTTCGACGTGAAAGGCGACCTCACTAACATCACTTCCATTTCCAATAACTCCAATGGTCCTAAAGTATCCTTCGGTGGCGATACTGTAAATATCACTGGTGGCAACCTCAACATGGGTGGTAACAAAATCACTAATGTTCAAAAAGGCACTAATGATACAGATGCAGTAAACGTTAAACAATTGAAAGATTCCCGTACTACATTGACATCTGATGATCATTCCGTAGTATTGAAGAAAACTGAATCTGCTGACGGCGGCTTAAACTATGACCTTTCCGTAAAAGGTGCAGTTGACCCTCGCGTTGATCAATTGAACGAAGAAATCGGCCGTGTAGGCGCTCAAGGTGCAGCATTGTCCGCATTGAAACCTATGCAATACGATCCATTGGAACCAACTCAAATCATGGCTGGTTATGGTAACTACCGTGGTAACTCCGCGATTGCAGTGGGCGTAGCTCATTACAAAAACGAATCCACAATGTTCCATGGTGGCTTGTCCTGGGCTGGCGGCTCTAGCCATATGATGGCAAACGCTGGTGTAACTTGGAAAGTTGGTAACAGAGATGCTGAAGCAGCTGTAGCAGACCGCTACCGCAAAGGCCCTATCAGTTCTGCATACGCAGTTCAAACTGAAATGGCTGCAATGAAAGCTCAAAATGCCGGATTAAAAGGTGAAGTATCCGACTTGAAATATGAAAACGAACAAATTAAAGCTCAAAACGCTGGTCTACAAAGTGAAGTAGAAGTATTGAAAGCTCAAATGGCTGCAATGATGGCGAAAATGGGTATGTAATTAGTTACACTTTCAGAAAACTTTCAAAAAAACTAGGAATCTAAACCTAGGTATGGATATGACTGGTAAGGGTTCCCTCGGGAGCCCTCATCCAGCACATTAATTCGACTATGAAAAGAGGAATAGATATGAAAAAATCTACAATGCTTGCTTTCACAGCAGCAGTTTTATTGAGCGCAGCATCCTTCACTGGTCACGCAGCAAGCGCTCCAACATATGATGACAACTTGATCTTACCTAACCCTGCATCCGCACCTGGTTTGAGCAATGTTGTATTGGTACCTGTGGCTAGCCCACAAGTAGTACAATCCCTTCATGATTACGTGAAAGCATGGGAAAATGCGGAACAAAAAATCGCTTTAGCAGAAGCTAAACGCGACAATCATGAGCAATTAACTAAAGCAGACAAAATCTGGTTACATTCCAAAGATAAACATAACTATGCTGATTACTTCCGTACGCATTCCATTGGCCGCGTACACGGTTTTGAAACAGCTTTAAATTGGAACGGTGAAAACCGCAACAAAAACGAATACGAATACTTTGAAACACCAAAATACAATGAAAAAGATGGCTTCGTAAACAGCTATGGCTTCAATGTATTGCGTGGCATGGTAGATCGTGTTAACGAAGTTGTACAAAAACAAAAACAAGTTGGCGGTCCTATGAATGATGACGAAGCACAAGCATTAGAAGATGCAATCTTGGATATCCTTGCTCAAGAGCAAGAACATGTATCTAACGAAGAACTTCGTCACTACATGAACGAAACAATTTGGTTCGCTGCTAAAGAAACAGTTAAAAATAAAGCAAGTGAAGAACCAACTGCTGCTGATGAGCACGTAGTAGACCTTCGCAAAGCTATCAACGAACCAATGGGTAGCAATGACTACAACAAAGTTGATTTGCGTAGTGCGATCCAACAATAATTGGTATCTATAGTGATGTAGGTATTAAAGCCTTGTCTTCTCTCGTTAAAAGGCTTAGTTGATCTCTAATACATACTGATGATATACGTGTATCCCTTACATGCACGTGTATCTACAATGACACAATGGCCCTTATAATGAGTTTGTGAGGGCCCCTGTACCCTGGACCCCCGACTAGGGAACACAAATCCTTATTAAACAACGCCATCCGGTTGGATGGCGTTGTTTTTATATATATATACTATATAACGACAGAATTATGCTGATGATACATGTAGCTTAAGAGGTGATTAATAAAAGAGTCTGAATGGGAATTACTACCTATGAAGAATAACGGTATAGATGTAGTGGTAATAGCGTATATAGTAAGCCAATTTAAGTTCATTATTGATAATATTAATAAGTACTATATATAGTATGTTAAATACAAGAATCTACCATATAAAGAGAGGTAGAAAAAAGTTTGCAAAATTTTAAAATTAGGGGTTGCGTACCTCAGTTCTTTGTACTATAATAGCTATACAGTCGTTCGAAGCGACTGTTTATTAGTTAGCAAACACTAGATAAAATCTATGTTTGTTGATAATCGTTTTAGAATAAAAGTGTAATTCCTGGTTGAAGCAGAAATTACAAAATTCTAAAAAAGATTATAAAAAGATGTTGACATGAAAGTGACAACATGTTATTATAATCTAGTCGCCAGTTGATGAAACACTTCGAAAGAAAGTGCTTCAAAGCTAGATAAAATCTGGTTTAACTGGTACAGATCTTTGAAAACTGAACAATGATAGGTAATCAATCAATACGATTGAACATATGCCAGAGTGCGGGTTTTGACATAGTCAAAACCAACCATAATTCAAAGTTACTTAAATGTAACGACAACAAATAAAATGAGCTATTCAAATAGCTTCAAGATATCTTGGAGAGTTTGATCCTGGCTCAGGACGAACGCTGGCGGCGTGCTTA